>JAEEGL017291523.1_pt1 | contig 11482 bp, 10 predicted proteins | sample 9134231 | NCBI WGS metagenome assembly JAEEGL01 (sample SAMN16246548, study PRJNA631951) | gut metagenome | biome: gut microbiome; feature: rumen; material: fiber-attached | host: Bos | place: Iran: Karaj | collected 2018-10
AATCACACCTTTCGTTGGTCCCATGGTGAGCTTAGCTCTTGTAGGCAATACCAAAACAACAATTGGCAACAATACTACTACATCCAATTGGTATGGCGACAACAGCAGATTGAACCGTTTCAACCTCTATGCCGTGTTTGGTGCCGATGTAAAGTTCAGCCAATTCAACCTGTTTGGCGGCTATCGTCTCGGTCTGCTTGACCTCAATTCAAGCGACAACATTACCTTAAAGGCCAATGGTTTCTTCATTGGACTCGGCTACACCTTATAATTTGAGGTTTTCAGACAAAACGAAACGCGAGCGACAATTGTCGCTCGCTTTTTTGTTGTCCAAAACACAAGATCCTTTACTCTCCTAAAAGATGTTCAAACAAGAAATTGTCAATCTTGTTGAACAAATGCATACGGCACTCGCCGCTGCCATATTCGTAGCCACCGTAAATGCCGTGGTTCTTGTTGGGATAGATCATCAAGTCAAACTGCTTGCCGTTCGAAATCAAGGCCTTGATGAGCTCCATGGCGTTTTGGTAGTGGACATTGTCGTCACCACTACCGTGGCAGAGCAGGTAGTTGCCTTTGATTAAAGCCGTGTTATGCACGGGTGAATTGAGGTCATAGCCGTCGGGATTCTCCTGAGGTGTGCGCATGAAACGCTCGGTGTAGACATTGTCGTAATAGCGCCAGTTGGTCACAGGAGCCACCGACACAGCCGTGCTGATGACATCGGCACCCTTGGTGATGCCGTTGGCGGCCATGAAGCCACCGTAACTCCAGCCGTAGATACCGATACGGTCTGCATCCACATAGGGTTGCTTAGCCATGTACTTGGCCAGGGTAATCATGTCCTCGGTCTCATATTTACCGAGTTGCAGGTAAGTCATCTTCTTGAACACTTCACCCTGAGCGCCGCTACCACGGTTGTTGATGGACACGCTGATGATGCCGTGTTGCGCAAGCAACTGCATCCACCAATAATCGCTGTCGGCCCATGAATTGTTGACCGTCTGATGACCAGGACCGCCATACACATAAATCAACACAGGGTATTTCTTTGAAGGATCAAAGTCGGGAGGCAGGATTTGCCAAGCGTCCACATCAACTTGAGTGCCATCAGGCAAAGTGAAAGCAGGGTCACTGATCTTCATGAGTTTCTTCTCGCCGAGGTTGAAGGTCTTCAACTTTTCGGCAAATTCATGGTTGTCCTCAAGCACACGCACCAGTTTACCCTTATTGGTGTAAAGTTCGAATTGGCGAGGCTGGCTGATGGTGCTGTTTATATTAATAAGGTAGCTGAAGTCGTTGCTAAAAGTAGCTTGGTTTGTGCCTTCGCGACCAATCACCTCGCGCATCTTGCCTTTCAGGTTGACAGCATAGATTTGACGGTCGACGGGAGTGTTCTTTGCAGCTTGGAAATACACTTCCTTGCCATCGAATCCGTAGACCTTTGTCACATCCCAAGGACCGTTGGTGAGTTGCTTCGCTTGCGTGCCGTCAAGGTTGCAAAGGTAGATGTGGTTGTAGCCACTTCTCTCCGAGGTCATGAGGAAACGCTTGCCGTCTTCAAGGAAATGCCAATCGTCGGTAATGTCGATGTAGTAGTCGTTGGTCTCATCGTAGAACACGCGGCTTTTGCCCGTGGTGGCATCGGCGGCCAAAATCTCCAAGTGGTTTTGATGACGGTTAAGGCGTTGGATGGCCAACACATTGGCATCCTTGGTCCATGCAATGCGCGGCAGATAAATGTCGGTTTCCTTACCCGTGTCCATCTTCACGGTCTTACCGTTTTCGAGGTTGTAGACATAAATCTCAACTATGGAATTGTCCTCGCCTGCCTTGGGATACTTGAAGCTGTACCAGTCGGGATAAAGGCCTTCGAACTCCTCCATCTGAAACTCGCGTACATTGCTCTCGTCAAACTTCATGAAAGCGATCTTCTTGCTGTCGGGTGACCAATAGAAACCTTGCGAGAAGCTGAATTCTTCCTCGTAGACCCAGTCGGGGGCACCGTTGATGATATGGTTATAGAGGCCATCCTTGGTGAACTGCTTCTCCTCCCCTGTCTTCAAGTCCTTGATGAACAAGTTATTGTCGCGCATAAAGGCCACTTTGGTAGCATCGGGCGAGAAAGTAGCCAGCCGCTGCTTGCCATTCTTCGAAAGGGGTTGTAAGGTCTTTGTGGCAAAGTCGTAGACATAATAATTGGCGTGGAAAGAGTGACGGTAGATACTCTCCATATCCGTGAGGCAGAGCATCTTATCCTCGTTGTCACTCAACTCATAGTTCTGCAAGCCGATGGGCAGTGAGTTAGGATGCATGGTAAGGTCGGTGATGCCGAACAAGGTCTTTTCAAGCTTTCCTGTCTTGTAGTTGTAAATGTTGAGTTGGCCTTTCTCGAAAGAGCCGTAGGTCTTTCCGTCCTTCATCGAGTTCATGCCTCTGACGCTCTTGGCATAGAACGTGGGGCGCATGTAAAGGTCTTCCAAATCGAAATTCTTCTTCTCTTGGGCCGTAGCCGAAAGCGTTCCAAAAACAAGGAACAAACTGACTAATAGGTATTTAAACTTCATAACAAATAGATTTGATTGCACAAAGGTAGAATTTTTTTGAAAAAAAGCAGAAAAAATCTTGTCGGTTTCAGAAAAAGCCGTATTTTTGCACACGCATTTGGGCCGGTAGCTCAGTTGGTTTAGAGCGCATGCTTGACAAGCATGAGGTCACAAGTTCGAACCTTGTTCGCCCCACTCTGTAGAGACGCATTGAATGCGTCTCTTTTCTAAACCCCAAACGGTTATCGGGACGTTAGCCCAGTTGGTTTAGAGCGCTGCCTTCACACGGCAGAGGTCACTGGTTCGAGTCCAGTACGTCCCACAAAACATCATGATAACCTACTGAAAATCAGTGGGTTTTTCTTTTTATCCACCCCAGAGTCCCCTTTTTAGTCCCCTTTTAAGGGGTAATTCCTTGAAAATGTGTGGGAATGGTTTGACCCACAAACATTGTTTTTAATACGTCTAAATTTCGAAATAGGTGCATTTTTTCAGGCAATTCCAATTATGACAAAAAAAGGGTGCCCAGACACAAAGAAGGCACCCATACTCTATCTAAATCTAATCTGCTATTTCTTCGACTTCCTGAGACTTGTGTTGCGGTATTTCTTTGAGACACGAAGGAGGTCAAGGGCATAGTCAGCATCCACAACGATAATACCACCAATTTGGGATATGGCTTCGTCGATTTCGCCGCTGCTTTTGATTCTATTCGCTGTCGCTTCTGAACAGCCGAAAAGGTTTGCAATTCCAGCGATTCCATAAACAAGATGTTTGGAGGCTGTCTTTTCTTTGCCATCACTTTCCAGTTCATTGTCTTTCAAAGCTATAGCCAACAATTCTTTCAAGTCCGATAAGGTCGCCTGAAATAGAGGTTTTTCAAGGTTTATCAAAATGATTAATTTGTTGAATTTAAGCTCTTAACAATATCCATCTTGAAATCTAATAACACTCTGTTCTACAATATTTTATCTCTTCATAGGCAACTTCTCCTTCCTGTTTGTTATTTTGTAGTTTATAAGCTTGGTTTATAGTGGCCAACATAGAGCCAGCCACCATAGTTTAAGCTTCCCAACCAATAATAGACGCAATCACTTTCCCATCTACATGTTCCATTATGGCATCATGTGATTCATCGCCAGTATATGCAGCGTAAAGCATCGCCTCTCTTCCAAGCCATTCTCCACTACAATCTCCAATATCAATGAGATCGTCATAGGTTTCCCCTTCGTATTCCCATTTGCCATCGTCGTTTTGCTTTGGGTAATTCTCAGGAGTGGGCATCAGCTCTCCCTCGTACATGTCAAGAACAAGCTCTCCGTTCTCAAACTTTTTCCATTCTTCTTCTGAGACAATGATAAGACAGTGTGTGCTTGAGCTGTTTGTCTCAAAAACGCTATTTCTTATTTGTTTCATTTCTTATAAAGTTTGTATTATTAATAGTCGTACCAATAAACCGTTCCGATGTAAACCTTATGGATTCCTTCATCTAAAGCGTACTGATCTAAGGCAAACAACAGAAACTCGTGTAAAGTAAAAAGTTCGCCATTCTCGAAATAAACCAAGATGTCGAAAAACAGGCTTATTTCCCTTTTCCACCAAACATAGGGCATTTTGTAATTTCTGGCTTCTACTAAGGTGATGTTCCTCAAGCGGTCAACGGTTTCAACCAAATATCTGTCGTCATCAGGAAGGTCTATAGTTCCATTGACTGGATCAAGATCATAGCCATTCGGCAATAGGCCTTTCAATTCGTCCAGAGCTTCTTTACGGTCAACATCTTCTATTCGACCTAACCCCCAAGGATTCTGGTTGAAAAAGAAATCGTCTAATTTCCAGTCGTTCACCTCCAAGTCATTCGGAGCGATAGGTGAAGTTGCTAGTTGAATTAAATATTTATTATTCATTTTGTTGTTGTTTTAGTTGATTCTAGTTAAAGAGAAGGTGGGAGAATGAATCCACACGCCTCCCCATTAGGTCGCCCGTCAGGGGAGGCTTGGGATTGGGTTGATGATTATGCTGCCTTGTCGAAAGTGGCCAGTTGATTCTTGAGTTCTTCAATGTTGGCATTTGCTACAACAAGGGAACTTTGAATCTCGCTGAGTCTGGCTTCAGTATCGGCCAGCCTTTCTGATTCCTTGTCCGTAAGCTTGCTCTTCCCCTTCAAGGTGCCTAAAGCGCTCTGACAACTCGACTCTTGTTTGGTGAGACTTTCTACTTTCTTCTCAGTGGCTGCAATGGCCTTGACGAGTCTCTGCTTCAAGATGTCACCGGGGAAACCGTCTTTCAGCTCTTCATCGGTCTTCTTGGCAGCATCATCTTTCGGCATGGCTTCATCGATCTTCTTCTGGACTTCATTGATGCGTTCCTCAATGTCCTCCTTGTGGGCCTCGTAGTACGTCTGGAAACCTTTTACCAAGGAGCTCTTAACCTCACCATAGTCAGCTGTTGACATTTTTAAGACAATGGTATTTCTCATGGTATCTGACATCTCAGCCAGGAAACCCACCATCGAATTAGTTAGACCAGGATGCATACCGTCTTCGAGTGAGTTATAGGCGGCTACTATGCCATCAATGAGCTCGACTTTCACCGTTCCTTCACCAAACTTATACTTAATGGCTTTGGCGATTCTCATGCCTCTATCGCCCTTCTCTGGAGTGTAGCCGCTGTTGTCCTCGCCTTTAATGCACTCGCTCTTCTTGAAGGCATCTCTCTTGAAAGTGGGCAGATAGGAGGCCACCTTATCCGAGCACTTGATTATCTTCTTGATCTCCTCCATCTTCTTTGAAAGACCGTTGCTGACCTTACCTGTCTCGACATTGGATCGGTAGTAATCCGGGAGCCTCCAGTTGAGGTCGGTGGAGTTGAAAATCTTAATGAGCTCCATGATGTCGCCACTGAAATCCGTCAGCAGTTCAATGTCAAGATCAACTTCAGGATGCTCCATGCAGACCATCAACCTGTGTTGCCCATCAATGACCGCCCAGCAGTTTTCGATACCGATGGTTGCTAATGTGATTTCGTTGCCGTAGATGTCAACCAGGCGAACCCTCTTGGATTTTTCTTCCTCCGAGATTGTCATGTTGTGTTCCAAGATGGTCTTGGCGTTCACTACCACGCAAGAGCGGGAGAACTTCTTGACTTTCAATCCAGAAACTTCTTTCCATAGTTTGTCGATTTGGCTTCCGTACACATTGCGGTTCCCTTTCACGAATACCAGCTTGATGTCGTTCTTTGCGTCTTGGTAGGATATCAAGGTACGCATCTTTGTTTTGATTCCGCACTTCAGGAACCCTAATACCGTTGCAAGAAGTTCAGGTGCGAGTTCCACTTGTTCGGGATTGGCGGCACTGAGGTTCACATTTGATTCAGCCGATTTGGTTTCGGCTTCAGGCTCAACAGACGAGTTTTTCACGTCGTTGTTAGGAGTTTCTGTCTCTGCGGTTACCTCGTCGGTAGGCTGATTGGAGACTTCGTTCTGTTCATTCTCAGCAGGGTTGACCGTGCCTGCAACAGGTTCCTCGGTACTGACTATCGTCATCAGACGAGGAAAATCTTGAATGTTTTTCATTTTTGATTGTGTTTAGTGAAATGTTCATTTTTCCGGCTCGCTCTTATGTGCGTGCCTTCACCCTTACCGACGAAATCCGACAATTGACAGAAATAAAAGACTATATTGACAAAAGAATTTTTATTGATATTGATTATCAATACTTTGGCAGAAAAAAAATGAAAAAAAGTTGCATTTCTGCTAAACAGAAATTGAATAACAAAAAACCCGACACGAATGCCGGGATTAGTATTATTAAAAAAGTTGCGCGAAGAAACCCTTAGAGCTTGCAGCTCTCGTCAAGAGTCTTTTTGAGTTTGACTTTCAAGTTGTCGATGATTTTGCCTGTCTCATTTACATTCTCGAAAATCAAAAAAGCCATATTGGGATCCTTCTCTTTGCATGTGCTATAACAATCATCAAACTGGTTTGGATGCCCTTTGTACTCATCCGCTAAGTTATACCACTCATGTATATACCTAATGTTTTTCTCAAAAGAGGTTCTTGCAACGCCTGCAAATCTCATAGTTCGCTCAAACGATGACTGAACACAAGATGTAGTATAAACCTTAGCCCATCCAATTGCTTCTAACGCATAATATAACAAGCCAGCACTAAAGTTTTTGACTTGTTTTTCTTTTATTATTCCTTCGATTCCTTTTTTGAATTTCAGTTTCTCTACTGATTTGATGAGTGATTTCCAAATGCTCTTTTGAATCAAGGCTCCGACCTCTTCTTCTTTTATTTGACTACGGCCTTTTATCCAACTACCTTTATGACGACCCCTTCCTTGCCCCAGGGTGTTCTGTGGGCATTTTAGAGCATCTTTTATTTCAGTAGCAGGCTCTTCGATTTGTGGAGTTGATGGTTCTGTTTCATCGTTTGCTTTTTCCCCTTCCCCCATAGTCGTTTCTAGCAATCTCGACTCAAACTCCGCCAATTTTTCTTTCCAGCTATTGCTTTTCCAACATTCCAGACCCTCGTCATACAACTCTTTAACAGCAGGGAGCCTGAACAGAAACTCAAAAGCTGTTTTAGTTCTTATATTTAATACACCACTATCCTCTAAAAGACGATACCTAAACAAAAATGTGAAATACTTGTAGGAACATAAGCTGTCATTATCTTCCCGAAATGAAGTTTCATCAAATACATTCCTCTTTTCTATTTCTTTGAATATGTTGGATATATTCTCCTGCACTTCATTAAAAAAGAAAATCATTTGCATCTGGTAATTATTCAATTCCTTGGACTGGAGTGAATAGTCTGCCTTCAAATCTTCAATACACTGAACACCTGTATCATCAGTGTTATTACCAAATGCTTTCTTCTTTGAGTATTCAAACAATTGCCCTTGACGTTGCAGAAACCGAATACATTGGGTGATTTGCGCAATGGATGTCGTATTACAATCAAATAATGCATCAATGAATCGAGCTTGTTTTTTCATTGAAAGCGAATTAGCCAATTCATTGTATATGCCATCCGTACATTCAATTTTACTCAACAAGACTCGTGCTGCATTTGAATTAATAGCAGAAAGTGTTTTGTATATTTCTTCAGGAGTTAAACGCTGGAAATCAACATCTTTATATACATTCATTTTTTCGATAATCCCTGACGTTTTTTCAAGAATATCCGATTTGCATCTTTTGACTAAATCGAACAATATATAAAAGAAGGAAAGGTCTATCATTATGCTTGTAAATACAGACTTCCCCCATCCTTTAGGAATGATAGGAGCGGTTTCTGTCCACCCACCTTCCAAAGCATGGTCTAATCCAGCATAAAAAAGTTGCAGATTTTTGTCCTCCATATCGTTAAGTTTTTAACCGCAACAAAAATACGACAATTTCTGAATTTGACGATTGCGCTTTTCCTCTTGCAGGAAGTGTTCTAAAGCCTGAAGATTACCCAATCTATCCTATCCTTCTTGGCATTCTTTGTTTCAGTTCCCACGGGTGCTAGTATCTCTCGACATAACCACACCATCTTCGAAAAGAATGGGCATGATTCTAATGCTTCCACAATTCGGACATTCTTTCGGCTTAAGAAGCAAAATTGATGAAGCAGCAAAACCGTCTATAAATAAACCAGAAGCCTCAAACTCCTCGCCGCATGAATGGCAACGAAACTCATATCGTGTATTTCTCTCTTCTGAAGGCTGACTTTTCATTGTTTTCTTTGTTTAATTTCGTCAATCCTCTATCCCATACTTCTCCTTCTCCAATTCTCCTCCTCCAACTCACCATAGAACGGCAGCCCCTTGGCTTTCCTGTCCTCATCCATCCTTCTCCAGCCACGGTCGTTTTTGATGAATTTCGTTTTTAAAATCAAAGGCAGCGAGAAAGGTTGCTCCCGCTGCCCCGTTATCATTTATATGAATATGACGGTCTGTTTAACGCTCTTACAAATCATTAATAACATTAATACCTTTAGCAATCCAAACGCTCCATCCAGCCTTGGCCCCTCTCTGAACATGAATAGCTTGAGGCTCCCAATAACAGTAGCCTTTAGGTGCTTCTAATGAGTTAAAATACAAGACACAACGTTTCGGCAAATCTCCTTCATCTTCAAGAGTAGTTAGAGTTGCTGGGAAACGAACTTCTGTAAGATTATCACAACCGTAAAACAAACTTGATTCTTTGCCTCCATAACCATTCCTATTTATTACTATGCCTTTCAAGTTGGTATTTGAAAAATCTAACCTAGTTAATGATTTACAATTCTTAAAAGCGCCATTCCCTATGTATTCTATAGAATTGGGAAAGCTAATTTCTTTTATGCTACATGTCTCAGAGAATGCATAATAATTAATTTGAGTAGCACTTGGGGGAAGTACTATTCTTTCTAATGCTGGAAGATAACCTATTCGACCAATGGTTTTTAATTGCATTGGCATGTGGTATTCTTTTAATAATTTGAGATTCAGTTCCGGGCAAAGGCAGTTTTCGTCCGCCTCGACTTTATTCTGACTTGCTTGTTTTGCTACTGATTCAGCATACTGCCCCCACATCACATTATTCAACGCTTCTGCATAACTAATTTTCCCTTGCTCAAATTTACTTTTCGCATCTTTCTGGGTTATTTCTCCCAATTGTTGAAGCACGGCCAGTTGAAATTCACGATTGGCCCGTTCTTTTTCAATGGTCTGAGGTGATTTCGCCACATAGCAGCACGAAAGATCAAGGTATTTTAGACCTTTGCACTCGTTAAGTATATCTATCTCCGTATCATAAAGAATACCCTTCAATGTAAGACCCTCCGCGCCTTTAATGATTTCATTTGTTAAATAACTAGATAGAGTGCCTGGTTTTTCTATAACAAACTCATATTTTGAAATAGCATTATCTTTCTTGACTACTAATTCCTTCCATTCACCTAATTGATAGTTTTGGTAGTACTTTTCGGACACAATTATTGAAAAATTCCAAGAGCTAACGTCAACGGGGTAATACTGTCTTGCATAAAAATCATTCTTGTTTTTGTCTCCAATAAAAGCTGGGGCATATTCTCCGGTAAACTCAACAGATTCAACATTTGATTTTTCAAAAGCTAAATCGCTGATGTTTTCAACCGATCTGGGCATGATGACATATTTTGCAGGACATTCAGCAAAGGCTAATAAATCAAATGTCTTGATATTAACTTCACTTAAATCTAGTGTGTCTCCACAAGGTGCTTTGCTAAATGCGTATGGACGAATGTTATCAATAGAAGTAATCTTTTGTTTTTTACAATATGATACCAACTCATCCGTGTCCCAAATCCAATAGCGAAGCAACGTTTCACCTTGTTGTATTAATAGAAATGAAAATATGGACTTCTGTGTCTTGTCATCCATAGTGTTATCTTTCACATCTATCACCATAGGGAGAAACTTTTTTGAACAGGTAATGGTGTTTATTCCTGATGCCGCCTCCAACCTTCCCATTTGACAGTATTCAAGTGCGTAAACACTGTCTGTTGGTTGTGGTGGTAGTATTACAAGTTTGTTGCATGATAAAGGCATTACAACTTTTTTGTAAAAACGAGAACCTGAGATTAGGAGTGTTTGTTTACTATAATTATTGCTATTAGAATTAGCGTTGTTGTTGATACCTATAGCACGTGAGAATCCAGATGCAATCGCATTTTTAGTTTTTTTCGCTGGATATGAATATTCATCTATAATTTTGGCATTCCCTAAATCTAACGATGTTAGTTTTGACATTGAAATCAAATATTCTATGTCTTCACCGTTAATATCTCCATTCACTTTAATGGTTGTGATTGTGTCAGCAGTGTTCCCCAATTCCTTTTCCAATCTACCTGGTTTTGAAAGGGTGATTTCATTCACTTGCGCATAGACTCCTAAAAATGGTGTCAGCATTAGTGCAAGTATGGATAGCCGTAGTTTTCTTGCTTTGTAAATCATAATTCCGTGTTTTTATTACAATATATTGTTAGTATCCGCGCAATGGAACCTTACCGTAAGACAATAGTTGTGCATCGGTAAATTCGTAATAATAATAACCTAAATCGTCTGTATATCTCGATTTGTACTTAGCTAATATCCAAACTATAACAGGATAATCTAATTCTACAAAAGAATCTTCATTGGTAAAAATATATGCCGTATTCATGGCATTGTGATATATCTTATAAGAATGATTGCCGCTTGCAGGTTCAATCTTATCAGCTCTAATCCTAAGTATTATTTCATTACCCAAAACATATTTTCGTTCTGCTTTTATGGGATTATTATATTCATCACACATATCGCTGAAATCCACCATGTTATTATTTACGAAATCAACGAAGGCTTCTTCTGTGGGTTGTTGAGCCAATGCTTGCCCCAACGATGCGCTGCGGATTTCCTGCTGAACTACTGTTTGATCTTTTTGGGAATTACTTTTCTGAAAATCTGGTATTTCAAAATCGAAATCATCAAACTCTTCAAAAAACGCCTCACCTCCTCCTGGCGTAATGTCCGAATAAACTTGAGTTAAATGAAAATCAAATATTTTCCCGTCTTTTGCACGAGTGAAGGTACCTTGATATAAGTCTGCTTCCCAATTACCCTCAAATGTTCCCGTGGGTTTGTCTGAGAAAAACTCAGTCAGTATCATTTTTGAGCCGTCAAATTCCCCATAGAACTTCATTGAAGTATTAACATTCTTTTTCCCTCGCGAATCGTAATAATATCTTCCATTCACATTGCCCCATCTATCAGACATCAAAGACATGTGAACATCCAAACCAGCCACATTTCCGATAAAATTGTAATACTCAGGTGCACTTTCAAAAGGTGTATATTCCTCAAACTCCTCATCTTCTCCTTCAACATACATTTCCGTCTCTGTTGATTCTTGTTCTACTGGTATTTCAGTAATTGTTTCGG
>JAEEGL010178891.1_pt1 | contig 11481 bp, 6 predicted proteins | sample 9134231 | NCBI WGS metagenome assembly JAEEGL01 (sample SAMN16246548, study PRJNA631951) | gut metagenome | biome: gut microbiome; feature: rumen; material: fiber-attached | host: Bos | place: Iran: Karaj | collected 2018-10
CATGGAGGAATGCGGCGTTCAGGTCCTGATGTACGTGCTTTGTGTCGATACGATTATGGAGGGGAACAAGGTCAAGGGCGTGATCATCGAGGCCAAGAAAGGACGGGAGGCGATTCTGGCGAAGACCGTCGTGGACTGCTCCGGAGACGGAGACGTGGCTTTCCGGGCCGGCGCCCCGATGGCCTATGGCAACGAAAACGGCATCGCACAGCCTCCGACACTGATGTTCTCGATGCGCGGGGTCGATTCCCGGAAACTCCGCGACGCTGTTGCGGACCATCCCGACATCTACGATATCGATTTCATTCCGAACGAGTTCTTCCGCGCCGATGACAACTGTACGATGGTCGGTTTCCGGAACCAGCCCCGCCAGGCCCGGGAGCAGGGTTACCAGCTTCCCGTCGAGCGGACGATCTTCATGACGGGCATGGCTCCGGACGAGTGGTGGGTGAACATGTCCCGGGTCAACGGCATCGATTCCACGGATCCCGAACAGTATACCCGCGGGGAGGAGATCTGTATCCGGCAGAACGCCGAGATCGTACGCTACCTCAAGGCTTTCATCCCCGGATTCGAGAACGCCTACGTAGACCGCGTGGCCCCGTTCATGGGGATCCGCGAGAGCCGGCGGATCATCGGAGAATATGTACTTACGGAGCAGGACATTTTCGACTGCGCCCGTTTTGACGATGCCATCGGCGTGGCGGCCTATCCCGTAGACCTGCATCATCCGGTAGGAGGGGACTGTACCCTGATGTGGTGCCCGGACTGCTACGACATTCCTTACCGCTCTCTGGTTCCGCTCAAGGTGGATGGCCTGCTCTGCGCCGGACGGAACATATCCGCAACCCATCTCGCCCTGGCCTCGGTCCGGGTGATGGGGCCGGCGATGTGCCTTGGCGAGGCGGCGGGAAAGGCGGCTGCCCTCAGCGTCAGGGAAGGGGTGGAGCCCCGTAACCTGGATATCCGCCTGCTGCAAGATGAGTTGAAGGCGGAAGGGGTTTGGTTCAGACAGGATTAATTCTCGACGTTATGAATACGAAAATCATCACTCTTCTCTTCTCGCTTTTGGTTCTGACCGGCTGCGGTTCGCTCATTCCGACTTACAAGGCGCCCGAAGATGAGATCAATATCGGATATGGAACCACGACGCGTGAGCGGAAGACGAACGCCGTTTCGAGCATCCAGGTGGATGAACGGGATGCCGCTACATATACGAATATCTATCAGTATATAGCGGACCATGCCTCCGGCGTGGAGTATACGGGCGGCATGCTGATTGTCCGGAGCTCCGTTTCTTTCAAGGGAAGCCAGCCTCCGCTGCTGGTCCTGGACGGCGTGCCGGTGGACGACATCTCTTCTCTCACTCCGCAGATGATCAAGTCCATCGACGTACTGAAGGACGGCTCCGCAGCCATCTACGGCTCCCGAGGCGCCGACGGCGTCATCCTGATCACGACAAAGTAAGATGAAAAAACTCCTGCCTTTATTTTTGCTCCTGTGGGTTGTCTCTGCCTGCAGTTCCGGATCGGTCTGGAAGGTCCGTGCCGACGGAGAGAGCGACGCGACGGAAAGGATCCAGAAGTGTCTGGACGAGTGTTTCCTCTCCGGAGGCGGGAAAGTCGTCATCTGCAAGGGCGTCTATCCCGTCGGGGGCCTCAGGGTCAGAAGCAACACGACCCTCTATCTGAAGAAAGGGGCGGTCCTCAGCGGCAGCCGGGACTGCAGCGATTACCGGATCCTTGAAAGGGAAACCCTTGAAAGTCCCGATACGGCCGATCTGGCGGGTAACGATGTTATATGGACCCCCGCGCGCACCCGCCTCAACGGACATGCTCCCCATATCCAGCGGGGATGGACCCGGTGGAACGATGCCATTATCCGGATCTATAAGGCGGAAAACGTGGCGGTAATCGGGGAGAAAGGATCCGTCATCGAAGGGAATAACAGTTATGACCCGGAAGGGGAGGAGCGCTACCGGGGCGTGCACGGCATTTCCGTCCACAAGAGCCGGGGACTGGTGTTCAAGGGCTATTGCATCCGCAATACGGGCAACTGGGCCCATAATATCCGGAATTGCGTGGATGCGCGTTTCGAGGATCTGGAGATCCTGGGAGGCCATGACGGGATCCACATGCAGAGCAGCGACAGCATCCTGATCGCGGACTGTACGATGAAAACGGGGGACGACTGCGTGGCCGGGTTCGACCTGAGGGATGTCGTTGTCGCCCGATGCTCCCTCAATACCGCCTGTTCCGCTTTCCGTTGGGGCGGCACGCGGCTTCTGGCCGAAGATTGCTATTGCTACGGACCCGGAGAATATATCTTCCGCGGTTCCCTTACCAAGCAGGAAAAGGCGGAAGGCGCTTCCTCCGGCGCGAAGGAACGCAGGAACATGCTCGGACTTTTCACCTATTATGCCGACAAGACTTCCGGCATCCGGGAGATCCCGGGAAATATCGTTTTCCGGAATATCGAGTGCAAGGATGTGGACCGCGTCATCCACTATAATTTCTCCGGGAACGAAGTCTGGCAGCTGGGCGGCCCCCTGTCTTCGGCAACCTTCGAGAATGTTACCGTCACGGGGGCAAAACTTCCCCTCTGCGTCTATGGAGACCCCGCAAGACTGCTGAACCTGGTTTTCAAGAACTGCCGGATCAGTTTCGCGGAACCCGTCCCGGAGTTGATGCGGGGGGCTTATGTGAAGAAGATCACGGTTGACGGTCTCTCCGTCGAAGGGGTCGACGGTCCCTTCTTCCGGTTGTGGCAGTCACTGTCACCGGAACTTGAAATCAAGGGCCTGGAAGGCATTGAGGCCAGGATTCTCCCCGCAGAAGAGACGTTTTCCGTCAAGCCGATCTAAGGGATCAGGTCTCCGAAGAGGATGGCGTTGGTCAGGATGTGATTCGTTCCGTACCAGTAGGCGCGGAAGGTAAGATCATTCTTGATATAGATGATGCATCCCTTGCCCATCCTGTGCGTTGCCAGGACGGGCGAACCGGCCATCCGTTTGAGGTTTTTGTCCGATACAAATCCGGAGCGGTAGGGCTCCCGGGCGAAGCGCATGACGACTTCCGCCCCCTGATCCACGGTCCAAACCGTTGCATTGTTCTGGAAGAGATCGATGCCGTCTTGGTCATACCCCCACAGCAGCGGGCTGTCTTTGACCAGGATCTCGGCGTTCAGTACCAGACCCTTGATTCCCTTTCCCATCTCGGCGGTGACGTTGTCTCCCCAGCTGGCGGCGATGTGATGGGCCGGGCCGAAAAGGATCAGGGTCCCGCCGGCCTCTACCCAGGATGCGAGTTTCTCGTAAGCCTCTTTCCCCGCGGCACCGGTATTGATGTTCCCGGAGAAGATCATCGCATCGTACCGGTCCGGGTCAAAATTGGCTCCGTAGAACGTCTTGAAGTCCACGAGGGAATGGTTCATCGCGAAATGGTAGTCCAGCGTGTGCCAGATGGCCCCTTGCTGGCGGGGGTTTCCGGTATCCGTGATGATGGCGGTCCGGGGCTGGCGGACGTCTCTCAGGGTCAGGTCGGAAAGGCTGAATCCTTTCCGTTTCTGGCTTTTCAGGGCGACGACGTCGACGGAACACCGCTTGGCGAGACCCGTAACGAGTTTCAGCAGGGACTCTCCCTCCAGGGGCTGCCCTCCGGCGGGAATGACAAGGGTTCCTGCGGGAAGGGAGATGTCGGTTTTCTCCGTCTTGTTCCTGTACCGGAAGGGGAGGGGCGAAACCTGCAAGCGGATTCCCTCTTTCTGGAGGGCGGTGATCATGTACGGCACATAGAACTCTCCGGGCGCAAAAGCATAGCCCAGGTCTCCCTGTCCGCCGGTGACAGTCCCTTCCGGCAGTTTCGCTTCCGTGACCTTCGCCCCAACCGCCGGATCCGCCGCGACCGTCGAATAATTCAGGTTATAGGCCCTGGCGGGTGACCAGGTGGAGATATCGTAGAAAACGCTGTCCTGGAACTCCGTAATGTCCTCGAAGATGCCTTTAACCTTGTAGTAGTGCCGCTGCCGGAAGGGGACGAAGTAACGGTCTTGCTCTCCTTCGACAGGATAGACTTCGATATCATGGAGCAAAAGGTTGTCGACGAAGTGAAAGGCGATTCCCCGGTTCCCCCGCGGGTCGAAAACGTATCCCCGGTCCTTGTCCGCAGCGGCCTTCCGGGCCGAATCGATATAGAAATCACGCTGGTATTCTTTCAGGTCCCTGGCATTCTGGACAGCCCCTCTGAGGACGGCGACGGCGGCCATGCTCTGCCAGCGGACGGTCTCCCCGAAGGTGAGGATACCTTTGTCCCCAAGATCCCTGAGATGTCCGTAGGGAGACGTTACTTCATGCAGGATGCAGACCGATCCCTGGAGGTCCCCGTAGCATGCGCCCTTTCCGATATAGAAATCATCGTATCCAAATCCCGTAAAATTGCTGACTCCGAGGGAATCCAGGCATCGTCCGGTCGACTTCCCGATGGCCCGGGTGAGTTCCTGGTTCCGCTGGGGAATCAGGTAATACGTACGGTTGGCGTCTCCGGGACTGTAGTAGTACAATCCGTTTTTTGCGCTGGCTTGTTCATGGAGGTCCAGCAGCACGTTGGGCATCCAGTATTTGTACATCCCGACAAAGTTCTGCCCTTCCGGGTACTGGGCCGTAAGCCAGTCCCGGTTGGAGTCCATCCAGTAATGGTTCGACCGGGAGTCCGGAGCGACCTCGTGGTATTCGCGGGCCTGGCGGTCCGGAAAATGGTTGAGGCTTGCATTGGAATTGACCCACATCGCGAAACGGCTGATGCCGTCCGGGTTCTGGCCCGGAACAAAGAGGATGACCGTTTTCTCCAGCAGGGCGGCCACGGCCGGATCCTCCGCTGCGGCGTAATGGTACATGACGGGGATGAGTCCCTGGGCCCCGGAAATCTCGTCGCCATGGACTGATCCCCTCAGATCCACGATAAGGGGCATCCGGTCCAGGTCCAGGGACTTGGAAACGGCCGGATCCAGGATTTCCATGTGCTCCCGACGGATCTGCTCCAGCCGGTGCTGGTTCTCCGGCGAGGTGACGCAGACCTGGAGGAACCGGCGTTTCTCGAACGTGTATCCGTATTTCCGGACCGAGACCCGGTCGGATTTCTCCGCGAGGTAGTCGGCGTACCGGGTGACGTCCCCCCAGTCGATCATCCTTTCATGGAGTTCGAATCCGAAAAACGCCTGCGGGGACAGGATTCCGGGATCATACTTCACATTTTTGAAAGGGAGGTAGTACTCCAGATAGGAGGTGTCGTCCATGGAAACGGGGGACGGCTTTCCCGGCTGGGCGGACAGGCTGCCAGCGGGAATGAGCACGAAAAGCGCAAGTGCCCAGGCGATGCGGCGGAGATTCCGGGGTTTCATGTATGGGTGACTTTGTTTTTAGAATTCAGGATTCTGATCCGTTGATTTTGAGAGTGCCGTATTGTACTCGAATTCGCTGTCCGGGATCGGAAGGACATAGAAGGCACGCTGGCTGTACTGCGAATGGATGGACTGGACCAGACTCTCCGGGAACCTGAGCATATAAGTAAGCTCGATGGCATCTTCCGTATGGAAGTTTCTCAGACCCTCTTTGAAGATCTCCTCCAGAAGCGCATCCTTCGTGCTGATGGCGTCAAAAGCCGTGAAATCGGTTACCCCGGCGGCCTCCTCGACAGTCTTCACGAGCGCCTTGGCTGCGGCGACATCTCCCGTAGACCTCAGGATACCTTCCGCCTCAAGCATGTACGCTTCGGACAGACGCATGATGAAACGGGTCTCTCCGACGGTGTTGGACACGGACTTCCCGTCCATCGTGTAGTGCTTCAGCGGAATATAGCCGGTGTTGTAGCCGTCGTTGTCATAAGCCATGATCTCGCTGTGCCTGAGATCGGACTCTGCGAAGAGGTTGACGAAATTGTCATAGAACCAGAACTGATTCCAGCTGCTGGCGGTATGGTAAGCCTTTCTGACAGCGCTCTGGCCGGGTTTCGGCTTGATTCCGAAGATAACCTCCTTGCTGTCGAGCCCCAGTTTATGGAAGATGTCCGTCGTCTTTGCTTCAAGGGCGTAGGTGCCGCTGCCGATAATCTGGCGGCAGAGGGTCACGGCATCCGCATAATCACCGTTCTGGCCCCTCATCATGAGCACGCGCGCCTTGGCAAGCTTGGCGACATTCTTGTTCACATAGTAATTGGGGTTGGCGTCAGGAGCGTTCGCGATGGCGTCGTCCAGGTCGGCGATGATGGAATCATAGGTGTCCTTGACCGTACTTCTGGGTTCATTGACATTGCCGATCGCAGTGGCGTCGTTCCTGAGGATGATGCCATACTTGCTGTTGATGTCCCAGGTATATCCGAACATTTTGAACAGCGTGGTGTGGATCAGGGCGCGGAGCGTCTTTGCCTCGGCGATGATTTCCTTTTTCCGGTTGCCGGCGAAGAGTTTGTCGTCGGCGGCGGATACGGCGGCGATGACATAGTTCGCGGCGGCCAGCTGTCCGTAGTAGGTCGTCCACATATAATCCACGTAGGCGCCGGCCGACTGCCCATGGACCAGGAGGTCGCCGTTGTCTTCGTCATAGATCAGGCCGCAGAAACTGGCCGGAAGGATTTCCGTGTAGATCGGATTTCCCGTGCTTTCGACGCCGTAGTAATCCGGGCTGCAGAGGGCGTAGCTGTAATAGGCGCCGTTGAGCGCCACTTCGGCGGAAGGAGCGTCGACAATGAGGTTCTCATAGACCTTGGACTGCCCGGGAATCGCATTGAGCTGCTTGTCGCAGGAGGTGACGGCCGCCGCTGCGGCGATCAGGACCGAAATCTGTATAAAAGCATATATCTTTTTCATAATCATTCAATTTTAGAATCCGAGACGGGTACCGATTGAGAAAGTCTTGGACATAGGATATGTCGTAAGGTCCAGGCCGCCTCCGCCGATGCTGTACGGATCGTCCGTAATCGCCGGATCGGCTCCCGGGTACTTGGTAAGCGTGAAGAGGTTGCCTGCGGAAATGTAGAATGTCGCATATCTCATGTTGACGGACTTGACGAGCCGGGCCGGAAGGTCATAGCTCAGGGAGAGCGCGTTCATCCTGAGATAGGAGGCGTCGTAGACGTTCAGGCTGCTGAGCATATGCCGCCCCGTCGCATGCAGGATAGGTCTGTTGCCCGTTCCGGCATCCAGGACCCTGACGCTTCGGTTGGCGATGCTGTCGAACTTCATGTCGGAAAGGTCCTTGACGAGAAGCAGTTCATTTCCATAGGAATACGTGAAGGAGGCGTTGAGGCCCCAGTTCTTGTATTTGATGAATGAGGAGAAACCGCCATAGAAATCAGGCGTGCTGTTGCCGACGACATCCCGGTAATCCCTGAATCGTTCATTCAGCGTGAAGATCGGGGAACCGATCCCGAGCGTCGGATAGTCGGAAGCCCAGTAGCCGACCCTTCTTGCGTTGAATCTTTCCTTATAGGCGTCCAGTTCCTCCTGGGTCTTGATGATACCCTCTGCGACATAGGCGTAGAGCAGGCCGAGCGGCTCGCCTTCCTTGAGGATCGTCGCCCCGTTGATATAGCTTTCTCCACCGGAGAGCCGGAGGACCTTGGAGATGTTCCTGGAAACGTTGAAATTGACGTGCCAAAGGAAATCGTGCGTCCTCACGATATCGGAGTAAAGTTCCACTTCGACACCGTTGTTCTCGATGGATGCATAATTGGCGATCGCGGACGAGAAGCCGCTGCTGGGCGGAACGGAGATATCGTACAGTGCGTCATCCGTCGTTTTCCAGTAGCCGGCGACGGTACCGCCGAACCGGCCCTTGAAGAACGAGAAATCCAGGCCGAGGTCCTTCTGGAACGTGGATTCCCACTTGATCCCCTCATTGCCGAGCTGGGAAGGATACAGGGCGGAAGCTCCCGCATAGGATCCGGGTGAGAACAGCGTCATGTACATATAGTCATCGATGTTCTGCGTTCCCGTCTTACCGATACTGGCCCTGAGTTTGATTTCATCGATCCAGCGGATGTCTTTCATCCAGTTCTCCTCGCTGATCCTCCAGGCGATGGCCCCGGAAGGGAAGTAACCGGTCCGGTTGGCCTTCGCGAATTTCGAGGAGGAGTCGGCGCGGCCCGTAAAGGTAAGGAGGTACCTGTCCAGGAGGGAATAATTCACCCGTAGGAAGAATGAGAGAAGCGAATTCTGCATGGACGGATTGGCTCCTTTGACGGAAGCGGCGGTGACGGCGGAACTCAGGCCGTTGAGGAATTTGTCATCCGGATAGTTGGTTCCGCTCGCCGAGAAGAAGCTGCCCCGCCTCGTCTCCCAGGCGTGTCCCAGGACGGCGTCCAGGTGATGGATGCCGTTGAACATCTTGTTGTAGGAGAGGGTATTCTCCCAGAAGATACCGTTGGTGATGGATTGCGCTTCCGTTCCGCTGCCGCCTTCAAAGGCCTGGATGCCGCTCTCGCTTCCGATCATCAGGTAGCTGGGAATATAGTTCGACTGATTGTAGTTCTTGTAATCATACGAGGCGGCCGTCTTGAAGACGAGTTCCTCGAGGATCCGGTACTGGAGGCCCAGCGTTCCCTTGAACACATAGGTCTTCGCGGAATTGACGGCGGATGCGACGGCGAGCGGGTTCTGGTATCCGAGGTAGGAGGTGGAGAACCCGGATCCGATTGACGTGTCGTCCAGCGACATGTAGTTCGCGAAGGTGCCGTCGTCATTGTAGGCCGGGAGGATGGACGGAGCGGCCAGCGCCTGTCCATATGAACCGTTCGTCACATCGTTTTCCGTCAGGCCGAAATTGATGTTGACGCTCGCGCTCAGCCGCTTGGACAGGTCGTTGTCCATGCTGATTTTTCCCGAATATCTCCGGAATCCGGTGTTCAGGATGGTTCCCTGCTGGTTCGTATAGGACAGGGAGGTGTAATAGCGGGAGGTCTGGCTGCCGCCGGACATGGAAACGTCGGCGTTGTGCGTGGCGCTGTTGCGGAGCAGCAGGGAAAGCCAGTCCGTATTCGCGCTCTTGATGCTTCCGAGTTCATCGTATTTTTTCTTCAGGGTCGTCACCGTCCTGTCATAGGAACTGACGTACTCTTTGTTCGCTTCCAGGTTGGCGAGGGAATTCTCGATCGCCTGCTTGTACGTAGCGATATACTGGTCGCCCGTCAGGACGGTCTCCGGATGCGGGATTCCGTATCCGAAGTTATAGTTGAAATCGACCTGGGGCTTCGTATTCCGGCTGCCCCGCTTGGTCGTGATGATCACGACACCGTTGGCTGCCTTGGAACCGTAGATCGCGGTGGCGGAAGCGTCCTTGAGGATGGTCATGCTTTCGATATCGTTCGGGTTCAGGCCGGCGAGGGAGTTGAGGCTTCGCGTATAGGCTTCCCCGGTCGCTTCGATGTCATTGCTTCCCGTAGCCGTGTACATATAGGAAAGGTCGGAGCTGGTCGCGATATAGTCGTTGTTGATCTCCGTCGGGATCCCGTCGATGATGTAGAGGGGGTCCACGCCTCTCTGGAGCGAGGAGCCGCCACGGATCCGGACTCTCATTCCGCCGCCCGGAGCGCCGTCGGCCTTGGTGACCATGACGCCGGCCGCCTTACCCATGATCGCATCGTCGAAAGTCGTGACCGGTCTCGTCGTCAGTTCCGTCATGTCTACGGATGAAACCGAACCGGTCAGGTCCTTTCTCTTGGTCGATCCGTAACCGACCACGACTGCGTTGTCGATGACGAGATTGTCTTCCGCCATCTTGACATCGACGACGGATCTGCCGGAAACCGGCTCGACAAGCGTCTGCATGCCGAGGAGCATGAATTCCAACGAGGCGTTCTTCGGGTCCGACACGTTGACGGAGTAATTTCCGTCCAAGTCCGTGGTTCCGAAGGCATCGCTTCCCTGGACTTTGACGGCGACGCCGACGAGCGGCTCGCCCTGGACATTGGTAACGGTTCCCTTCACTTTCTGGCCGGACTGGGCAGCGGCGGGCTGCACGGTCGACGCCAGGAAACAAAGGCTCAGCAGCATCGTCTTAAAGATGCCGGTGAAGGTTTTGTAATCCATTCCTTTCATATATTAAGAGTTGAAAAATTAATCCAAGAGACTGGAGAGCATTTCCTCCAATTGTCCGTGATCCACCTTCCCGAGAATAACGCCATCCTTGTCCAGGAGGAAATAGGAAGGGATGTTGTGGACGGCATAGCTGGAAATGACCCGGGCAGGCTTGCCTTTCTCCGGGAATTCATCCTTGACATGGATCCAGGTGGTCCCGTCGTCTGCGATGGCTTTCTTCCAGGCGGCTTCGTCCACGTCATTGGTCACGCCGATGATTTCGAAACCTTTGTCATGGTACCTGGCATAGAGAGACTTGAGCCCGGGCATGCCTTCCCGGCAGGGTACGCACCACGATGCCCAGAAATCGACCAGGACATATTGTCCGCGGAGGGAGGAAAGCGTCACGTCTTTTCCCTCGGTATCCTTCAGGGTGAAGTCGGGCGCCGTGCGTCCGGGCGCTACGCTTTTCCTGGCTTCCAGTTCTTTTCTGGCTTCTCTGGCGAGGAAGGAATCCTGCACTTTCGGAGTAAAAGCGGAGAAAACGGAATCATATACTTCCAGGGGAGCATCGGAGAAGTAGATGCGGGACATGTATGCGGCCGCTTCCACATCCTTTGAACCGGATATTAGTTTCTTCCGCGCTTCACGGTCCGGTCCCAGGGCATTGAACGCAGTGAAGAATTCATTGTTGGGGCCTCCTTTGTATACCGGTTCATGGAGGCTGGATACATTTCCGAACATGCCGTCGTCGACGGCTTTCGAAGGATCCAGGGAGACATTGATGCGGGCGTTCTCGACATAGACGGTAGAGGCCATGGCCTGTCCCTCGTCGGGGATGACCGTGAGGAGTCCCCGGACGACGTCGCTGACCCTTCCCTTGAATTGGAACGCGCCCTCTTTGACGGCGGACGTGTCACGGACCGCTTCCCCTTCCGGGGTGGCGTAAGACAAAACGGCGGTGCCGTTCACGTCACCGACGGAGCCTTTGATGAGAAAACCTTCTTCGGAACACGAAAAAGCCATGACCACCGTCATGGCCAGAATAAACCATAATCTGCTCATTTTCAAAAGGTTCAAAGATTCAGGGTAGAATTATGAAACCGCGAGGTCTATACTACTACTGCTTCCAAAAAACAAATTTACAAAAAATATCTGATTCCCAATATTTTAGGTGGTTTTTATTACAGTTCGGAAGAGAGTTTGAAAATGACAGGGCGGCGGGTGGTGATGTTGGTGTTGCCGCGGCAGGTGTACATGACATACATGGTGTCGCCCATGACCTGGATTCCTTCCGGCTCGACATAGCAGTAATCCGGCTCTACGAATCCCTTGGCGACAAGCCAGTCTTTGTCCTGGATATACTCCTGGCGGACTTTCTCCCGCAGGAGTTTCCCGGTTTTCAGGTCATACACC
>JAEEGL010408927.1_pt1 | contig 11481 bp, 7 predicted proteins | sample 9134231 | NCBI WGS metagenome assembly JAEEGL01 (sample SAMN16246548, study PRJNA631951) | gut metagenome | biome: gut microbiome; feature: rumen; material: fiber-attached | host: Bos | place: Iran: Karaj | collected 2018-10
AGTATGTCCAGCTTTACCAGGTTGCTGCGCTCGTAGTGGTCGAAATCGTAGTTCAGCGACCCGTAGCCGCGCGTCTTGGACTTAAGAGCGTCAAAGAAGTCGTAGATGACCTCGTTGAGCGGCAGCATATAGTAGAGCTCCACCCTCTCCGGGGTTATGTACTCCATGTGCTCCATCACCCCGCGCCTGCTCTGGCAGAGCTCCATGATGCTGCCCACGTATTCCTTGGGCACCATCAGCGTCGCCTTTACCATGGGCTCTTCCAGGTGGTCGTACTGCGTTGGATCCGGCAGGTTGCTGGGGTTTTCTATGTAGCGCTCCGTGCCGTCGTGCTCCACGATCTTGTAGATGACGGACGGCGAGGTGGTTATTATCTCAAGGTCGAACTCCCTTTCCAGGCGCTCGACTATTATCTCCATGTGAAGGAGCCCCAAAAAGCCGCACCTGAAGCCGTAGCCCAGTGCCTGCGACGTTTCCGGCTCGAACACGAAGGCCGCGTCGTTTACCTGCAGCTTTTCCAGGCAGTCCTTGACGTTCTCATACTTTTCGTCCGGCGTCGGGTATATGCCGCAGTAGACCATGGGCTGGACCTTCTTGTAGCCCTTAAGAGGCTCCTTTGTGGGGCTTTCGGCCAAGGTTATGGTATCGCCAACGCGCGCGTCACGGACCTGCTTTATGGAGGCGCAGATGTAGCCTACGCTTCCGGCGGACAGCTCCTTTACCGGGGTCTGGTAAGGCGCGTTGACGCCTACCTCGGTGACCTCGTACTTCTTGCCGGTGTTCATCAGAAGTATGGTATCCCCAGCCTTTACCGACCCGTCGAAGATTCGGGTGTATATGACCACGCCCTTGTAGTTGTCGTAGTAGGAATCGAATATAAGGGCCTTAAGAGGCGCGTCGTAGTCCCCTTCCGGAGCCGGAACGTTGGCTACTATGTCCTCGAGCACTGCCTCGATGTTTATGCCTTCCTTGGCGGAGATGCACGGCGCTTCAGAAGCGTCCAGGCCTATCACATCCTCTATCTCCTTGCGGACTTCCTCCGGGTGCGCCGATGCGAGGTCTATCTTGTTGAGGACCGGAAGTATCTCCAGGTCCTCGTCCAGCGCCAGGTAGACGTTGGCGAGGGTCTGGGCCTCCACGCCCTGGGTGGCATCCACTACAAGAACGGCGCCCTCGCAGGCGGCAAGGCTTCTTGAGACCTCGTAGTTGAAGTCCACGTGGCCCGGGGTGTCGATAAGGTTGAGTATGTATTCGTTTCCGTCCTTGGCTTTGTATACGAGACGGGTGGTCTGAAGCTTTATAGTTATTCCGCGCTCGCGCTCAAGGTCCATGTTGTCCAGGAACTGCTCTTTCATGTCCCTGTGAGCCACTGTACCGGTGCTTTCGATGAGCCTGTCGGCCAGGGTGCTCTTGCCGTGGTCTATATGCGCTATTATGCTGAAGTTTCTGATGAATCTCTGATAATCGTTCATGATATCCTCTGTGATCTGCAAAATATCGTCCGTACTATTATAAAAAAAAACTTGAACTTTATCAACTGCCGTAGTATACTCATCAAGTGATATTTTGCGAAAGTGGGGTGAATTATTAATGGCGAATATCAAATCTGCAAAGAAAAGAATCAGTGTCATCAACAAGAAGACCGCGATCAACAGGCGCGTAAAGAACAGTCTTAAGGCTATCATCAAGAACTTCTACAAGGCTCTTGCAGCAAAGGACTTCGATACCGCAAAGGAAAAGCTCGCTCTTGCCGAAAAGAAGCTTATGCAGGCAGCTGCAAAGAATACTATTCACAAGAACGCCGCTTCCCGCAAGGTCTCCAGAATGACTCTGGCCTACAACAAGGCAAAGGCAGAAGAGTAAATCTCACCCGTCCCCACAAGTGCATAAGTTAAATGCATAAAAAACCCGGAGTGTCTCCCGGGTTTTTACTTTGCTGTATTCTCTTATATTCCGCTTTTTTTCTGCTCTGCTTTTTTGAGTATCCAGTGTACCAGGACCAGGCCGACTATGGCGCCAAAACACTCTCCAACGGGAAGAGCCGCGGCAAGGCCGTTCTGGCCCATCACCCTGTCAAGGAGGAACAGGCACGGGATGTAGAATATGACTTCCCTCGCAAATGCGTGCAGAAGCGTTGCTCCGCCGTGGCCTGTGGCCTGCATTATATAGGAATTGCTGTAGCTGAGGAACATGAAAGGCGATGCTGTGCAGCGCATGCGCAGGAATACCGACGCCACAGTTACGGTGGCTATGGCAAGCGAGGGATCCCCTCCCCTGGTGCTGAGGAAGAAGTTCGTTATCGGTTTTGCGAAGATCTCCAGCAGGCATATGCTTACAGCGCAGGTGATCAGGCCAATGATGCGGGTCACCTTTATAGCTTCGCGCATCCTCTTGTGGTTACCGGAAGCGTAGTTGTACGCTACTATCGGCAGCATGCCCTGGCCAATGCCCACGTTTACGCCGTTGGGTATGCGCTCTATCTTCATGACTATGCCCAGAGCCGCCAGGGTGACATCGCTGTGAGCGGCGGCAAGCTGGTTTGCGCAGATGTTGGCTACGTCGAAGAACGCTGAAAGAAGCGCCGACGGAACGCCTACCGCGAACAGCTTTTTCACATTGTCTTTTTTGACCTTCCGCGCGTCCGACGGCCTGAAGCTGAGCGGGGCTGTGCGGGAAGCCTTAACCACCTGTATGAACAGATAGATGAACGAGCAGATATTGGAAAGCAGCGTAGCGATGGCAGCGCCTACCACCTCCTGCCCTTTGGGAAGTATCACGAACATGAACAGCGGGTCCAGGAACATATTCAGGATGCCGCCGCCGGAAAGGCCTATGCTTGCCTTGCTGGCGTTGCCCGTGTTCCTAAGAAGATGCGCCATGGTGATGGACAGCGTGGTAAAAACGGTGCCTATGACTACGACGTACACTGTGTACTGCCTTGTGAAACCGATCGTATCCGGGGAAGCGCCGAGGAATACCAGCACTGGATCCATGAATATGGCTATGAGCGCCGAATAGACCAGCGATATAGCGATGGCGCCGTAGATGCTGAAGGCGCTTACGGACCTGGCTTCGTCCGGTTTTTGCGCACCTAAAAGCCTTGCGACGAGGCTTCCTCCGCCCAGGCCGAACAGGTTGGAGAACGCCACACACAGGAAGGTCATGGTCATGGTGAGGGTCGTTGCCGCCAGCATGTAGGAATTGCCGGTACGCCCTATGAAGAACGTGTCCACCATGTTGTAGATGACGTTTATCATCTGGCTTATGATGGTGGGTATCGCAAGAGTGGCAAGCGCCTTTGGAATCGGCATGCTCTCGAATAATTCTTTTTTATCGTAAGTTTCTTTTGCCATCTTAATTCTTTCTGAGCCCCGCGGCTTTCTTTATAGTCCTGTGCACAAGGTAGAGCGCGAACACGGCGCTGCATATCTCGCTGGCGGGCAGGGCCACTCCAAGTCCGTCGCTGCCCATCATGGAATTGAACAGGAACATGAACGGTATGTAGAATACTAGCTCACGCGCTACGGCATGCAACATAGTGCCCCAGCCGTTGCCCATGCCCTGCATGCACACCGAGGAGCTGAAGTTCAGGAACTGGAACGGAGCGGCAAGGCACCTTATACGCAGAAGCCTTGCGGCTATGCCTACCGTAAGTGCCGCCTGAGCAGCCGCTGACGATGAAGTGCTTATAAAGACCCTGGTTATCGGTTCCGCGAGGATCAGGAGCGCTACTATCGCGACCGCCGAGACGCACAAGCCCAGTATCCTTACGTATTTTATGACCTTATTCATTCGGTCGTGGTCGCCCGAGGAGAAATTGTACGCCACTATGGGCAGCATTCCCTGCGTAAGGCCGCCGTTGACCGCGTTGGGTATGCGCTCTATCTTCATGACTATGCCTATGGCCGCCAGTGTAAAATCGTCGTGCGCGGCCGCGAGCCTGTGGAGGAAGACGTTTGCAAGATCGAACAGCGCCGTCAGGATAGCCGCGGGCACGCCCACGGAAAAGATCTTGCTTATGCTTACCCTGTCTATTCCGAACACATCTCTTACCGAAAGCGACAGCGGAGAATTCTTTGATGCTTTATACGTTACCGTAAGAAGGAACACGCACGAGCACACATTTGAGATCAGCGTGGCTATCGCTGCCCCCTTCACCTCCTGCCCCGGCGGAAGTATCACGAACATGAACAGCGGGTCCAGCAACATGTTCAGGATACCGCCTCCGGAAAGGCCCATGCTTGCCTGTTTCGAATAGCCGACGTTGCGCAGCAGGTGGCCCATGGTAAGAGAGAGCACCGCCGGAAGGCTGCCGAGAACTATGACATATAAAACATATTGTTCAGCGTAGTGCAGGGTGTTTTCCGAGGCGCCCAGGAAATCCAGTATAGGATCCATGAAGACCCATATGACCAGCGAATAAAGGACCGCTCCCGCAGCGGCGCCGTAAAAACTGAAAGCCGCGACATTCTTGGCCTTTTCCAGCTGTCTGCTGCCCATGAGCCTTGCTATGAGGCTTCCTCCGCCTATCCCGAAGAGCGCGGCAAACGCAAGATGCAGAAGCATCAGAGTAAGCGCAAGCGTGGTGGAGGCTATCATGTAGGAGTTTCCGGTACGCCCTATGAAGAACGCATCCACCATGTTGTAAAGCAGGTTTACGAGCATGCTGATTATCGTAGGTATGGCAAGAGTAGCCACTGCCTTCGGTATCGGCATGGTCTCGAACAATTCTCTTTTTTCTTCGCTGAGTTCGTGTGCCATAATAAAACTCTCTTCCGTGTAACAATATATTTTACCACGAAAAGAGAGGTTTTAGTAGTTTATAAAAAGCGTTCTTATCGTTAATGTTATATCAAAGATCCACCGGCTCTATTATCATGGCACGTACTACGCCAGACGTGGGGTAGTCGCGCTTTCCTGCGCCGAGGCCTACCTTGAGTATCCTGTAGTTTTCAGGAAGGTGCGTCTGCTTTCCTGCAGCGGCCATTATGGCAGCGCCTGTGGGAGTTACCAGCTCTCCCTCGACGTTTATACTGCGCAGTATGATCCCGTGCTCCGCGGCAATGTTTGCGACCGCAGGGACCGGTACAGGAATGATCCCGTGCTGGCACCTTACCGTGCCGTAGCCCTCCGCAAGCGGCGAAACTATAACATCTGAAATGCCAAGATCGTCCAGGCAGACCGCGGCGGCGACAACGTCTACTATGGAGTCCACAGCGCCGACTTCGTGGAAGTGCACCTCGGACACGGGAACGCCGTGAGCCTTGGCTTCCGCGCCTGCAATGATCTCAAATACGCGCTTTGCTATCGCCCTGGCGCCATCGCTTATGGAACTGCCGTCTATGATATCGTATACCTCTTGCGGCCCGCGGTGGTGGTGCTCATGGTGGTGCTCACCGTGATCTTGATGATGATCGTGGTGATGGCTGTGGGCATGCTCTTCCCCGCTGCCGTGCAGGTACTGCATGTCGTGGTCGTGGTTCTCGTGGGTCTCGTCCAGTATCACGTTGAAATCACAGGCGTCGAGCCCGGACTTCTTAACCCTGCTGACGCAGACGCTGTAGCCGTCCAGCGGAAGGCTCTTAAGCGATGCCATGAGTTTTTCTTCATCGGCCCCAAGGTCCAGCAGAGCTGCCACCGTCATGTCGCCGGAGACCCCGGCGCTGCATTCGAAATAGAGTTTCTTCATAAGTCCGTCATCCTTTGCGGCCTGCCAGAGGAGAAAGCCCCGCCCTTTCAACGGCAAGGACCACTGCGGGTACAAGCACTATATGTATCACCGCGCCCGCCGCGGTGGATACGAAATAGCTTGTTAGGAAAGCTGAGAACGTGTAGGGGTCCTTGGTGCTTATTATGCCCAGGGCAAGGAACGCAGCCTTGGCTGCGCCTCCGGCGATGCGCCCCAGCACCATTGATGATATCAGGGCTGCCAGTATTGCCGGCAGGTGGTTATTCGACTTGAACGCCTTTAGCATCAGCGGGTACAGAAGACCCGTAAAAAGACCGTACGCCCCAAGCTCCACCGCCATCGGAAGAGCCGAAGTCGGAAAGACCGGTATGCCGAAGATGAGGCCTCTTAAGATCGGCATCACTATGCCAAGCCCCAGGCCCAACTTCCAGCCGCAGCAAAGGCCGCAGATCAGAGCTGGTATGTGCAGAGGCGAAATGATCCTGGCTATTGCCTGTACCTGCCCCGTAATAAATGGCAGCACCATGCCCACGGCAAGAAGCATCGCCGTGATGACCATGGAATATGTGCGCTTTCTGGTTTTTTCAGTACTCAAAGTTACCCTCGTATACGGTCTGGGCGCTTCCTGTCAGCAGCACCCTGCCGTCTGTGTAATTTACTGTAAGATCGCCTCCGGGCAGGCTCACTTTTACGTCCGCGCCCCTGGCAATAAGGCCGTTTTCCGCCGCCGCTATAACTGCCGCGCAGGCTCCTGTGCCGCAGGAAAGAGTCTCGCCGGTGCCGCGCTCCCACACGCGCATCGAAAGGCTTCCGCGGTCCGTTATCCTTACGAACTCCGCGTTCACCCTCGCCGGGAAGAGCTCGGAATACTCGAACTGAGGACCTGTTGTCTTAAGATCCAGCTCGTCTATGCTGTCCAGGAACACCACGCAGTGCGGGTTTCCTACGGAGACGCAGTTTATGCGGTACTGCCTTCCGCCTATCTCAGCAGGGCAGTCCAGTACCGGCGCCGCGGCGTCGCAATCCGCTCCGAGGAGCCTTTTGACGTCCACAGGCACCAGGGCCGGTTTAAGCATGGCTTTACCCATGTCCACTGTCACGGAACTCACCTTGCCGTCCCTTATGTAGAGTTTCAGGTGCTTGATGCCGCTTCCGGTCTCGACGCTCATCTGGGTGCTGCGCACGTAGCCCTTGTCGTACATGTACTTGCCCACGCAGCGCAGATTGTTTCCGGCGACCGGGCTTTCGGAACCGTCGCGGTTGAAGCTGCGCATGCGCACGTCGGCCTCCGCAGACCTTTCGATCAGCACTATGCCGTCCCCGCCTATGCCGTAATGCGGCCTGCAGAGGCTCACGCACAGGGATTCCGGGCAGGTTATGCTGCCGTCGAAGTTCTCGATGAATATGTAGTCGTTGCCGCAGTCCTGCATCTTGGTGAAGGATATCTTCTGCCTCCACACTCGCATGCCGTTGATATCGACCAGCTCCGTGTTGGAAAGGCTGAAGCGGCTCGCTATTATGTCAGCCAGCGCGTTTGCTGTATCCAGCGAGGTAAGGCACGGGATGCCGAGCATCATGGCGCGCCTGTGCAGAGCTATAAAATCGCCCATTGTAGCGTCTTTTACTGCTCCTGTATAGATTATATATCTTATGGCCTTTTCTTCCATCAGAAGGCCGATCTGGCCGCTTTCCGTGGCGTTTTGGACCGGGGTCACCGGTATGCCGGCAGCCGCTATGGCAGCCGCTGTTCCGGTAGTGGCGTACAGTCCGAGGCCGAGCCCGTTAAGGCGCCTGGCAAGAGGTATTATCTCCTGGTAGTCGCTGGTCTCGACGCTTATCAGGACGCCGCATTTTCCGTCCCTTGCGGAAGGCACCGTAAATCCCGCCGCGGTGAGGCCCTTGAACATAGCCTCCGGAAGAGTGCGGCCAAGGCCCAGCACTTCTCCTGTGGACTTCATCTCGGGGCCCAGGATGGAGTTCCCGTCGTTGAGTTTTTCGAACGAGAACACCGGCACCTTTACCGCGTAGTAAGGCGGCGTGCGGTAGAGCCCCGTTCCGTAGCCGAGATCCCTGAGCTTTGCTCCGAGCATGACCTTTGCCGCAAGGTCCACCATGGGAACGTTGGTGACTTTACTTATATAAGGCACCGTGCGGGACGCCCTGGGGTTGACCTCTATGACGTAGAGCTCCCCGGCGAAGATCAGGTACTGTATATTTACAAGACCTTTTGTGCCAAGGGCCAGCGCCAGCTTTTCCGAAACGGTGCATATGCGCTGGAGCATCTGGTCCGCGAGGTTGTAAGGCGGGTAGACCGCTATGGAATCCCCGCTGTGCACGCCGGCGCGCTCTATGTGCTCCATGATGCCCGGGATCAGCACGTCCTCACCATCGGAGATGACGTCGACCTCCAGCTCGGTTCCCGGCATGTACTTGTCCACCAGCACCGGGTTTTCTATGCCGCCTGCCAGTATGCCCTGCATGTAGCGCTCTGTTGTAGCAGCGTCGCGCGAGATGGTCATGTTCTGGCCGCCTATAACGTAGGAAGGCCTCAGAAGTACAGGATAACCCAGCTCTTCGGCTGCGTCAAGAGCCTCCTGAAGAGTGTTTACGCCCCTGCCCTTCGGACGGCTTATCCCGAAGCTTTCCAGAAGCGCATCGAAGCGCGCCCTGTCCTCGGCCAGGTCTATGCCGTCGGCTGATGTTCCGAGTATGCGCACGCCTTTCCCGTCGAGGAATTTCGTGAGCTTTATAGCGGTCTGGCCGCCGAACGCGACTACGACGCCAATAGGCTTTTCCACCTGAACTATGTTCCAGACGTCCTCCTTGCACAAAGGCTCAAAGTACAGCCTGTCCGCGGTGTCGTAGTCTGTTGAGACCGTCTCGGGGTTATTGTTTACTATCACAACGTCGTAGCCCATGCTGCGAAGAGTCCACACGCAGTGCACAGAGCTGTAGTCGAACTCAATGCCCTGGCCTATCCTTATGGGGCCTGAACCCAGGACCATCACGACAGGCTTTCCGCTGCGCGGATGCTGGCGGCTCTCGCACTCCTGCGCGAAGCACGAGTAGAAGTACGGAGTCTCCGCGGCGAACTCTGCGCCGCAGGTATCCACCATCTTGTAGCTCATCTTAAGCTCGGGGATGTCCTTTTCGCCGCATATCCTGCGTATGGCCTCGTCCGTGTAGCCGAAGTCCTTGGCCAGTATGAAGTCATCTTCGGTAAAGCCCTCCGAAAGGCGCTTTTCCAGCGCCGCCATACCGGCAAGCTTTGCCAGGAACCACCTGTCTATCTTTGTGACAGAGTGTATCTCTTCTATGCCGACGCCGCTTTTCAACGCCTCAAATACCGTGAAGAGCCTGCGGTCGTCCTGGTCGAGGAGCCTTTCGGAAAGAGGCTTTTGCGACACCGGCGCCGCATTGAGGGTGTCCAGCGATATCTCCACACCTCGAACGGCCTTCATCAGCGCCATCTCAAAGCACGGCGCTATGGCCATTACCTCGCCTGTGGCCTTCATCTGGGTCCCGAGCTTTCTGGAAGAGCCCGCGAACTTATCGAACGGCCACTTCGGAAGCTTTACCACCACGTAGTCCAGCGCCGGCTCAAAGCACGCGCAGGTCTTGCCGGTGATGTCGTTTTTTATCTCGTCCAGGGTGTAGCCTAAAGCTATCCTGGTGCTGATCTTCGCGATCGGGTAACCTGTGGCCTTGGATGCCAGCGCCGAAGACCTGGACACCCTGGGATTCACCTCTATTACGGCGTATTCGAAGCTATCCGGGTTTAGGGCGAACTGGCAGTTGCAGCCGCCGACTATGCCTATCCTGCTTATAATATCCAGGGCTGCCGAGCGCAGCATCTGGTATTCCTTGTCCGAAAGCGTGAGCGCCGGAGCGACTACTATCGAGTCTCCGGTGTGTATGCCCACTGGGTCGAAGTTCTCCATGGAGCAGACCGCTATGACGTTTCCCGCCGCGTCGCGCATGGTCTCGAACTCTATCTCCTTCCAGCCCGAGATGCAGCGCTCCACCAGTACCTGCGTTATAGGCGAAAGGTCCAGGCCGTTCTTCGCGATAGCTGCAAGTTCTTCCGCGTCCTGGGCTATGCCGCCTCCGGTTCCGCCGAGCGTGAACGCCGGGCGCACAATGACCGGGTAGCCGATCTTATCCGCGATCTTAAGGGCTTCTTCTACTGTTTCCGCGGTATCCGAAGGAACCACTGGCTGCCCCATCTCGCGCAGGGTGTTTCTGAAGAGCTCGCGGTCTTCCGCCTTATCTATAGCGTCTATATCTGAGCCCAGGAGCCTTACTCCGTACTTTTCCAGCGTTCCGTCACGCGAAAGCTGCATGGCTATGGTAAGGCCTGTCTGGCCGCCAAGACCCGCCAAAAGCCCGTCCGGGCGCTCTTTTTCTATTATCCTTGCCACGGTCTTTGCCGTAAGGGGCTCCAGATATATAGAGTCCGCAAGGTTCTTGTCTGTCATTATCGTGGCCGGGTTGGAATTGACAAGGACTGTGGTTATGCCCTCGCTTTTAAGCACGCGGCACGCCTGGGCGCCCGCGTAGTCGAACTCCGCCGCCTGGCCTATAACGATAGGTCCGGAACCTATGACCAGGACCTTGTGTATGCTCTTGTCCTTAGGCATTCTTTCCGCCTCCCATCGCTTTTATGAATCTGTCGAAGAGAAATTCCGTATCGCGCGGGCCGGCGCTCGCCTCGGGATGGAACTGCACGGTAAAGCAGTTCTTCCCGGGGTATTCCATGCCCTCGCAGCTTCCGTCGTTGGCGTTTATGAAGCTGACGCTGCCCTTCCCCTCCATGCTTTCGATGTCCACGGCGTATCCGTGGTTCTGGCTGCTTATGAAGGTCCTGCCATCTGAAAGGCGCTTTACCGGCTGGTTGGCGCCGCGGTGGCCGTACTTCAGTTTATATGTGCTGCCGCCCATGGCAAGAGCCGCAAGCTGGTGCCCCAGGCAGATGCCGAACACGGGCAGCTTTCCTATAAGTTTTCTGATCTGATTTATCTCCAGGGTGTTTTCCGCAGGATCCCCAGGGCCGTTTGAGAGCATTATCCCGTCGGGCTCCAGCATGAGTATGTCTTCCGCCACCATATTGTGCGGGACGACCGTCACTCTGCAGCCGCGCTTCGTAAGGCAGCGTATTATGTTGCGCTTCGCGCCGTAATCTATGAGCACCACGCGAAAGAGCTCCATGCCGGATGCCGGGTAGTCCAGTATCTGCCTGCAGCTGACGCGGCCTACCTGTCCGCGCACGCGGTAGTCCTTAACGGGCTGAAGATCCTCCGGCACCGCGGAACAGATGGCGGCGTTCATTACGCCCTGCTCCCTTATGATCCTCGTGATCTGCCTTGTATCCACGCCGCAGATGCCCGGGATGCCCTTTTCCTTAAGGAAGCTGTCGAGATCCCCTTCGGACCTGAAATTGCTCGGCGCATCGCAAAGCTCGCGGACCACATAGCCCGCGGCAAAGCTCTCGCCTTCAAAGTCCTGGGGGATGACCCCGTAGTTTCCTATCAGGGGGAAGGTCTGCATGATGATCTGTCCGGCGTAGCTGGGGTCTGTAAGGGTCTCGAGGTACCCTTCCATACCTGTGGTAAATACCAGCTCGCCTGTGCTGTCCTGCGGGGCGCCTATGCGCTGCCCCGTAAAGACCATGCCGTTTTCAAGCACCAGATATGCTTTCATATCGCGCCTCTACAGTGTGGCAGCCATCACTGCCTTTATCGTATGCATGCGGTTCTCGGCCTCATCGAAGACTATGGACTGAGGGCTCTCGA
>JAEEGL010835538.1_pt1 | contig 11481 bp, 10 predicted proteins | sample 9134231 | NCBI WGS metagenome assembly JAEEGL01 (sample SAMN16246548, study PRJNA631951) | gut metagenome | biome: gut microbiome; feature: rumen; material: fiber-attached | host: Bos | place: Iran: Karaj | collected 2018-10
AAGCACGCCGCCAGCGTTCATCCTGAGCCAGGATCAAACTCTCCGTTTGATGACTCGATATTTAAGAACTTAACGTTCTTGGTTTTAAATGAATTGACGTTTTGTTTAATTGCTTCTTATTTAGTTTTCAAAGATCGAATCACACCTTTTTCCACTCATACTTTTTTCTGGTATTTGTGGGGTGCTTATTTATACTACCAAAATTAAAAGCTGAAGTCAACAACTTTTTTCGTATTTTCAGAACTTTTTTTCTGTACTTTTTTGTCTTCTTCAGCTTGTCTTTTTCTAGCTTTTTTCGAATACCAATTCGAAGTATTTCATGATGTAGTCATTGATGTACGAAAAGGTAAACGGAGGCTGCTGATTCTTTACCATTTCGACCAGTTCATCCTTTGCGGCGATGCAGATCTTCCTGACATCTTCCGGATAATTCATCTTGTGGGCGTGGTATTCGAATTCGTTCTCATCCAGAACCATATAGGTGCTGTCCGGGAAAACCTTTACATCAAGATCGTAATCGACATTCTTGATCGCTTCGCCGTCGTAGATGCTCGGCGTTGCGACATTGCAGTAATAATAGATGCCGTTTTTTCTGGCCATTGAGATGATGTTGAACCATTTGTCCTTGTAGTAGAAACAGATCGCCGGTTCTCGGGTCAGCCAGCGGCGGTTGTCCGCTTCGACGACCCAGGCATGGTCGGTGACGACGACATAACAGTCATCGAGCACATCGATGACCAGAGCTTTGGACCAGGTCCTGTGCACCGATCCGTTGTGTTTGAATGACTGAACAAACACGCTGTCGCCTATCTTTAAATCTTCCATGCTACAGCATTATATCACAATATGATTAAGTCTCACCCTCTGTATTTTTCCATAAGCGGTTTCAGACGCTCGCAAAGCAAGGGTACGACCAGAAAGGCACAGACCGTTGTCGGGATCATATAGGTCGCATTATAAGTCAGAGATGCCCAGAACGGCGTCTCCCACAGGAAGATTCCGGCCAACGTCGAAGACAGCAGACGTATCGCGCTGGTGATCAGGATACCGCTGTAGAAGTAGCCGAAACTGGGAAACAATGACGCCAATCCATAGACGCTGTAGGCAATCAGATAATCCAGAAGGAAGGAAGCGATGCCATACCAGCTGACCGAGCCGATGACCAGCTGCAGAAAAACGGAAGTGACGCCTACGAGCAGTCCCTTTTTCCATCCCAGATGGTAGGAACAGATCAAAAGAGCGATCGGTCCGAAATTCAGCTTTCCGCCGGAAGCCATCTTGAAGAGATTCAGCGCTTCGCTGATCCTGTCGAAGATGATGAAAAGCGCACAATAGATCGACATGATCGCCAGAGTTCTTGCTTCATTTTTTTTCATAAAAAAACACCTCCATAAACAAAGGTGCCTTCCCTACGCTGGCATTACCCAGATCAGGTTTCGGGTATGATCTCAGCCTTTCGGCACCCCACAGAATTATTATAAACTAATTTTCCTCAAGATATTCAAAGACTCTCTCTACATCGTCATAATGCCAGTACTGATTGAGCCGGCGGTTGCCATATGCATTGCCGAACATGACCAGATATGACCTGCCTCTGTATTTGCACAGGGCAATGATATTCTGGCCCGCTTCCGGCGTGTAGCCTGTCTTGCCGCCGAGAACGGAGAAATTATGTTCGCGATAGGCAACCCCCATCGTCGTATGAACCATCGTCCCATCTTCAAGTTCGTATTTCAGCACATTCAGGATCTGTCTTCCTTCCTTATATTTAAGGATATCCCTGACAATGAGGTAAAGATCGTCCAGGCAGGTGTAGTGATCATCGTCGTGCAGACCGGTCGTATTCACAAAGTTTGAATTGGTTCCGCCGAGTTCCAGCATCCGATTGTTCATCTCATCGACCAGACTGATACCTTTTCTCGAAAAATAGTTTTCCAGCGCCACTGCTGCATCCGCACCGGAAGGAAGGACCAGTGCATAGAGAAGATCCATCAGCGTATACGGATAATCCCTCTGGATATAAGCCAGCGACGCGTCTTCCCTGATCAGATCTTCAACCTGATCATAGGTGACGTAGGACAGATCGTAAAGATCGTCTGCGAGGCTCAGCACCGTGTCCAGCGTGACCAGCTTGGTGAGCGAAGCCGGATACATCCTGACGTCGCTGTCCTTGCTGTAAACGTAATCACAGTCGGAAATATCGATGACCAGATACTCGGCCGAATGAATGTCATCTCCAAGTGCTTCCGTGACGTAATCCATCGCGTTTATAGCGGAGGTATCAACAGAAAAAGTCTGTTCTTTGGCACATGAACAGAGGATGAACATAATCGCAAGTAACAGTGCAGTTTTCTTCATTTCAGTTGAGCATCCGATAAAAATCATAGGACCTGATCCGGACATCGCTGTTTGCCAGATAGAAATCCATCAGAAGCGCAAAATCCCTGCGCTCATAGGCGAACTGTTTCAGGACATCATAGTCCTTGAATTCTCCCTTGATGATAAGCCTGAAGCGTTTCAATGTATCAACAGGCAGAGCCTCTTCATTTCCCCGATGGGCAGCGCAAAGGAATCCGCCGTGGTTCTTTGAGATGGCGACGACTTTTCTGCTGTCGCACAGGGCGCAGTGATCGACGATCGGCGTGATGCCGAAGTGTCTTATGATGTGAGCGAGAAACATCGATCCCAGAAGATAGCAGTTTTCATTGTTCATGTTGCGGAAAACGAAGCACAGGGGTTCGAAGCAGTCGATCTCCCGGTTTTTCAGAGCGATCTCGCAGATGATGTTCTTGAACGACATCATCTGAATGTCCTTGTCTTCGAAATAGTTTTCCAGCAGCTTATACCCATGTATGGCATAGATATCCTTCCCTTCCTTGAAGTCAATGATGAATTCATAAAGGCACATGGGAAGGAAGTGATTTCGTCCGCTCAGTTTCTTTGCCGCCTTGCCGATCAGGGAAATCACACCGTATTCCCTGCTCAGCACCTGCATCAGAACATCCGCTTCCCGATAATCCGACTGATTCAGTACAAAAGCGGTGATCTTCTCATTCATCCCGGTCACCTGAGAAATATCCCAGATCGAAGAGCTGTTTCTGGGAATTCAGCCAGTCCTCTTCAACTTTGACATAGAGGGAAAGAATGATCTTCTTGTTGTCAAATAAAGGAGCAATATCGCTCGATGCCTGATCGTTGATCTTTTTCAGCATCGAACCGCCCCGGCCGATGATGATGGCCTTGTGGGTATCCTTGTTGCAGATGATGGTCGCCTCGATCTGAACCTTGGAAGCCTTCTCCCTGATCTCTTCGACCTTGCAGGCAACCAGATGCGGGATCTCTTCGCGCGTGTTGAGAATGATCTTTTCACGGATGATCTCCGCGATCCTGAATTCCCGGTTCATGTTGGTCTTCACATCCTCCGGGAAGTAGCGTACCGTATCGTGGAGATATTTTCTGCTGGTATCCAGCAGTTCATCCAGATTGTCTCTGTTGAGTGCCGAGATCGGGATGATCTCTGCAAATCTGTAGTTCTGGTCCGCGTAGGCCAGACGCCTGATCAGCTGATCGGAACTGATCTCATCGATCTTGTTGAGCAGCAGAAAGACGGGTGCCTCATACGAGAAAAGACGTTCGAGGATCTCCCTGTCCTCGCTTTGCAAACCCTTGTTGCCATCCACGATGTAATAGATGATATCGACACCTTCCGCCTGGGACATCGCTTCTCTGTTCATATAGGAACCCAAAGCGGTCTTAGCCTCGTGGATACCTGGCGTATCGATGAATACAATCTGCAGATCTTCCTCGTTCAAAATGCCCAGGATAGCATTTCTTGTCGTCTGGGCCTTCTGTGTCGTGATGGCGATCTTTTCATTCAGCAGAGAGTTGATCAGCGTCGATTTGCCCGCATTAGGTCTGCCAAGGATTGCGATAAAGCCGGAAAGCATCAATCAAGATCCTCGCTTGAAAAACTGAACGGAAGAAGCTTGGCAACGTTGGTCACCATCTTGTCCGTACCGTTGGAAAGGATGATCGGTGTGTCCGGCTCCAGCAGTTCGGAAAGGACCTGGCGGCAGATGCCGCAGGGCGTCCCGATCCGCTTGCCGTCCGACACAATGGCGATCGCATCGATGTCCTTTCTGCGATAGCCGCGCGAATAAGCCGCAAAGATGGCGCTTCTTTCACCGCAGTTGGTTCCGCCATAGGATGCATTTTCGATGTTGGCGCCATAGAAAGTGGTCCCGTCTTTGCACAGGACGCAGGCGCCAACGTGATAATTCGAATACGGCGCATAGGCATTTTCCATCGCTTTGAAAGCTTCGTTTACCAGTTCTTCATGTGTCATGATGACAGCCTCCTTATTACACACATTATGCATACCGCCAGTGCTCCCAGTGAACTGACGAGCACTGCGGCGCTTGACAGATCCTTGATCTGGCGGATCTTTGGATCTTCATTCATATTCAGATAGTCGCCGATCCTTTCGACCGCCGTATTCATGACCTCGCTGCCGATTACGGAAAAGATGCAGATGACAAAAGCGAGCCATTCATGGAAATCCAGGCGGATGATCGCACCGCCGATGACAGCCATCACGCCCAGCGCGCACTGTACCCTGACAGCCCTGTGTTTCAATGCGATCTTCAGTCCGAGAAAGGCATCGGCAAATTTCTTCATTTCAGATCTCCGACGATCTTCTTCTGCAGAGAGAACATCCTCTTCTCATCCTCCTCGTTCATGTGATCGTAGCCGAGAAGATGAAGCAAACCGTGGACAAACAGAAAAACGAATTCCCTCTTCACGGAATGACCGTATTCTTCGGCCTGCGAAAAAACGCGGCTGCGGTTGATGAAAATATCGCCAAGTTCGACGCAATCTTCGTATTCGACCACATCATCATCGTCCAGAAGCGCAAAGGAAATGACGTCTGTCACCGCATCGATACCCCGATATTCCCTGTTGATCCTTCGGATGCTGATGGGTCCGCAGATGATCAGCGAAAGGATGTAATCATCCTGAATTTCCAGCGTTTTCAGTGTTTTCAGATAGTATTCTTCCAGAAGAGGATAGTACTCTTTCAGGTCATTGTATCTCGTCTTGTTGATGATGTTCAGCATACTTTCATTATACTTGATTTGAAATGTGATTAGTGATATATTAAATTAGCAGTCTAGTATATAGAGTGCTAATCCAATGCTAAAGGAGGAATGAAATATGGCAGTTAAAGAATTTAAGACCGAATCCAAAAGATTGCTCGACATGATGGCAAACTCTATCTATACAAATACCGATATCTTCCTTAGAGAGCTGATTTCCAATGCTTCGGATGCCCTTGACAAGAGGCACATCCTTTCGCTGACCGACAGCTCCATCTCCTTTGAAAATCCGAAGATCCGCGTAGATCTTGACAAGAACGAAAGGACGATCACGATCAGCGACAACGGTATCGGCATGGACAGAAAGGAACTCGAAGACAACCTCGGCACGATCGCCCGTTCCGGTTCTTTCGATTTCAAGAAAGACCTCGATACCAAAAACGAAGCCGACATCATCGGCCAGTTCGGTGTCGGTTTCTATTCCGCATTCATGGTCGCCGACAAGGTCGAAGTCTGTTCAAGGAAAGTCAACGAGGAGAAGGCTTATCTGTGGCAATCCGATATGAACGGCTATGAGATCCTGCCTGCCAAAAAGGAAGAGGAAGGTACAACGGTCACCCTGCACATCCGCAAAAACAGCAAGGAAAAGAAATACGACAAATATCTCGACTCCATGCAGGTGAGAGAGCTGATCAGAAAGTACTCTGATTACATCCGCTATCCGATTGAAATGCTGGTCGAGACCTACGACTACAAGGAAGACGGGAAGAGCGAAAAAGTCATCAAGCCTCAGATCGTCAACTCCATGCAGCCGATCTGGAAGAAAAACAAGAAAGAGATCAAGGAAGAAGACTACGAAAACTTCTACATGCAGGAATACTACGATTATGCCAAACCGCTGAAGACGATTCACTATAAGGTCGAAGGCAACACCTCCTATACCGCCCTTCTCTTTATTCCTTCCCAAAGACCGTTCAATTATTATACGAACGACTACAGGCTCGGCCTCAAACTGTATTCGCGGGGCGTCTTCATCAAGGATGAAGCCAAGGAGATCGTATCCGATTACTTCCGATTCATCCGCGGCGTCGTCGATTCCGACGATCTCAGTCTCAACATCTCAAGGGAGATCCTGCAGCAGGATCACCAGATGAACGTGCTGAAGAAATCCGTCGACAAGAAGATCCGTTCGACCCTGCAGAACATGCTTGAAAAGGACAGGGAGAATTACGAAAAGTTCTTTGACTGCTTTGGATCGCAGCTCAAGTACGGTTGTTATGACGGCTTCGGTGTCAACAAGGACGTCCTGATCGACCTCATCATGTTCCGTTCCTCTATGGAGGATAAATACGTCACACTCAAGGAATACGTATCCCGCATGAAGGAAGATCAGAAAGAGATCCTGTATGCAGCCGGCGAATCACTTGAAAAGATCAGACTGCTGCCGCAGATGGAGAAAGTCCTCGACAAAGGCTATGAAGTTCTCTATTTCACCGATACCGTTGATGAGTTCCTGACTTCCGTCATCATGGAGTATGACGGCAAGCCATTCAAATCCATTCTGAAGGGCGACTACGACCTGCAGAGCGAAGAAGAAAAGAACGAACTGCTCAAAAAGAGCGAGGAAAGCACGAATCTCATCTCCGCCATCAAGGAGATCCTGAAGGACAAAGTCAGCGATGTCAGACTCTCTTCAAGACTGAAGACCTATCCGGTCTGTCTGGTCTCCGATGACAATCTCTCGATCGAAATGGAAAAGATCCTGAAACAGATGGATCAGAAAGGCGCCAAGGCCAACAAGATCCTGGAAATCAATCCTGATCACGAACTGTTCGCGGCATTGAAGAAGAGAAACGACGAGGGCAAGGACATCGATGAATACGCCAAACTGCTCTATGACCAGGCACTGCTGATGGCCGGACTTGAGCTTGAAGATCCTGCCGCTTATGCACTGCAGGTTTCCAGACTCATGCTGGAAGCATTAAAATAATATGATAATAAAAAAAGAGAACGACGTTCTCTTTTTTATAAGAATTGTTCAGATCTTTCAGGAAGGTATGCCGTTTCATACTTCCCTGTTTTTCTTTGCGGCCAGTGCTTCCGCATATTCTTTTTCCGTATCAATGCTCAAGGCAAACAGCAGCATCATCACGGCGACCAGAGCCGGTATCCAGCCCAGAAGCGCATTGATCGTATTCTGGGTTGCAGCGTTCTGAAGCAGGCCTTCATCCGCAAGCTTTGCGCTGAAGCCGGCGGCAGCCAGCGCGACCAGGAAGAGCTTGTCGACTGCCGCTTCTGCGATCTTGCTGGCGAGGTTGTCGCCGGTCGATACCATCGTATCAAGACGACGTCCGTTCTGCAGCTCGACAATATCCGATATCGAGTTTCGGTTGGTATTGAACAGTATGAAGGTCATCGTCAGACCCATACCGGTGAAGATGGCGTTGATGTAGGCGTTGATCACCTTCGTCGGAGCAAGGATAAACGGGATCTTTCCAATCACCTGAAGGATGGCAGCAAAAGCCATGGTCTTTCTTCGGCCAAGCAATGTATCGATGTGCGGGGTGATGATTGAAAAAATGATCGAAGCTGCCAGATATGCCGCCATGATCGGTGTAGAAAGACTGGAATCATTGAGCACATAGGCACAGTAATAAGTGATTGAGGAGGTCAACAGGCAGGTTGAAATGCCATAGCTCATGACATAAAACATGTTTCTGACCCAGGATCTGCAGCGAAACAGCATCCGGTATGTCTCGGCAATGCCGATCTTTTCTTCGTCTTCAGATACCTGTCTGACTCTCTCGCTTGTCGTAAAGTAATGCAAAAGGCAGCCGATGACGATGATGACGCCCATGAACAGTGCGGCCTTGAAAATGGCGGCGGAATCCGATGAATTGATGACCTTGTGGTCCTTCAGGCCGCCGAACATCTTCACGATCATCGGTACGGCTACCGCGCCGATGCCTGAACCAAGACAGGCGCCGAGCGAACGGAAGGCATTGATTGATTTGCGGTCGCCGTCATCCGAGGAAGCGAGTGCGCCCATGCCGTTGTACGGAATGCCTCTGAACGTGTTGGCGATCTCATAAAGGAAGAAGACGACCAGCCCCAGAATGATGTCCCATCTCTCGTTGACACCGAAATCCGTGAACAGCAGAACCATGCCGGCAGCATAGGGAACCGCGATATACAAAAGCCACGGACGTATCCTTTCTCCCGATTTGAAGCGCACATTGTTGGCCCAGACGCCGATCAGCGGATCGTTGACAATATCCCAGACCGTGCCGATCAGGGCCATATTCGAAGCCGCAATCGGATCGATCAGAAGAATGCTGGTCAGAAAATACTTGTAGTATGTGCTCTTGAAATTGAAAACGATATTGGTCGATGTGGAAAAGCTCATAAAGCCGAGTTTTTCCAGAAAGCCTACGGTCTTTCCTTCTTTCTTTTTCATGATCTCCCCTTCCTTATTCATATTTCCTATATTTTAAAACACTCATTTATTTCTCTTCAATGAAAAAGTGCCTCATCGAGGCACTTGATCAGTCTGTGATATCTTCAGCGTCATCCTTGAGGATGTCAAGAATGTTGAGCTTTTCCTTGCGCCGCTGCTGATCTTCTTCCAGAAGCTTTCTCACTTCCAGAAGCTTCTCGTTGCATTCATAGCGCAGCTGAAGCTGCTTCTCGGCGATCTCATCGTCGAACTTCTTGTATTCATTTACCATGAAGGCAATATCGGCGTTGAGGGCTTTTCTGTCGTTGATCAGCTCTTCGAAATCTTTCTTCAAAGCTCTGGACTGTGCTGTGAATTTTGCAGCGCTTTCTTCGAGCGAGAGCTTGTGCATCTCTTCCAGCCGCTTCTTCTCTTCTCTGAAGTCGGAACTCAGCGAGAGATCTTCGTTGTGAATGTTGGCAAGGAACTTTTCCTGTTCGGCTTTCGCCTTGCGAATGTCGGCTTTCAGAGAATCCTGTCTGTCTCTTTCATCTCTCAGCATCGCTTCATAAGCCAGGGAGAGGCTCTGGATCTCCTCTTCATGCTGTTTCAGTCTGTCCTGTTTGCCGTTTTCAAGTTCGGCGATTTCTCTGGACACCTGATCGATCGCCTCGTCACGTCTGGTCACAAGCGAAGCGAGAATCTCGCTGTGAGCTTTCTCCAGGGCGTCGAGTTTGCTTCTGAAGAGTTTTGTTCTCTCTGCCAGATCGCTTTCACCCTTCTCCTGAACATCTTTGAGCAGTTCCGGACGGCTGCGCAGCAGCATGTCGTATTCGGACATTGTCGCAGCAATCTGTGTCTTGATGTTGTAGATGCGGCGGTTATGGACGTCTTCGAGTTCACGCTGCTTGTCCTGCAGCTGTCTGACTTGCTCGGAAATACCATCGATGTAGTCTTTGCTGGCTCTGCTGAAATCGTCGAAAGAGGTCTTCTTTTCGTTCTCGTAAGTCTCGAGTTTTGATAATTCTACAGCTTTCCTGTTTTCGAGCTCATTGATCTCGTCACGCAGACCAGAACACTTCTCGTTGACTTCGGCGATGTAGTTTTCGTAAGCGCTCTTCTTCTCGCTGAGAACGGACGCATAGCCGTTCTTGAGCTTTTCAAGTTCGGCAGCGATCGCTTCCTGTTTGCGGCTCATCGCCAGCGTAAGTTCCTGACGTTTGAATTCGTTCGACTTGAGCAGATCATCCAGTTCCTGCTGAACTGCCTTGGTCTGGTCGGATGCGGCCATATAGCGGGATACGCACTCCTCTTCCGTCGCCTGTTTTCTGGCGGCAATTTCGTTGGTCAGAGAATCCAGCGAATCCTTCTTTGTCTGAAGTTCCTCGCGGAAGGCGCGGATCTTCTCATCGTACTGCTTTTCGGTCTCGGACTGCTTGTCGCGGTACTGTCTTTCGACATTGTCGTATTCATCCTGAAGCTTTTCATTCAGTCTGCGCAGTTCATCGGCACCGGTATTCTTCAGTTCCTGCAGGGAAGCAGAGAGGTCGTTGCGGAAGCTTTCAAGTTCTCCCTGACGCTTCTCGAGTTCTCTTGAGAGTTCGTTTTCGAGATCTTCCGCCTCTTTTCTGCAGCGCTGATAGTCGTTCTCTTCATTTTCCAGAAGCTTGTCGGCTTCGGCTTTTTCCTGATTGATCCTCTTGACTTCATCAGCTTCTTTTTCGTCGATCGCCTGCTTTCTGGTTTCAATGAGCGAAGAGGTTTCGTTATACTCACGCTGTTTTGCCTCGTACTCGTCTCTGATCTGCTGGAGCTGCTTCGTCGGAATGGTCTCGTATTCTTCCGTGATCCTGACAAGATCGCTCTCCTGTTTGGCAGCCATCTGTGCAAGCTTCTCGTTTCGTTCGGATTCCGCTCTGGCGATCTGCTCTCTGAATTCAGCTTCCTTGTTTTCCATTTCAATCTTCATGCGGGAAATGGTTTCCTGAAGTCTGCTTCTTTCATTATCCAGAGCCTCGATCTTTGCCAGTGCATCAGCGTTGATCTGATCGAGTTTTCCGTCGATCGTGAGTCTTTCTTCTTCGTAACGGTTCTTCTTTTCTTCGTAGCTTTCCTGAGCTTCCCTGATCTGCCTGTCATATTCGTATTCGATCTCGGAAAGTCTGTCATTGTGAGCTTTTTCTGCGGCGGAAAGATCGGCTTCATGAGCCTTCTTCGCATCTTCTTCCTTCGCCCTGTATTCAGCTTCTATCTCGCTGACTTTGAATTCATAATCCTGATTTGCTTCATCGCGGCGCTCTTCAAGATCGGCGATCTTCTTCTCGTATTCGGCGTTGTTTTCGCTGATCTTCACTTCAACGGCCGCCAGTCTCGAACGCAGATCATTTCTTCTCTCGGCGACACCGCGCAGATAGGATTCCTTGTCTTTGGCGAAATTCAGAACTCTGGACTGGTAGTCGCTGTAATAGTTTTCCGCGTCTTTCTCGATGCGGATGATCTCTTTGTTCAAGGAACCGATGCCGTTCTTGATCTCCGAGATGTTCGCGTTGATGCCGCTTCGGATCGCCTCGTACTCTTTTCTCGTATCCTCAAGAATCGTATCGTATTCATTTCTCTTCGCTTTGAGATCCGCTTCATTGGCCAGCTGCGACTGTTCCTTTTCGACACCGAGAAGGCGGATGCGCTCGTCGTATCTGTTTTTCAGAGAATCGATTTCAACCTTGAGTGAATCGATGGTTCCCTCGCTGGCACCGACCTTTTCCTTATAGAGATCCTCGCGTTTTCTGTAACGTTCATCCAGGAAGCGGTTGCGGTTGTCAAGCTGCTTCTGTTCTTCGTCCAGATTGTACCTGAGCGTTGTCAGATCACTCTCGCGCTTCACTCTTTCATCTTCCAGTTTCCGGTCGAGATCGCCTGTATATTCCTGGTATTTCGCCTTCAGTTCATTGC
>JAEEGL011095091.1_pt1 | contig 11481 bp, 3 predicted proteins | sample 9134231 | NCBI WGS metagenome assembly JAEEGL01 (sample SAMN16246548, study PRJNA631951) | gut metagenome | biome: gut microbiome; feature: rumen; material: fiber-attached | host: Bos | place: Iran: Karaj | collected 2018-10
CGCCAATCTCGTTTTTCCGTTTAGCCTCCACTACGAATACGGATTTCCGGGTCTGGATTAGCAAGTCGATCTGGCAACCGCCTCTGCGAGAATCTGTTTTGCGGAAGGGCGAGGCCGAACTGGAACGAAATCTGCATTTGCAGATTTCGTTCCAGAGTCTAGAACCAACCACTAGCCACTCGGACTCGCACCGTCCTGCTGCTTCGCTAGCGAAGCATCAGGACGGTGCCGCACTTGGCGTAGTTCCAGGTCAGCACACGGTAGTTGCCGTCGGTCTCGAGCGAGAGTGTGCCGCCCTTCGGCTTCGAGACGAGGGTCTTGTTGAAGGTCTGCAGCGCCTCGGCGTTGAAGGCAGCCTCGGCCTGCGTGTTCGAGCGGAAGCTCATGAGCGGGAGCGTGAAACGGCCATGGTCGCGCGTATTGGTGAAGTTCTTCGCGTCGACCTCGAAGACGGTGTTCGTCGCAAAGCGGACGTCCTTGCCGGAGTCGGTCATCCTGAAAGGCGCCGCGCCGCCGAAGCCCGCCGCCCCCGGCTGGAAGACGAGCCTGACCGGCAGCTTGTTGGTGTTGCCGACACAGCAGACGCCCGTGCCGGAGAAAACGGCGTCGTCACCCCGGAGGGCCAGAACGTTGCCGCCGTCTCCGTCGGCGCCTTCGATGTAGCCGAAGCGCAGTCCGGCTGACGTCATCGTCTTGGCGCGGACGCGCAACCACGGAAGCCGCTGTCGCGGCGGGCCGCCGCGGCGGCCTGCGGGCAGGGGAACGCGTCGGCCCATGCAAGCATGGCCGCCGCCATCGCCCTGCCCTTGCGATGCGGGGGCATCGCCGCCGCATCCAGCGGACACTGAAGCGGGCTTCGCCCGACACGGAACCACACGGAAATTATGCTTGAGGAAAGTCGTTAGGCCTTAACGTCAAGCCGGATTGTGACTTCCTTCGGGCTTTTCCGTGTAGTTCTGTGTCCCGCCGAAGGCGGGCTTCCGTGTCGGGTGGCGGCGATGCAGCGCATCGCCAAGGCGAGGCCGTGGGCGGATGCGGGCTTGCACGCAAATCCGCCAACGGCCCGCCGGGCGCGGGCGAAGCCCCGCGCCGCCACCCGCTTCCGTGGTTGCGCGTAGCGCCAACCCCGAGGCTACTGCCCTAGTCCTGGCAGCACGATCTTGAAGGCGTCGTCGGCGTCCACGGCGGGCGGAACGCGCGGGCCGGCGAAGAGGAAGCACGGGTAGAGAAGGCCGCCTGTCATGGCCTCTGCGTTCCCGCGGCGCGCGATGCAGATGGCGATCAGGTTGTCCTTGCCCTTGGGGGCGAGGCGTCCCGTGAGGTCGAAGACGGCCGGCCGCGCGAATCCGCCGGCGGAGCCCGCCTTCGTGCCGTTGACGTAGACCGTGGCCTTGCCGTCGAACCCGCCGAGGAAGAGTCCGATGCCCTCGCCTTCGCCAAGCGCGGCCTTGGGCGTCGGGACATGCGCCCGGAACCACAGCTCGCCCGAGCGCGACGGGGCAAGCCCCGTCGCCGAGACGGTCGAGGACCAAGTAGGCACTTCGGGGAAGAGCGCGTCGTCGATCTGCGGCGACTGGAGGTTCAGGAGTTCGCCGTTGTACTGCGGGTTGACCTGCACCTTGAGGCGGTCGGGTATCTTCGCGACGAGGCGCCAGGCGCCGTTGGTCGAGGGTTCGGAGTATTTGACCGCCCCGTCGGCGAACTTGTACAGGTCGCGGATGTGGTTGATGGCCCAGCGGTTGACTGCCTGCGGGTATTCGCCGGCCGTTCCGGCCTCGAATTCGGCCACCATATCGTCGACGGCGCGCTTGGCGGCCTTGAAGTCGAAGCGCGAATAGGCGGCCGTGAAGTCCGTGAAGTGGACGAGCTGCTTGGCGCAGTAGGACGCGACGCGGACGCGGGCCTTCTCCTCGGGTGTCTTCGCCTTGGCCTCGGCCTTCCTGCAGAGGGCGAGGAGCCGGGCGGCGTCGGCGCAGCTCCAGACGCGGCCGTGGCTCTGGAAGCTCCCCGCCTCCTCGATCTGCGTCCGCTGCTTCTCGACGATCGTCATCCAGTATTCGAACATCGCGTCGGCGCCGTCGCCGTAGGCGAGGCGGCAGAAGCGCTTCGTCTCCTCGCGCCAGTCGAGCTTGACGTTCCAGCCCATTTTCGCCAGGAGCCAGTCGTGCGGGGCCGAGAAGGAGAGCCCTTGGATCTGCTCGTCCTCGTACCCCTTGAAGCCAAGCGAGTGCTCCCAGGGCAGGTCCTCGCCGATGATGCGGAGGCGCGAGTAGGGCAGCGTGTTCTCGGCGAGGCTCCAGTTGTAGTGGTAGAAGACCATGTACGCGCCGCTCGCGGCCCACTTCTCGATGACCTGCTTGTAGTAGGCGCGCGAGAGTGAGACGCCCGCGTCGCACGCGCCGTGGAAGCGCGACTGGTTGATGTCCGCGTAAACGAATATCGTGGAGGGGGGCGGCGGCTCGCGCGTCGGGAAGTCCTCGTAGGTGTTGTAGACGAGCGTGTTCAGCATGATGTTGGGGTAGTCGTTGGTGAGCTTGCCCAGGAGCCGGTTGAGGAAGCCGAAGACGACGTCGGTCTGGTCGAGGTCGCCGCTGACGGGGTCGCGCCGGCCGGCGATCAGGCCCATCGAGGCGTCCGACATGTCGTAGCCGCCACCATCGGAGGGGCCGACGGAGAAGATGTGGCGCTCGTCCTTCGCCCAGCCGCTCCGCGCGTAGATGTTGGAGACCTGGAGGGCGAAGAGGTCGACGGTCGCCGGCGCCATCAGGTTCAGCTGGTAGCGCGTGTACCTGCGCGTTCCGTCCGGGGCGATCTGGAGCGAGGCGCATTCGGGGTGCTTCTCGAACCACCAGTCCCATTTCTTGTCGCGGAAGTGGTGGGTCTCGATTTTCCCGTCGTGCCAGAAGAATCCCTTCAGCATTGGCCGCGTTTGCTCGCGGTTGCGGAGCTTCCACCGGTCGTACTCGACGTTTTCGTGGCGCGAGGCCTTGTTGAGGCCGTCGAGCCAGGGGTTGCGTATCGGGAAGGACGGCACTTCCTCGCGGTCGACGGAGATCTCCCATGTGTCGCGCTTCGGGAGCACCTCGCCGAGCTTGTCTGGCATCACCCACTGCACGCCCATCTCGTTGAGGAAGGCGTAGATGGCGAAGGTCTGGCCAACGGGGCCGTCGCCGGCGATGTAGAGGCGGTCGCCTTCGGTCTTCAGGACGAAGGTCTCGCCGACGAGGTTCGTAACGGACGGCCGCACGCCGCACAGCGCGGGCAGGGACCCGACGACGATGGCCGGACCCTTGATCTCGTCAGGCGAGGAGACGGCGACGCTTTCGAGTTCGGCGCCGCTGGAGCGGCGGATCACGTCGGCCAAGTCGAAAAGGGCGCCGGCGAGGTACCGCCGCAGCGTCGCGTCTCGCGTCTCGTTCCGGGGCGTGGCGTTGGTCGACACCCACTCGGTGGGTTCCGGGTCGCCGGCGGCGCGATAGATCTTGGCGACTGGCGCGCCGTCGCGGACGAGCGTCACGGCGTTTGCGGCGTTCGCCGCAAACGCCGTGATGCATAATGCACAATGCACAATGCACAATGAGGAAAACAGAATGAAGAATGAAAAATGCCGAATGCGCAATGCCGAATTGGGCATGTTGAATGCCGAATGGCGAACGTCGATTTCAAAATGAGTCATGATAGTCTCCTGTGGACAAAGATTTGGCCGCGTCCGGGGGAAGAAACACCCCTCACTCTGGCAATGATACCGCGACCTTGAAGAAGCGGTAGCCGGAAGCTTCGGGGGATGACAAGTCGAGGGCCGTCACGTCGTCCCAGGTGCCGTCAAGCGTCCTCGCGGCAAGCGTCCTGTAAACGCGATTGGAGCTTTCGCCCTTGACGATTGTGATTTCGGGAGCGCCGTTGACGAAGGCGATGCCTATGACGAGGTCGTCATCAGGATCCTCCGGGTCAAGGTCGGCGACGTAGCATTCCCACCATGCGCGGCCATTGGCGGCCGTGGAGCGGGCGAGCACCTCGTAGTCGCCGCCGACCGCCGCGAGGGCTTCGGGGTGTTCGTTCAGCCAGGAGTACGGGACTGCGGCGATGGTCTCGGTCGCAGTCGTCATTGAGTCCTCGCCGTAGAAGATGACTCTGCAGCCCTGCGGCAGGCGGATGTTCGAGATTGTCGCCTCGAAGCGCCTCGGCAAATAGAGCGTTGTCAGCCCCGACCCGTAGAAAGTGTAGTTCCCAATGCTTGTAGTCGCGAGCGGGACTACAAGGGTTGTAAGCGACGTCATGCCGGAGAGCGAATCGTTTCCAAGAGCCTGAAGCGATGATGGGAGCGCAAGCGCGCTTAAGCCGACGCAGTCCCGAAGGGCGTATTCGCCGATGTTGGTTACGCTGTTCGGAATCCTGATGGACGTCAGACCGGAGCAGCGTGAAAAGGCGCTGGAGCCAATGTCCCTCACGCCATCGCCCAAGCTGACGGAGGTAAGGCTTGCAAGCGAGTTGCACATAGAGCCCGGCACGGACGTAATGCCGGAGCCAATGACCAATTCGCGCAAATGCGTGAAGTCGGTAAACCGCCCAGTGGAGCTAAATGCCGAAAGGGAGGTCAGACCATCGCCAATGACGATGCGCTCAAGCCCGGTGCATCCGCTGAAGGTGTACTGGGCCGCGGTTGTGACGCTGTCCGGTATCACAATCTCCCTAAGAGAAGAGCAGTTGCGGAAGGCGTATTCGCCAATAGACACCAGACCATCGGTCAAATTGATCGACGCCAGACCGGAGCAGCCTCCAAAAGCGTAGTTCCCGATATTCGTCACGCCGACGGACAGCACGACATTGGTGAGCGACGCCAGATTGTAGCATGCGTAGTTTGGAATGGACCTGATTCCGGAGCCGGAGACGAGTTCGCGCAGATTCGTGAAATTGGAAAGTCTGTCCAAACCATCGAACAAAACGAGGGATGTCAGACCATCGCCGGTGACGATGCGCTCAAGCGACGTGCAACTGCCGAATGCGTCGTTTCCAGCCACCTCGACGCTGTCTGGCACAACCACCTCCTTAAGCGAGGTGCACCGGTAGAACGCATACATTCCGATTGACTTCAGCCCATCCGGCAAATCGATGGATTCGAGGCTGGAGCACTGCATGAAGGCCTGCCTGGATATGTTCGTCACAGCACCGAAGGAGACGTGCCTCAGGGTCACGTTGCCGGAGAAGGCCCTGTCCGGTATATTGCGGATGCCGGCGCCGAGGGAGAGACTCTCAAGCGCCGTGAAGCCAGAAAGCGTGATGAGTTCCGTTATGCCGTCGCCTATGACGAGTTCCTTCAGCGTCGCCTTGCAGTTGCCGTACCAGTACGAGCCGCCAAGCGTGAAGCCGTCAAGGCTCGTCACGCCATTTCCGATGACCAGGCGCTCAAGCGAGGTACAGCCGTCAAAGGCGTTCGCCCCGACCATAATGACGCTGTCGGGTACAATGACTTCGCGAAGGCTTGAGCATTGCGCAAATGCATAGCTATCTATCGTCTCAACGCCGGCGGGGATGCTTATTTCCTCAAGTCCGGCGCATTCATTGAAGGCCGCGGACCCGATGTTCGTTACCCCGGCGGGGATTTCAATTTCCTCAAGCAGCAGGCAGCCGGAGAACATATACGACGGCACAGAGCGGAGCGTCTCCGGGATGTTGGCGAAGGCGAGCGACGAGCAACCGAGGAACACGCAGGAACCGATTTCGCGCACGGTGTCCGGGATGGCGATTCCGGCAAGGGCGGAACAGTTCTGGAAGGCCCGCTCGCCAATGCTTACGACGGTATCCGGGATTGTGAACTCGACGAGGCCCGTGCAGCCGTAGAAGGCGTTCGCGCCAATGGAGGTAATACCACCGCGAAGCGTCACGGACACTAGCGACGTGCGGCCGTAGAAGGCTTCGGCGGGGATCGCGGTGACGCCGCTTCCGACGACGAGCGTCTGCAGCTGGGCGTAGTTGCGGAAGTCGAAGTTGGCGAGGCTCGACACGCCGTTGCCGATGACAAGTGTGCGCAGACCGGTGCAACTGTTGAAGGCCCCGCTCCCAATTGTTGTCACGCTGTCGGGTATCACAAGCGTCTGAAGAGCCGTGCATCCAAAGAATGCGGAGGCCGGGATCGATGTGACGCCGCCGCCGATGACGACATTGGTCAGGCTGACGTTCTGGTAGAAGGAAAAGCCGCCTATCGATGTTATGCCGTCGCCCATCCTGACCGACGTTATGGAATCACAGCCGCGGAAGGCGTTGTTGCCCAGGGAGACCAAACTGTCGGGAAGTGTAATCTCCCTAAAAGACGAGCAGCCCCAAAACGCCTGGGTACCAATGTTGGTGACGCTGTTACCGAAATCGAACGACCCAAGAGCGGAGCAGCCGTAGAAGGCGGAATCACCGATGTTAAGCAGCCCGGAGCCGCCGGTGATGGTGGCAAGAAGCGTGCAGCCGCCGAACGCGCCGTCGCCAATGATCTCGACGCTGGCCGGAATACTGACTGACGCAAGGTTAGGACAATCGTAGAAGGCCCTGAAGCCTATGGCCCTGACCCCGTTGCGAATCGTGACGGCGGAGAGGCTTGCGCAACCCTGGAAGGTGTATGGTTCAATGGAATCGATGCCGCCCCCGATGATTGCCTCGCAGAGCGAAGGGCAATATGCAAAGGCGCTATGGCCGAGGGTCAGCACGCTGTCGGGAATCTCGACTGCGGTAAGGGCCGTTTTGGAGAAGGCGTTGTCCCCTATGGCAAGAACGCCGTTTGGTATCAAGATGCCGCCGAGTGACGTGCAGTTGTAGAAGGCGTTCGCGCCGATGTTCGTGACCGCCGGCCCGAAGGCCGCGGAGACGAGGTTTGTGCAGTTCTGGAAGACGCCGCCGACTATGGACGGGGTGCGCACCACGACGTTCGTCAGCCGCGGGTACTTCCACAGCGCGTCAAACCCGTAGTTGATGTAGCCGGCGTTCAGTGCGCCAAGCCCCGCGCCGAACACGATGCTCTGGATGTTCGTGCATGAGGTGTCGAAGGACAACTGGTCAATGTGCGTCAGCGAGTCCGGCAACATGACCTCCTCCAACGCCACGCAACCCTTAAACGCATGCTGTGTGATTGACTGAAGCCCCTCGCTGAAATGGACGTGGGCGAGCGAGCTGCAGTCCTTGAACGTCTCCCAGTCGATGGAGACGACGTTTGTCGGGATGTCGAGTTCCTCCAGCCCGGTGCACTCCCGAAATGCACGGGCGCCAATCGTCCTGACGCCAGATCCGAACACAACCTCCGCGAGGTTCGTGCAGCCGTCGAATACGCCTTGCCCAATGGCCGTCACGCTGTCGGGAATCACGATGCGGCGCAGTGCCCGGCAGTATACGAACGCCTCGAAGTCAAGGGACGTGATCGTGTCCGGAAGCGTAACTCTCGTCAACGCATCGCATCCGAAGAAAGATCTGGAGGGCAGAGAAGTAGCTCCGTGTGCTATGACGACCTCCTCAAGCTTCTTGAGGACGCCAAGCGACAGCGACGAGATGTTCGTGATGCCGGAGCCTATCACAAGCCGGCGCAGCCCCGAGCATCCGTTTATGGCCCTGCCGTCCATGGAGGTGACTGAATCTGGAATCTCAAGCCCATCTAGCGCGGAGCAGTTGCCGAACGCGTAGTCCGCTATGGAGACCACGCCATTCGGGATTGCCACGCTCGCCAGCGAGGAGCAGGCGTAGAAGGCGGAGTCGGAAATGTTCGTAACCCCCGAACCGATTGTGAAGGACTCCAGCGAGGAGCACCTTGCGAACGCGGACTCGCCGATGTTGCGAACCGACGCGGACATGACAACGTTTGTGAGCCTGGCGCAGCTTTGGAAGGCGTCCTTTGGTATTTCCGTAATCCCATTCCCGATGAAGATCGATTCCAGCGCGCTGTTCTTGAATTGGAACGGCGCGAATGACGCAACGCCGTCGCCGAGCCGGACGAACTTCAGTCCCGTGCAGTAGGCGAAGGCGTCGGCGCCAATGGCGGACAGGCCATCGGGGATTACAAGCGTCTCAAGACCGGAGCAGTACGCGAACGCCTCTGAGCCTATGCTCCGTATGCCGGCGGGAACAACCAGCTCGTTCAGAGAACGGCAAGACCAGAACGCCCGTGCGCCTATGTCGCGGACAGATGAGCCGAATACGATTGAATGTAACGCGGAACAGCCGGAGAACATCTGCGGCGGTATGTTCGTCACGCTGTCGCCAATGACAATCTCCTCAAGGCTCGCGTTCGGGATGCCGGCGAGAACCCCGATGTCCTCCATCGTGTCGCCTGTGTCGAGATGGCGCACGGGACAGTCGTTAAATGCCCTGCTGCCCATTGTGGCGAGGCTGTCGGGGATGACGACGCTTTCGATGCCAGCGCCGCGGAACGCCTCCGTTCCTATCGAGACGAGACCTTCCACGAGGTCGCATTCGGCCAGCGCCGAACATCCCTGGAAGGCCTGCGGGCCGATTGAACGCGTCGCGGCCGGGAGTTCGACCACCTCCAGCGACGAGCAGTTCTGGAAGGCGTAGCCGCCGATGTTAGTGACCGAGTTCGGGATGGCGACCTCTGAAAGCGACGAGCATCCGTGGAACGTGTATTCCGGCAAGGTCGTGAGCGCTGTGGGAAGCGTGACATCGGCGAGGGCTCCGCAGCCGTTGAACATTCCATTGCCCATTGAGGTGGCGGTTGCAGGGAGAATCGCCCGCACAAGCGCGTGGCAATTTTCGAAGATGGAATCGGCCAGCGCTCCCGCGCCACCGGAGACTACCGCGTTGGTCAGCGATGAGCAGTGCCCGAACGCCAACTGGCCGATTGAAACGACAGTCGAAGGCACGGAAACTTCGCGCAGCGATTCGCACCGAAGAAACGCAGAGGCGCCAATCCTTTCCAAGGATGCGGGGAATGTCGCATCAGCCAAGGCGCTGCACGAGGCAAAGGAGGCGGAGCCTATGGAGACCAGCCCATCGGGCAGCGTCGCCGAAACCAGGTTTCGGCAGTCGTAAAAGGCCTGGTAGCCTATGTTCGTGACGCCGGCCGGGATTGACACCACGACGAGGTTCGTTGCGTTTTTGAAGGCGTAGTCGGCTATCTCCCTCGCGCCGGCGCGTATGGCCACGTTTGTGATGGCGTCCGCGACGTTGCCGAAAACATACTGCATGCCGGTTGAAGACTCCGTGGAGGGGAGGTTTCCAGGAATCGTCACCTCGCGTAGCGCCGTGCAACCATTGAATGACGCGCCACCGTAGAAGGTGCCGCCTGTCGTTGTGCGCTGCCAGTAGTCGAATGTTGTCCCGGCGGGAAGGGCGATGCGCTCAAGGGCAACGCAGTTCGCGAAGGCGCCGCCGCCAAGCTGCGGCGAACTTGCGTCGCTGAATACGACATCCCTTAGGCTCGGGCAATTCGCGAAGGCGCTCCAGGAGACAGACTGCAGCGTCGAGGGCAGAGTGACGCTCTCCAGGCTTGTGCATCCCATGAAGGCGTATGGGTGAATGACTGTCACCCCTTCTGGGACGACAACTGACGTGAGGTTAGTGCAGTCGTGGAATGCGTACGGCGCGATGCACTCGCCCCTCCATGACGCCGACCCGTTGCCGAGGATGGGGATTGTTATGGCACCGGCCGTCCCTTGGTCAATGGCGGTTGTGTAGGACGGAGTTGTGATGTTGCCTTGCGACGAGCCTACGGTCATTATCACACACAGGTTGCCAGAGTGGCCGATGTACGACTCGATGCCACCAGTATTGCCGTTTTCAAGGTTAAAGTGCCGCCATACGACTCCATCGACCGTTGTGGTGGTGTCAATGTTGGCCGCGTCCGCACATAAGGCGAGCATGACCGAGCCTACGATGCCAATCCGTACAATTCCCTTCATGTCGCACTCCTCCTTGCTGGTTGATGCTATGCACAAAATTATAGCACACGCAGCTGAACAAGAAAAACAAATCAGGGCCGCCCCCGCGCACCCTAGGTTACTTCCCCGTCTTCGCCCTTCGCCAGCGCTGGCCGCCCTCCCTGTAGGCCTCGAGGTTGCGGGTGGCCATGGTGCGGCCCCTGGAGCCGGGGTAGATTGAGACGGCGAGGTCCTGGTTGTCCATGTAGAGGTCGTCATAGGGCGGCCCGTTCATCAGCGAGAAGTTCGCGTAGCCGTCGAGGCCCTCGCGTGTCGCGAAGGCGGCGAGGTTGAGCAGGTCCTGCGGCGCCTGGAGCCGCTTCTCGTTCGCGCCGATGTCGAGCGTGTGGTAGGTAAGCCGGATCTTTCCGGTCTTCTTGAGCTTCTCGTAGTAGGGCCTGTACTTCTCGTCGTGGTTGAACTGCGTGAGGAAGGGGCACGCGACGTCCCAGTAGTCCATCATCGGGAAGAAGAGGTCCCAGTGGTCGGGTCCGACGACGCCGTCGCCGAGGTTGCACCAGAGGTACTGCCCGGGATCGACGGCCTTGATCGTCTTCGCCATCTTCATCCAGTTCGTCACGGCTCCCGGCCCAGGTTCGTCGATCAAATACCATGTGTAGTCGCCGGGCTTCTGCCCGAGCGCCGCCGCCTTTGCAATGACGCGCCTGACGCGCTCCTCGGTGATCTCGCCCTCGCGCGGGATGCCGATGAGGAGCTTGATTCCGTAGTCCTCCATCGCCTTGCGGGGAAGCGGGACGTATGTCACGGTGTTCAGCCCGTAGTCCTTGTAGAGTTCCCAGCAGCTCTTTCGCTCATAGGGCCGCGCGTAGGGGTAGAGGTAGGGTTCGGGAAGGCCGTCGAAGGTGCCGCGAACCGCCACGTTCCACGTGACGGCCTTGTCCGCGAAGCGCAGGGTGACGGGGTAGTCGCCCTCCTTCGCGCCGCGACAGTCGATGGAGACCCAGAGCGCGGTGTTCTGGCGCGGCGGGCAGGCGACCTCCGCGCGTCGCATCAGGATCTGCGGACTCCACATCCCGCCGCTCGTCACCGTGTAGGCGACGAGGCGCACCGACGATGGCAGCCCACCTTCGACCGTCGGCCGTATCACCACCGGCTTCTCGGTGTTGTTGCGGATGAGGACGAGCTGCGACTTGACCTCGCCCGAGACGGCATCGACGTCATGTTCCGTCCTGCCAATCCCCCCCGCGGGCAGCGGCGACCAGCCGTCGGTCGCCATATAGTAGCCCCCAAAGCGGTTCGTCGGGAATTCGGCCGGGGGCGAGTAGCGCGCGAAGGCGTTGAAGGGGTCCTGGCACCAGAAGCCGAGGTCGCCTTCGCCGATGACGCGGCCGTCGGGGTAGTGGAACTCCGCGTTGTCCACGCCGGCGTCGGGCCGTTCGACGAGTTCCACACGGGTGACGACGGCATCGTTGTAGTTTTTCGGCGCGGGCTGGCCGCCGTGTTTCGGGTTGTAGCAGGTGGTGAGCGTCACGCGCGCCTTGCCCGCCGGCAGTTCGGCCGGCTTGGAGACGGCCCAGTGGTTGCGGCCGCCCTCGAGGCCGACGATGAGGTCGAA
>JAEEGL012944528.1_pt1 | contig 11481 bp, 9 predicted proteins | sample 9134231 | NCBI WGS metagenome assembly JAEEGL01 (sample SAMN16246548, study PRJNA631951) | gut metagenome | biome: gut microbiome; feature: rumen; material: fiber-attached | host: Bos | place: Iran: Karaj | collected 2018-10
GACCGAAAGGTCGTTCATGTTGATGTCAATCATATAGTTGTCTGGATGACGGTCGCTCTGGCCAGTAATCACGTCAAACCACTGCATGCGGTTGAACTGGCGCATCATGCGCCCGACAACCTTGCCAAAGTCGGAATCATTCAGTTGTTTAAGTTCGGACGGCCCCGCTTTGCCTGACTCCCCCATGGGATCTGTCTTTGCTTTGAACTGCTTGCCCGTGATCCCAGGCGCCTTTTCCATGAACATCCCAAACTGCCCCTTGTGGGTTCCAGCAGAAGTCTTGACCATCAGGTCATCAAGCCCCAGTGTGTCGGCGGTTGTCTGCACGGCAAGGTTGATGCGCGTCATCTCCTGGTTGGCGTCCATACCGTAGCTGAGCGGAGAGTTCGGCGCGGTCAGGCGCCCGTCAAGTTCTGGCTTGAACACCCATTCCGAGCCGTCCTTGCCCGTGACAAGCGTCACGGTGTTGAAATTGCCGTTGCCCAGCGTCTTGGACGAGGCGACGTTCTTGTCATCAAGGTCGAGTTTGACATCGCTGTCGGCATATCCATGCACACGAGATTCCAGAAGCGGCGAGAGTGACATCTCACCCTTGAAAACGTCCAGAACAGCGCCGGAGACGTAATAATTGCCGCTAGGCTTGGTGGCATTGAACTCCTTGCCGAAATTGATGAGCTTTTCCGCCGCGATTCCCATGTTGTCATAGACGGAATTGATCAATTTCTTAATCGGACTCTTATACTGCTCTTGAATCGACGCTTCCAACACTTTTTTCCTAAACGCCTCAAAGGCCTTCCTGAAATCGTTGGACGCCTCATTGTTCGGCCTTCTTGATATCGATGCGTGACAACGCCTTGTCGTTCTGGACCTCGCCCACATCGTTCCGAGGCGTCAGCACCATGTCCCTAATTTGGTTTCGCTTGGCATCCCCCATGTATTTCAGGTCCCCCTTCATCGCATCGACAAACTTCTGGCGCATGAGCCGATTGTTTGTCGCACCGACATTGGAGCGCCAAGATAAAGGCACGTCAACCTTGTTGTTGATTTTCTCCAGCTTCAGCCCGCCATTAGAGGTTCGAGTGAAGCGGACATAGCCCTTGTTGGTGCCAGACTTGTAGTTCACCATTTGGCGGAAATCGTTGACTTTAAAACTGGGGTCGATACGCCCGATTTCACCTGGCTTGATCTCTTTTGTCATGGTCGTGAGAGAAATTTTTGTTTCTGTGAATCTGTGTTTATATATTCCTTAAGGTAATATAATCATATAGACAAAAGAAAACAAGTCTAGGCGATTTATTTGTTCAAGAAAAGTACGACAACACGTATCTCCATAACGCATGATTGGAGCCGTGTTTGCGGCGACGGGACCCCACAAGCCAAGTATCTCCCAGCCCCTTTTCATCATGCCGTGTAGCGAAGCGGTACTGCGAAGAATTACCAGCGAGAGCTATCAAACGGCGAGGGGTACCCAAAAATCTTAGCCATTTTCGCCATAATAAGCCATATTGAGTTGAAAAACATGGAATATGTGCTATATTTAGTTAAATGAAGTTTAATCACACTTTGTCTTAATGGAGAGATAACACTATGGCACACAAGAAAGGACAGTCCTCAAGTCGTAATGGTCGCGACAGCAATCCGAAATACCGTGGCGTGAAGGCCTACGGCGGCGAGTTTGTCACCGCTGGCAGCATCATCCTGCGCCAGTGCGGCACCAAGTTCCATCCTGGCAAGAACGCCGGAATGGGCCGTGATTTCACCATCTTCGCCCTGATTGACGGCATCGTCGAGTTCGTCAAGGAAAGCCGCAAGATCAACATCCTCCCGAAGGTTGAAAAGGCAGAAGCCTAACAAACCATGTTGGAGGCACAATGTCTCCCAAGACGAAAAAGGAAGCTAAACGCCTCTAGCGTGCAGCTTCCTTTTTTTGTTTTTATCACAACACTGGAATAATTGATGCCCCCCAAGCGCAAACAGCAGCCCAAGAAGAAGCAGAGGAGCTATTTGAAGACAAAGCTCACCCTGCTGTTCCTGCTTGTCTGCATCCTGCTAGGGCTTTATTGGTACGGCCGCCAGCCATTTCCCCAGAGGAAAGAGTTCAATCGCATTTGCGGAGCCTGTTTTTTCGGAGCCGCCATCAGCCTGGTGGATGCGACGCAGGACATCTATGAACTCTACAACACCAGTGCGCCATCAAGCAGCTTCGCACCAGACCCGTCGTCGCCAGTCTTCGGCGGAAATCCAACCAGGACGGACGGCAGCGCCCTCCGCCTCCTAGTCAACACGGCCTACTCCGTGGGCTATGACGAGCAGATGCGACTGCCCGCCTGGGCGGCCTACAAGCTGTTCGACGCCCCCTCCCCCACACTTCCCGACCGCCCCACTCTCTTCCTGCCCGACACACGAACCAGCACGCCAGTCCTGTCAGAGGACTACACGGGCAGCGGCTTCGACCGCGGACATCTGGCCCCCAACTTCGCCATCGCACGATGCTATGGCGAGGAGGCGCAGCGGGAAACCTTCCTCCTCTCCAACGTCGTCCCGCAGCAACATGGCTTCAACGCCGGCCTCTGGAAGTCCCTGGAACTGCGCGAGGCGTTGAACTACGTTGGCCGCTTCCAGGAAATCTGGGTTCTGACAGGGCCAGTCTTCGGACAGGAAATCTACTGCCTTCCCTCGGGCCTCGCCATCCCAGAGCAGCTCTTCAAAATCATCGTCGATATGCAGAACGGCAAAATCCGCGTCATCGCACTGCTCATGCCCCAGAACAGTCAGGACGACAAGCACTTCGACAAATACCTTTGCAGCATCGATGAAATCGAGGCGAAGACCAGCTTGGACTTCTTCCCTGACCTGAGCTGGGAAGAGCAGAACGCAATTGAAGCCCAGCCCGCACCCTTCATCTGGTAACAGGACATTCATCCATGAATAACTCCCTCAACACCGATCTTCTCTCCCTGATCTACGACGCAGCCAGCATCCGTCGCTGGAACGACCAGATCAACCCCATGGACTTCACGGAGCTTGACAAGCAGGCTCACAAGATGATCATCGCCTATGTCCTCGCCAAGTTCGAGGAGGAGCTCGACCCCCACAAAATCAACTGGACATTCCTCATCGAGGGCGGAATATTCGAGATGCTCCACCGCATCCTGCTGACCGACATCAAGCCCCCCGTCTTCCACAAGATGATGGCGGAGAAAGGTCCAGAGTTGAACAAGTGGGTGCTGGAGAGGCTCTACCCCGAAACAAGCCAGGTCTCAGGCGGCTTCCTCGAACGCATGACGCGCCACTTCAACGACCCAAGCTACGCCCGCTTCGAAAAGCGCCTTCTGAAGGCAGCCCATTTCCTCGCCACCCAGTGGGAGTTCAACATCCTCTACAAAATGTGCCCCTTCATCAACGGCATCGAGCAGATCCGCCAGGAAATCGAGGACCAGATCGAGGACCACTACGACCTGCTGGGCGTCCAGAAAATCTCCCTGAAGCGCAAGACGGCGGGCTTCGTGGATCTATGCGGGCAGTTGCGCTTCCAGAAGCGGTGGTCCCAGTCGCCGCGCATCCCGCCCACCTCCGTGCTGGGGCACATGCTGGTCGTCGCCATCCTCACCTACCTGTCGCTCAAGCAGGCGGAAGTCTCCGAGAGCCGTGTCATCTACGGCTTCCTGGGCGCCCTCTTCCACGACCTGCCCGAGGTGCTCACACGCGACATCACTTCGCCCATCAAGGCAGCCGTCTCGGGGCTTGACGACATCATCAAGGAGTACGAGAAGAAGCAGATGGAGGACAGGCTTCTGCCCCTTATCCCCAACGCCTGGCATGCGGACATCCAGTACTTCACGGAAGATGAGTTTGTCAACCGCGCAATCGTAAACGGCAAGCCCGTCACAGGCCTGTCTTTCAACGAACTGACCCTCAAGTACGACCGCAGGGAGTACAAGCCCATCGACGGCGAAATCGTCCGCTGCTGCGACCACCTTGCCGCATTTATCGAGGCGACCCTCTCTATCCGCCACGGCATCCGCTCCAAGTACCTCACGGAGGGCGTGGAACGGCTCTACAACATCTACAAGACCAAGGCCCCCATCGCGGGAAAGGTCGATTTCGCCAGCGTCTTCAGGGAATTCCTTCCCGAAGAGTACAAGTATGTAATGTAACAAAGGAGCACAATCATGGGCAAGTACGGCAAAGGCGACACAAGCTGGTTCACGCACGACAGATTCGGTATGTTCATTCACTGGGGGCTCTATGCGATGCTCTCGCGCGGCGAGTGGATTCGCCACCATGAGCAAATCTCCAACGAGGAGTACCAGAAGTACTTCGACTACTTCAACCCCGATTTGTTCAACCCGCGCGAATGGGCGAAGGCCGCGCGCGAGGCGGGCATGAAGTACTTCGTCATCACCACCAAGCACCACGAGGGCTTCTGCCTATGGGACACCCAATACACCGACTACAAGGCCACCAACACCCCCGCCAGACGCGACCTGATCCGCGAGGTCGTCGATGCCTTCCGCGCTGAAGGCCTGCACATCGGCTTCTACTACTCGCTCCTCGACTGGCACCATCCCCAGTTCACCCTCGACCGCATTCACCCCATGCGCAACCGCATCACAGCCGAAGAGTTCAACAAGGGGCGCAGCATGAAGCGCTACGCAAAGTACATGCGCGACCAGGTAACGGAGCTCCTGACAAACTACGGCAAAATCGACATTATGTGGTTCGACTTCAGCTATCCCAACGATAACGGAAAGGGACGCGACGACTGGGAGTCCGAAAAGCTCGTCAAGCTCGTTCGCAAGCTCCAGCCCGACATTATCATCGACAACCGCCTCGACCTCCCAGGCTCCGGCGACATCGTCACCCCCGAACAGTACACGCCCGACAAGGGCATGGTCGATGAAAACGGCAATCCCGTCGTCTGGGAAGGCTGCCAGACCTTCTCGGGCTCCTGGGGATACCACCGCGACGAAGCCACATGGAAGTCACCCAAGATGTGCATCGAGCTACTGATCAACCACGTTTCGCGCGGTGGCAACCTGCTGATGAACGTCGGTCCCACCTCCCGCGGCTACCTCGACCAGAGGGCCATGGACCGCCTCCAGGCCTACGCCAACTGGATGAAGTACAACTCCCGCTCCATCTACGGCTGCGGACAGGCCCCCGCCGAGTTCGTCGCACCCGCAGACTGCCGCTACACCTACAATCCAGAGACAAAACGCCTCTACCTCCACTTCTTCACCTGGCCCTTCAAGCACATCCACCTGGCTGGCATGGCCGACAAGGTCGCATACGCGCAGCTCCTCTGCGACGGCAGCGAAATCAAGTGCAGAACCACTGGCAGCGCCATCCACGCAGGCCTCAACAGCGTCTCCCCCGAAAACGCCCTGACCCTCGACCTCCCCATCATCCTCCCGCAGTCTGCTGGCGAGGTCCCCGTCATCGAACTCATGCTTAAGTAGCCCAATCCCAGGGGCGGGTGCGCGCAGCGCGCGCACATGGTAGCCCCAAGGTATATGCCCGCCCCATCTGCCTAACCACAGGCACATAAAACAACAAGGCCGCCGCAGTTTTTAAACTGCGGCGGCCTTGCCTGTATTAGCCCTTAGCTATTACGGATTGTTTCCCGTATAGACAGGGTTCCAGAAGATGCTGGAAGCGGAGTATTCGGGGAAGCTCTCCTTCGAGATGGTGGAGACGTGACCGTCTGTATAGCCAATCATCGCCCTGCCACCGTGGCGTGCCTCAAACTCCTTGCTGCGAATTGCATAGGAGGCACTGGCGGAAGCCGGGTCGTTGTCGGCGTTGTAGCTGTCACCCGCGGCAATTTCACACTCGCAGTACATCATGAGCTCGCTGGGACGACGGACACCGCCGCGGAAGAAGCCATTTTCGCCTGCACTGTCGCGGAACTGCTTGTTCTCGCCATAGTCCGTGCTGCCAGAGTAAATACCAGTCCATTTGTTGGTAGTGGCGGGGCAGTCGAAGCTCTTGAGGTCGCCGACGTATGAGAAGATGGCATTATGCCAGAGGTAATAGACAGAGGTGCCCATGCTGCCATTCGGCAGAACGTATGGACCGGCCAGCGTGTAATAGACAGGGACGATCATGTCTTTGAAATCATCGGAGTAGAGCTGTGTGCCAAGCAGCACCTGCTTCACGTTCGACGTGCAGGAGATGGTACGGGCCTTCTCGCGGGCCTTCGAAAGCGCAGGCAGCAGCATGGCCGCCAGGATGGCGATGATGGCGATGACCACCAGAAGCTCAATCAGTGTGAAGCTCTTCTTTTTCATGGATGTGTTCTCCTAAAGTTATATGGATGTTTGTAAAAAAAGTTCGCTTTTCGCTGGATAGTTTGGAATGTGATACCCAAATAACGCTATCCAACATCAAATATTATACCCAAACTTTGACATTTATCAATAGCAATGCTTGTTTTTTCTCTCATTTATGCTTGAAAAGCCCATTGAAAGGGATTATACTATTTCCAAACCAACCTTAACAGGAACACACATGAACATTTCCCTCAAACAAATCGGCACCCTGAAGCTGGATCCGCAGGCGGCAAAGCATGGCACCTGCTGGATGCTCGGCTGTGAAACCCTGGACCGCGACTTTGCGGATTTCAAGAAATACAAGGACTACCTCCCTGCCCTCGGCATCCCCCTGATTCGCCTCCAGGCAGGCTGGGCCAAGACCGAAAATAACAAGGGAGTCTATGACTTCTCCTGGCTGGACAGCATCGTCAACGACGCCATGGAGCTGGGACTCAAGTGCCTGCTGGAGACCGACTACGGCAACCCAATCTACGAGGGAGGCGGCGGCTGGGACCTGGCTGGCGGCTTTCCCACCTCCGAAGAGGCGCTGGCGGCCTGGGACGCATGGGTAGAAGCCCTCGTCCTCCATTTCAGGGATCGCGTCGATGAGTGGGCCATGTGGAACGAGCCCGACATCTCCAAGGAGAACTCCCTTGACGCCATCGTCGATTTCAACATCCGCACGGCGACCATCGTCCGCAAGCTGGCCCCAAACGCCAAAATCGCGGGTCTCTCGCTGGCGCGCTCCGACGCCGCCTTCTTCGAGCAGTGCATCCTCAAGCTCAAGGAAAAGGGTGGCGACGCGCTCTTCGACTCCTACATCTACCACGGCTACAGATACAACCCCGACGATGCCTCCGACATGGGACTGCTTTTGAAGGGGGTCCTCAAGAAGCACGGCATACGCGGCGTCCTGCGCCAGGGCGAGAACGGCTGCCCCTCCGAGGAGACTCAGAAATTCGCGCTCCGTAACTATCCATGGTCGGAGCTGAGCCAGAGCAAGTGGGACCTGCGCCGCTTCATCGGCGACTTCTGCACGGGTGTCCACACCTCCGTCTTCACGGCATGCGATTTCAACCACATCGGTCGCCAGATCAACCGCAAGGGGCTCCTGATGGCTGACGAGAACCACAACGTACTCCGCCCCAAGATGGTCTATGGAGCCATCCAGAACATGACCACCCTCTTCAACGACCTACTCACGCCCGTCCCAGGCGCGGGTGCCATCCGCTTTGAGAGGCAGACGCAGTTCTTCACCTTCAGACATCCAGACGGCAACATGGCCGTCTTCTGGGACCGCTCCGCCACCCCAACCGATGACATGACGGCAGGCAAGGCCGATATCCTTGTGCGCGATTTCGCCTTCAAGGAACCCGTCCTCATCGACGTCATCACGGGCGCCGTTTACGAGATACCGCAGGCCTCCATCCAAGCCTGTGGTCCACTGACCATCTTCGTGGACATCCCGTGCGCGGACACGCCTTTCGTCCTAGTGGACAAAAACGTCGTAACTCTCAAATAGGTACAGCCATGCACTTCTCCCAAGTCAAATACCAGCCTGAACGTTCAAAGGCCTACATCGGCAGCCCCAGCCTCGTCCGCCTGCCCGATGGCGCCCTTCTCGCCAGCCACGACTACTTCGGGCAGCTTCGCACGCTGGAAGGCGAAAACGGCCTGACCAGCATCTACCGCTCCGAGGACAACGGCCAGACCTGGGAGAACATCACCCACATCATCAATGCCTACTGGGGCACCCTGGTCTCCCTGCCCGACGCAGTCTATCACCTGGGCGTGACGCGCGACTACGGCGACATGACCGTGCGAAAGAGCACCGACGGCGGCTTCACATGGTCCATCCCCAAGGACGAAAAAAGCGGCGTCATCATGCGCGGCACCCCCGCCAACGAGCCGCACCACTTCCGCATCGAGACCTCGGGCACTGAACTCCTCCACAACGGCATCCTATACAAGGGCTTCGACAAGCACATCATCGAGCAGAACGGTCCCGAATGGCGGGCAGACAAGTTCGCGACGGGCATCATCTCAGCCGACATCCACACCGACCTGCTCGACGCCTCCAACTGGACCATCTCCGAACAGCTCCGATTCGACTACGCCAAATGCCCAGACCCAAGCCTCGCAGAATTGGGCAACGGCTGGCTGGAGGGCACCCCCGTGCCCGGCCCCGACGGCAAAATCCACGAACTCATCCGCATGCACCTCAAGAAGCCCAACAAAGCAGGTTTCCTCACCTTGAGCGACGACCGCAAGTCGCTTGAGTTCAACTACGAAGACGGCATCATCGACTTCATCGGTGGTCACAGCCGCTTCACCGTCCGCCTCGACGGACAGACAGGCCTCTACGTTACCTTCACCAACTACGTGACAGAAGGCGACAAGTTCCCGACGAACCGCAACCTCCTTTCGCTGGCAGTCTCCAAGGACCTGCGCCACTGGCGCCGCGTGAAAGACGTGCTCTATGACGACACGGGCCTAACGCCCCAATACTCCGCCCTACTGACGGGCTTCCAGTACTGCGTCTGGCAATTCGACGGCGATGACATCATCCTCCTCAGCCGAACCGCCTACCGAGGCGCAAACACCTTCCACAACGCCAACCGCCTCACCTTCCACCGCTTCGACAACTGGCGTCGTTTTCTTAAAATGTAGTTTTGCGCTAGTACTTAATTGATTTAATTCGGATACACATTGCATTGGAGTTTTGGAGATGATTTTTTTCGAATGGCGACGCGCATACCCTCGTATGTAAGGAGCCATTCACGGAAAAGCAGCCCAAAAGAACAGTTTAGATGTATTCGAATTTAATCAATTAAGTGAGGTAATTTCAAAACTAGCGCGAAATGCGCTAAGAGATGGGCGCAGTGGCTAAGGCAACGGCTCGAAGCCGCACTGTCGTGCGGCGAGAGGCGTTGCCAACGCCAATGTGTTCATATCGACGCGCATTTCGATGATAGTTTTGAAATTACCTCAAATACTAGTTTAAATATCTTCCGTAACGTTACACACCATGTTGCGCAACGCCACAAAGTTATGCACTCTTGACAAGTGGGATATGCAATTACACCATTGTTGAATACATCCGTCAAGCCCGCTTAATTTTCTTATGCTTCCATTGTCATTTTTCGCCTTAGGCACTATATTATTCTACGGGAAGCTTTTCGCGGTTATTTCGAAACGACACCCGTTTTTAGCCTACATGTTTAGATAATGACAGAGATAATACCATCCATTTCCCGCCCTGAGGCGAGGCACCTCCAGGCGAACCGTACCTTCCAAGGCATCCCGAGTGTCACCATTCTCCCGTCAGGGCGGCTTTTCGCCATCTGGTATGGCGGCGGGGTTGGTGAAGGCCCCGACAACTTCGTGATGCTCGCCCATTCCGATGACGGCGGCAAAAATTGGAGCGATGCGGAGTGGATTATCACGCCCACACTTGGCTGCCGCACGTTCGATCCGTGCTTGTTCACGGCACCAGATGGCCGCCTCTGCCTCTTCTGGGCGCAGTGCAAGTCAACTGCCCTGCATGAGATATTCGATGGCAAGAACGGCGTCTGGTTCGCCAGCGTGAGCAACCCTGACGCATCACCAGAGGAGTTCCAGTTCACCACGCCAGTGCGCATCAGCGACGGTGTGATGATGAACCGCCCCGTCGTTCTCTCCACAGGCGAGTGGGCGTTGCCCATCTCCCAATGGAACCATCGCAACTACAAGGAGGAGAATCCGCAAGGCGGCGCCCAGATGATCGTTTCCAGCAATAACGGGCAAAGCTTTTCTCTGCGCGGCTTCACGCACATTCCGAAGGAGATAGCCAGTTTTGACGAACACTCCTTCTATGAACTGCCCGACCACCGCCTCGGCATGCTGATACGCATCGCGGGAGGCTTCGCAGAGGCCTTCTCAAGCGACAGCGGAAAAACCTGGACGCCTCCCGTGAAAAGCACCATCCCAGGTCCCGATTCGCGGGGCTTCCTGGGTACCCTGCCCTCTGGGCGGCTGCTACTTGTCCACAACAACGACAGCCGCAAACGGCGCAACATGACAGCCGCCCTCTCCGACGACGGCGGCAAGACCTGGCCCTACAAGCTGCTTCTAGATGCGCGAGACAACGTCTCCTATCCAGACGCGGCCATCGCCCCCGATGAAAGCATCTGCCTCATCTACGACCATGACCGCTACAACGGCGGCGACATTCTATTCAGCCGCATTACAGAAGCGGACATCGAGGCGGGGCACCTTGTCTCCGCCAACAGCTTCGCGGGGGCCGTCGTCAGCCATACCCGCCCTGTACCAAGGTAAATCCACCACTTGTTTAACAATGCGCCTTCACAGACGCACCACACCATAATCTACAGCAAAAAATGGAGAAACATCATGGATCCTGAAATCAAAGAAGTCGGAAGCAAACTTAACGAAATCGCCACTGGCATTCAGTCCCAGGGGGCCTGGGACTATACGAAGGAGTTCTTCTCAACTCACCAGAACTTCCTCTACAACCTCGGAAAGCTGATCGTCCTCTGCCTCATCGTTATCTTACTGGCAAGACTTGCCTGCTTCATTGTCAAAAAGCTTATTGAAAAGTCCATCCAGAAAATCAACGCAATGGACGAGGCCATCGGCCATGTCATCTATAATATTGCCAGAACGTTGATCTGGATTATCGCGGGCCTGATTGCTTTGGACCTTTTCGGCTTCAACACCGCCAGCATCCTGACAGTCCTCGGCGCCGCAGGTCTGGCCATCGGTCTGGCTATGAAGGACTCCCTGAGCAACATCGCAGCAGGTATCATGCTGCTCATCCTGCACCCCTACAAAGGCGGCGACTTCATCGAATGCGGCAGCGTCAGCGGCGTCATCAAGGCACTTGGACTTTTCACAACAACCTTGCAGACCGTTGACGGCATCTTTGTCTCCGTGCCGAATAGCGTCCTCTTCGGCAGCCCCATCAAGAACTACTCCCACAACGCCACACGCCGCGCCGACATCACCGTTGGCATCGCCTCTTCGGACAAGCTTGCCGAGGGTCTCAAGGGGCTGGGCCAGCTGCTCAACAGCGACGAGCGCATCCTAAAGGATCCCGCCCCGCATGTCGTCGTCTCCGACCTGGCGGACAGCTCGGTCAACCTGACGCTCCGCTTCTGGGCCA
>JAEEGL014030441.1_pt1 | contig 11481 bp, 12 predicted proteins | sample 9134231 | NCBI WGS metagenome assembly JAEEGL01 (sample SAMN16246548, study PRJNA631951) | gut metagenome | biome: gut microbiome; feature: rumen; material: fiber-attached | host: Bos | place: Iran: Karaj | collected 2018-10
CTCCATGCCCAGCTGGACGACATCGCGCGCAAGCAGATGCGAGGCAGACAAAAGCCATGAAGAAGACTTCCGTGATAACCAATAATGCCGGTCTCCAGTACACTGGCGTGAGCAGCAGCGACGGCCCGTTGATGTTCATCCAGAACATCCACGGCGTCGCATACGACGAACTGGTAGAGGTCACCGCCCCCGACGGCGGCGTCCGCCTCGGCCAAGTGCTGGACGTGACCTCCGACGCGGCCCTCGTGCAGATCTTCGGCGGCACGGATCTGCTTTCCAAGGCGGCGACGCGGGCGCGCTTCCTGGGGCGCTCGCTGGAGATTCCCGTGGCGAAGGAGATGCTGGGGCGCGTCTTCGACGGGCTGGGCCGCCCGAAGGACGGGCTGCCGGCGCCGCTGGCCAGCGACTTCCGCCCCGTCAATGGCCTGCCCATCAACCCCTTCTCCCGCGAGTATCCGCGCGATTTCATCCAGACGGGCATCTCCGCCATCGACCTGATGAACACGCTTGTGCGCGGCCAGAAGCTGCCCATCTTCTCCGGCAACGGGCTGCCCCACAACCTCATCGCCGCGCAGATCGCCCGCCAGGCGAAGCTGCTCAACGAGGACGTGCAGTTCGCCATCGTCTTCGCCGCCATGGGCGTCAAGTACGACGTGGCGCGCTTCTTCGTGGACTCCTTCGAGGAGAGCGGCGTCCTGCGCAACGTGGCCATGTTCCTGTCGCTGGCGGACGACCCCTCCGTGGAGCGGATGGTGACGCCGCGCTCCGCCCTCACGCTGGCGGAGTATCTCGCCTTCGACTGCAACATGCACGTCCTGGTCATCATCACCGACATGACCAACTACTGCGAGGCGCTGCGCGAGATCGCCACCGCGAGAGGCGAGATCCCCAGCCGCAAGGGCTATCCGGGCTACCTCTACAGCGATCTGGCCTCCATGTACGAGCGGGCAGGGCGCCTCAGCTCCGGCGGCGGCTCCATCACGCAGATGCCCATCCTCACCATGCCCTCCGACGACATCTCGCATCCCGTCCCCGACCTGACAGGCTACATCACCGAGGGGCAGATCGTGCTGGACCGCGAGATGCACCAGCGCGGCATCTACCCGCCTGTCGCGGGCCTGCCCTCCCTCTCGCGCCTCATGAAGGACGGCATCGGCGAGGGGCGCACCCGCGCCGACCACCCGCATGTGGCCTCGCAGCTCTTCGCCGCCTACTCGAAGGTGAAGGACATCCGGTCGCTGGCGGCGGTCATCGGCAACGAGGAGCTCTCCCCCGTGGATCAGCTCTACATGAAATTCGGCGAGGCCTTCGAGCAGAGCGTCATCGCGCAGGGCGAGTTCGAGGACCGCTCCATTGAGCAGACGCTGGAGCTGGGCTGGAAGGCTCTGAAGATCCTGCCGCGCGCGGAGCTGCTGCGCGTCTCCGAAGAGGAACTCAAGCAATACTACGACTGACCATGGCCCGCCTGAATGTCGCACCAACCAAAAGCGTCCAGCTGAATCTGAAGCGCGATCTGGAGATGGCCACCGAAGGCTTCAATCTCCTGGAGCAGAAGCGCGAGATTCTGGTGATGGAGCTGATGCGCCTGCTGGAGAGCGTGAAAGGCGTGCAGCAGGAGCTGGCGGTCAAGCGCGACCGCGCGTATGCGACGTTGCGGCGCGCCATCGCCCAGAATGGCTACTACCACACGCGCAACGTGGCGACGGGCATTCACTGCGACCACCGCGTGACCCTCTCCACGCATGTCGTCGCCGGCTTCCGGATGCCGGCCATCCAGGTCCAGCCCGCACAATTCCACTCCCAATACGGCTTCGTCGCCACCGATTCCCTCATCGACCAAACGCAGCAGCATTTTCTGGAGATGCTGCAGGCCGTGACGCGGCTGGCCGAACTGGAGACCACTGTCATTGTTCTGGCCCGCGAACTGAAGAAGACGCAGCGGCGCGTCAACGCGCTGGAGCATCTCTTCATTCCGGATTACAAGGAGACCCTCCGCTACATCGGCGAGAGCCTCGAATCCCGCGAACTGGACGCCTTCTTCACCAACAAGATGATCAAGAAGCGCCTGGAGGCCGCCAATGCGGCGGCCGTCGCGCCCGAAGAGTCCAATCACAGCAACCCGCAGGAGGAGACCCCATGAACGACAAGCAGAAGATGGCCTGGCGCGACGAGGAGTTCATGGACAAGCTGCTCGTGGTCGTGGACGGCTCCGAGGCCCCGGAGCGCGCGGTCGAGTTCGCCCTCCGCCTCGCCCACAAGACCGGCTGCCGCCTGGAGGCCGCCTATCCCATCGATACCGCGCAGATGGACTACCTCCTCAAGCTGCACTATTTCGTCAGCGACGAACGCGCCAGTCTGGAGGAGGAGCTGGAGGTCAAGGCGCAGAGCTACCTGCTGCGCGTGGAGAGCCTGGCGGCCGCCTGCGATCTGGAGGTCGAGACGACCATCCTGCGCGGCGCCTTCCACACCGCCCTGCTCAGGCATGCGCGCGAAACCGCCGTGAAGGGCATCATCCTAGGCGGCTGCCGCTTCAGTTCGGAGGAGAAGAACTTCTCGACCAACGAGCGGCGCCTCCTGCTGGAACTGGCGGAATGCCCTGTCTTCTTCATCCCCGAGGCACGGCGCGACAGCATACTATGGTAATAAATAACATGTTTCATATCAAGGAGTTATGAATAGACTTCAGGCCAATCTATGTCTTATTTGCGTGACCTTCTACTGGTCTGCGGAGGTCATTCTGTATGCCTGCATTCCGAAGGGAATCCCCCTCTTCGCGACCTCGTGCGTGACGTCGTATGCGGGCGGCCTGCTGCTGCTGGCCGCCTTCTGGCGCCGCATCCGCGAGGCGATTCGGCACGCCGGCCGCCCCCTCGTTTTGGGCAGCCTGTTTCTGGCGGCCCTGAGCGCCATGTACAATACAATGTACTTATATGGCCTGAAGTCCTTCGACGTGACGACGGGGGCCTTCACCATCTGCATGACCATCGTCGTCCTGCCGGTCGCGCTTTTGACCATGCATCGGCATGTCAGCAAGGGGACATGGCTTTCCATTGCGCTGGTCACGGTGGGCATTGTTCTGGCCATGGGGCGGTCGCTGCGCGGCGAACAGCTGCCCGGACTGGCGCTGATGGGGGGCGGCTGCCTCCTGCGCGCCATTCTCATTGTCGTTTTGGCCGACATGGCGAAACGCCACGATCCCATCGCCATCGCCTTCTTTCTGGAACTCTTTGCGGGCATCCTCTCGCTGGGCGGCTGGTTTTGCGAGGACAGCCGCCTCTTCTTCGGGCTGCCGCTCTCGCGCATGCTGGTGGCCTCATGGGCCATCTACTCCTACTTCATCGTCGCCATTGCACAGGCGCTGAACATTTTTGCGCTGAAGCATGTCACAGCGGCAAACGCGACCATCGTCTATTCGCTGGAGATCGTCTTCTCCATCATGTGGAGCATATTCCTGCCTCCCGATTTGATAGGGAAGGTGGAAATCACGCCGATGATTCTGCTGGGCATGGGGTTTGTCTTCATCGGCAGTCTGGCCGAAATCATCGACTTCAGGGGAAAACGAGAGAAGCATGAAGGGATTGGGCAGGAGGGAAGCGCATGAAGAAGCATCCCATACGCCTTTTCCTCCTGCTGCTCGCCGTCTATCTGGTCTTCGCCCTGCCTTTCAGGGTCATGACGCTGATTCCAGGCTTCACCGACGTGCGTCCCGTGACCGCGCTCGGCCCCATCTACGGCGTCTTCTTCGGCCCCGTCGGCTGGTTTGCCTCCGCCTGCGGCAACACGATTGCCGACGCCATCGGCGACGCCCTGCGCTGGTCCTCCCTTGCGGGGTTTGCCGCCAACTTCTTCGGCCCGTGCGTGATATGGTATCTGTGGAAACGCTACGGCCGCCATCCCTTCGCCTTGCGGACCTGCCGCGACCTCCTCTTCCATACGGGCACGCTCTTCTGCTCCGCCCTGCTGGAGGCCGCCATCATCACGCCCGCCGTCGCCTGCGCCTATCCGGAGATCAACGCCGCCTTCTTCGCCTGCACCGTGATTGGCAACACGTTCTTCTTCCCGATCGTATTGGGAATCCCCCTTGCCATCCTCATGCAGGAAGAACTCGGCTTCGAACCCTATGTAGGGGAATAGGCATATCCGAGGGCTTGCCACCGCCACAGGACGAGAAAGGCCGCCTGCGGCTGGCGCTCAGAAGTCGCCGGTCGCTTCGAGGAGGCCGGCCAGATGCGCCGTGCAGTTCCAGCAGTCCAGCCGCCAACGGCGCTCGCAGACGGTGAATCTGGCGTAGGAGGCATTCGTGACGGCGGGCGGAATCGGCCAGCTGCCCTGGAAGCCCAGGGCGAATTTCAGGATGCTGCGCAGGATGCCGCCATGGGTGACCAGCAGGACGCGGCCCTGTGGATGGCGTTGTAGGAGTTCCTCCAGAAAAAGATGCGTGCGCTGGTAGATCTCTTCGCCCGATTCGCCGCCAGGGATGCGGAAGCCAGGCAGCGAATTCTTGAATGCATGCCATTCTACAGGATATTTTTCTTCCGCCTCTTGATAGGTCAGCCCTTGGAAGACGCCCAGATGCCATTCCCGCAATTCTTTGCATGGCTGCGGCGTTTGCGACGGCGCTGCCCGCTGCGCCGTCTGCAGGGCGCGTTCCAGATCGCTGGAATAGACGGCGTCGAAGTCGAGATTGGACAGCGCGCGGCCAAGGGCCTCCGCCTGCCTCATGCCCAATTCGCTCAACGGGGTGCTTGTCTGCCCTTGGATGATGTTCAGATGATTTGCCTGGCTCTGCCCGTGGCGTGCCACATAGATTTTCAAGTCGTTCATCCCAGTCTCCTGAAAGTTCAGCGCAGGCCCGCGCCTTCTGCCACGCGCCGCGCGACTTCGGCGACCTGTTCCTCCAGACGCTCCCACGAACAGTCCGTCACGATGCCGTAGTCCGCGCGCGCGTACTTCTCGTCCATGGAGAGCTGCGTGGCGAGGCGGCGCGCGATTTCGTCGTCGGACCAGCCGCGCTGGCGGAGGCGCTCCAGCTGCGTCTCGCGTGAGCACCAGACCGCAATGACGGTCGTGCCCTCAATCTGCCAGCCGCTTTCGTACCACAGCGGAATGGCGGCGAAGAGCGGCTTCGGGGCGACCGCCTGCGCGGCCTCGTCGATGCACTTCCGCACAAGCGGATGCACAAGGCCGTTGAGCCACTGCAATTCCGCTTTGTTGCCGAACACCTTGGCGGCCAGGAGCTTGCGGTCAGGCGTGCCATCGGCGGAGAGGACTCCCGCGCCGAAGTGGCGAGCGATGGCGGCGGTTGCCTCGCCGTCGGGCGTGTAGAGGCCGTGGGCGATGTCGTCGGCGTCCACGCAGGCGTGTCCGAGGGCCTTCAGCTTGGCCAGGACGGTGCTCTTGCCGGCGCCGATGCCGCCTGTGATGACGATGAGATGGCGTGTGTTTCTTTCCATCATGCCTTTTCGCCGTAGAGGGCGTTGCCGGTGGTGCGCGTGATGCGGAAATCGACGATGTCGCCCACGGCGATGCCGTCGGCGGGGTCGAAGAGCACCATCTTGTTCAAGTCGGAGCGGCCGCACCAGCGCGTCTTGTTGCGGGGGCTCGGCCCCTCCACGAGGACGGGCACGACGGTGCCCACCGCCTGCGCGTTGTGGCGGGTGGCGCACTGCGCCAATTCGTCCAGCAGAATCTGGTTGCGCAGATGCTTCTCCTCCTCGGGCACGTCGTCAGGCCACTTGAGGGCGGAGCGCGTGCCTTCGCGCGGCGAGTAACGGAAGATGTAGGCCATGTCGTAGCCGACGGTCTGCATGAGGCGGTGCGTCTCCTCGAACTCGTCGCGGGTCTCCGTGCAGAAGCCGACAATGATGTCGGTGGAGAAGAGGGCGTTGGGGGCCAGCCGCCGGATGGCGTCGATGCGGCCGAGATACTCTGCGGCCGTGTAGTTGCGGTTCATCAGCTTCAGGATGCGGTCGCAGCCGGACTGCACAGGCACGTGGAAGGCCTTGCAGACCTTCGGGAGACCGGCCACCGTCTCGACGAACTTGTCGTTCATGAAGCGCACGTGGGGGGAGGTGAAGCGGATGCGCTCGATGCCCTTCACTTCGTGGAGAGCGACCAGCAGATCGGCGAAGGCGGAGAATGCGGGCGTGTAGGTGCCGGCGGCGCGCGCCTCCGCCACGCCATAGGCGGTGATGTTCTGCCCCAGCAGCAGCACCTCGCGCGTGCCGTTCGCGGCCAGCCGCTCCGCCTCCTCCACGATGTCCGCGATGGGGCGGCTCTTCTCGCGGCCGCGGCAGTAGGGAACGATGCAGTAGGAGCAGAACTGGTCGCAGCCGCGCATGACCGAAATCTGCGCGATGAGCTGGTTGGCGTAGTGGCCGTCAAGCTCCTTGAAGACGCCGGGCCCCGTCTGCGTGGAGACAAGGCGCGTCCGCTTCGCGACGATCTCCTCCAGGAGGGCGGGGACCCGCTGGAGGGCGTCCGTGCCCGCCACGAAATCGAGGTGGGGCAGCTCCTCCAGCAGGCGGTTGCCGAGGCGCTGCGCCATGCAGCCGATGATGCCGATGATGAGCTCCGGCCGGTCGCGCTTGTATTTCTTCATGAGGCCGACCTTGCCGATGACCTTGCGCTCCGCCTGGTCGCGGACGCTGCATGTGTTGAAGATGAGGATGTCCGCCTCCGTCTCCTCCTCGCAGCGGCGGTAGCCGAGGCTCTCCAGCAGGCACGACAGCGATTCCGAATCGCGCTCGTTCATCTGGCAGCCGTAGGTTTTGATATGAAATTTCAGCATGGGAAGCTCAATTCTTGATTATGGCATTAAATTTCGCCTTTGTCGGAGGACAGGACAGATGGGCAGAACGCTTCTTTCCATTTTGACAGCGCTGTGCATGGCGTCGGCGTGCGCCTTGACGGCGGCGGAGCCGCTGCCGCCCGTGGCCATCGGCGGCATGGAGTTCACGCTGGAGGTGGCGCGCACGGACGCCGAGCGCGCCAAGGGCCTCATGGAGCGCCGCTATCTGGCGGAGGAGGGCGGCATGCTCTTCATCCAGCCGGCCCCGCAGCCCGCCGCCATGTGGATGAAGAACACGCGAATCCCCCTGGACTGCCTCTTCCTGGATGCCGACGGACGCCTGCTCCAGGCGGTCACCATGAAGGTGGAGCCGCCGCGACGCGCCGACGAGAGCCTCGCCGCCTACGAAAGGCGCCTGCCCGTCTACCGCTGCGACAAGCCTGTCGCCGTCGTCGTCGAGCTGCGCGCCGGCATGGCGCAGGCGCTCGGCCTGCGGCCAGGCGACCGCTTCGGCGGCCTCGCCCTCCGCGAAATCTTCAGAAATCTTCCATAATATAAGGGTTTCCCCATGATACCTAGCGACCATTTCGTGCGTTTCTACAACGAAGTCTTCAAGTTTCTGGATGCCCGCGACGGCCTGAAGGACTACTACGAGGAGGTCAGCCACGAGCAGGCCCGCGCCAGCGCCGAGCTCTTCTGGAAGAAGGGGATGAAGGGCGTCAAGGAGCACTTCGACCGCATCTACAAGGAGGAGAACTGCACCAACGACAGCTGGACGACCGAGACGGAGCGCTACGAATACATGCGCGACTGCCCCTCCCTCCACAAGGTCACCGACAACGACGCGGGCCCCTGCGAGAAGTACTGCCTGCACTGCCCCGGATGGGAGCTGCCCCTGATGACGCGCTGCGGCATCTACTGCGTCTATGACCTGATCGGCCTGCGCGTCGGCGACTGCCGCGAATACAAGTCGGAGAGGCGCGAGGACGCGGAGGCCTTCCTCAAGAAGATCCTCGCGGAGGGCGCCGACCCCGCCATGATCCGCAGCAATCTCGACCAGGCGGATCTCGTCGAATCCTACCGCCAGCGCCGCCTCAAAGGCGAACCCATGCCCAAGGAACTCTTCGAATAACTCTTCATCCACAACACACGCAAAAAGCATTTTTAGAATTCCAGTGACTGTTCAAAAGGTCTTTTGTCTTTAGCCGCAAAGCGGCGACAGAGAACAGACGGGGGTGGAGCGAAAGCGGAACCCCCGGACAGGGCAGGATAAGTCGCAAGCCCTGAAAGGGCGGCAGAAAAAAAGTCGCACCTCCTTCTGCCGCCCCTTCAGGGCTTGGAATAGTTTCTTCCGCTGCCGGGGGTTGCGTTCGCCGCTGTCGCGGCTCACTCCACCCCCGTCTGTTCTCTGGCGCCCCTTCGGGGCTATCAGCGGAACCCACTTGACACAAAAAGACATCTACCCTTCTGAATAATTACGAATTCCTTAGTAAATAATTTTGTGTCTTTTGTGGATTTTGTGGACTGAATTGCCGCAATGCCCATCACCGCCTATCCAGACGATTTTCAGAAGATGCTCTCCGAGGCGCGCAGCCGCCTGGAGGCGCGCGTGCCGCAGACGCCCGCCTTCTATCTGCATCTGGGCGGCTACTTCACGGGGGCCGCAGAGGCCCTCTTCGACAGCGAACCGCTCCAGATTCCGCTGTACGACCTCTGCCCCGCCCTCCCGCAGACGCCTACGCCTGACGGCGCGGAGCCCTCATTCCTCCACGGCCTCTGCCGCGAGGTGCCAGTACTCGTCCTGCGCGGCGAACGCCGCATCGCGGAGGGCGTCCCCGCCTGGACCGCCCTCTTCCCGACGGCGCTGGCCGCCTATGCCGGCGTCGCAAGCCACATCTTCGTCGACACGGGCATGAGCCTCCACGCCGACCTGAAGGCAGGCCACTGGGCCATGCTCACCGACTTTATCAACGGCTACGGCTTCTCCCCTATTGATGGACTGCATTATCTTGCACCGCAACCATTTGCCGATATGGCGCAGGTCTTCTCGCAGCATCAGAACTCCGAACTGCTCAACGGCCTCGCGCAATTCGGCGATTCGCCGATGCTGTGCACGGGCATGGGCATCCCAGGCTTCCATGTCTGCACGCCTGCCGAGGCAAGGCGCCATCAGGCGGACGGCGCCGACATCGTCTCCCACGAACTCGTCCTGCATCTCATGCTGGCGGCCGCCTTCGGCTGCCGCCTCTCCGCCATGGTGTTGGCCGCCATACAGCTGCTTCCTGCGCGGCCGACAGGCGCGCTGACGCGGCAGGACATCCTCGCCACGGCGGAATTCTGCACGCCGCAGCTGCTGGCGGGCCTCAAGGCCGCGCTCGCGGACATCCATGAAGCGCATCGGCGCGGCCTCGCCGAAAATACGCTGCCTGACGCGGATGCCGACCATATCATCCACCAGAACATCCGCAAGGCAGCCGCCCCTGGCCGCTCGTCTCCCCTCAAGGCCTTCCTCCGCAGGAATTGACCACGCCATCCGAATAAGCCCTGCGGAGGCCTTTCCCAAGCGGTTCACATCCTTGCAATTCCAACATTGGATGTTATTTTTGCAAGGTTTTTCGCCCTACGGGAGGCGGCGCGTCAATCCCTGACCTTCTTCAGGGTGGAGAAGAGCGCGGCGGCCATGGCGATCACCGCCAAGGCGATGGCGCCGACCAGCACGGAGCGCGGCAGGCCGCGGCGTTCCGAAGACGGCGGCGAGACCACGGGCGTCGTGCCGCTGAACTTGTCGGGATGGACGACGATGACATTCGCGGGATCCTCCTTGCCGAAGGAGAGCAGCTCCCCCATGTCATAGACGGGGTCGAGGCCGCCGGGCTCGGCCGTCAGGCGGAAAGGCAACATCATGGCGTTGCCCACGAAGCGCAGGTCGTAGAGGGGATTGCGCGTGGTGGCGCCAAGGACATGCAGAGGCGGGTTGTCGTTGTTGACGACCGCGATGCGCAGCTGCCCCTCATAGACGGCATCGAAGGTCAGCAGGCTCTCGTCCTTCAGCGTGCCCAGGCTGAAACGGCGGACGGTGCCCGTGCACAGGCGGCGCTCCGTATTGTTATAGATGTGGTACACAGTGACGGCGCGGCTGTAGTTCTCCTCCATGCAGCACAGGCGGAGGCCGCTGACAGGATAGATGGCCGGCGTCACCTGATAGCACGACACGCCCTGCACGTCAGTTCCAACAGACTGCATTCCAGCAGGATATTCATCCCATTGCGCCTCTTCGCCGACGACGGCGCGCTCCTTCGACCACATCTGCACGCCGTCGATCTTGAAGGCCTGGTCGGTGACGCTCTGCTGTTCGCTGAGGCGCGTCTGCGCGTCGTTGTTCCATTCGCGGCTGATCTGCCGCAGGGCGGTGCGGCGTTCCATGCTGGCGGCCCCCAGTTCGATGCGGAAGCGGCGGCAGCCCTGTGTCGCAAAGGCGACCTCCGTGTTCTTCAGTTCAAGATTGGCGGAGCTTTCGAAGATGAAGCCGTCCGACAACAGCGTCTTTTCCGCGCCATCGGCGTCGGAGCCGTAGACGACGACCTGCTGCTCGAAGTCCTTCATGGCGGTCTGGAAGGAGAGGCGCACGCTTTCGGGAAGTACGGCCTGGCCGTCGCCGACATGGCACAGGATCTCCAGTTGGCCTCCCTCGCCGTGGCGCACTTCGTCCATGACCAGCGGCACGTTCACGCGCCGTTCGCCATAGACAGGAACGCTTCGCTGACGCCGCGCCCAAGGCACCACGGTGCCGACGCAGTCGTAGAGGCGTAGCCATTCGGGATGTCCGCCCAGATGCGCCAGATTCTCGCTGGACAGCTCGATCTTGACGAGGCGGTCGCCCTGCGTTTCCTTCGGCCACGAAATCTCGTATTCGGCGGCGGTGGCCGCCAGGAATGCCGACATGCAGAGCGACACAATGAGCCGTTTCATCTATTTTTCCTCCTTGTTCCGCCAGAATTTGAGATAGACGAAGGCGGCGAACATCAGCAGGACGCCGAAGACCAGGAAGGCGCCGACGCGGAAGAGCGCGTCCAGCCGCCCCATGTCCATCACAAAGACCTTGAAGATGATGATGGCGAAGCCGACGAGGCCAAGATAGCGCAGGATCTTGCTGGGCTTGCGCAGGCCGACGAAGACCAGCGTGAAGGCGAAGAGGCTCCACAGGACGGAGATGCCGCCGCCCTCCAGCCCGGGCAGCGCATTGTCGATGATGGTCTGCAGTTCGCGCGTCGAATGGAAGAAGAGCAGCACGGGCCATACGATGTCGCAGGCCACTGCGACCTGGCGGCCCCACTCCCCCTTGTCGTCCGGCAGCATCCGCCGCATGTACCAGATGCCGCCGACAAGCACGAGCGTGTTCACCATCGTGCCGATGCTGTAGGACCACATGAATTCCGGATGGCAGCACTCCCACAGCGCAGGTATGCAGAAATTAACGAAAAGGGCAATGAAGAGACCGCCGCCCAGAATGAGGGTGACCGGCCACCACCAGCCTACGATTTTGCCATGCAGCATCTTGAGTGCCAATAGGATAGCAAAAATCCACACAAGATTGAAGCCGGCCGGCCAGAGGAATGGCAGTCCATGCCGCAGGTCGGCGATGACCTCGAGTAGCAGGAAGAGGAAGCCTATGGCGAAGGCGACTGTCAGGA
>JAEEGL015802328.1_pt1 | contig 11481 bp, 9 predicted proteins | sample 9134231 | NCBI WGS metagenome assembly JAEEGL01 (sample SAMN16246548, study PRJNA631951) | gut metagenome | biome: gut microbiome; feature: rumen; material: fiber-attached | host: Bos | place: Iran: Karaj | collected 2018-10
ACTGTAGCAGATTGCAGGGCATCCATTGTTTTGAAATGCTTGGCAAGCAACTTTGCAGTTGTCTCACCCACAAATCGAATGCCAATAGCAAATACCACACGCTCAAAAGGAACTTGTAGTGAGGATTTCACACCTTCTATAATCTTTAATGCTGATTTAGCACGTTCATTCTTTGCTCCACTTAAATCGGATGCTTTCAATAGATAGAGGTCTGCTATGTTGTGAATCAATCCTCTTTGATAATAGTCGTCCACTGTTTCAGGACCAAGGCTTTCTATGTTCATTGCCTTGCGACTGATGAAATGCTCTATTCGTCCCTTGATTTGTGGAGGGCAAGCTGTATCGTTAGGACAATAATATGCGGCTTCACCTTCAATCCTTTGCAACTCAGCTCCACATTCTGGACAATGTGTAATGAATTGCACGGGCAACATATTGGAAGTTCGTTGCGTTTTATCAACGCCAACAACCTTTGGAATGATCTCTCCTCCTTTTTCCACATAAACCATATCGCCAATGTGAAGATCGAGTTGTTGGATTATATCAGCATTGTGCAATGATGCACGCTTTACAATTGTTCCAGCCAACTTCACGGGTTCCATGTTCGCAACAGGAGTAATAGCCCCTGTGCGTCCCACTTGGTAAGTAACTTCGTTCAATCGGGTACACGCTCTCTCTGCTTGAAATTTGTAGGCAATAGCCCAACGAGGAGATTTCGCAGTATAACCAAGATGTTGCTGCTGTCTCAAAGAATTCACCTTAAGTACAATGCCATCAGTTGCAACAGGGAGATTCTTTCGCTCCTTATCCCAATAATTGATATATTCAAGTATTTCATCTATCGACTTGCACTTTTTCATCCCTTCTGAAATCTTGAATCCCCAGCTCTTTGCTTTCTGCAGGTTTTCGTAATGAAAACCATCCGTTCCAATTTCATCTCCTAATAAATAATAAAGGTATGCATCCAGCTTTCTGGAAGCAACTAATTCAGATTTTTGGGATTTTAATGTACCCGATGCTGCATTGCGAGGATTTGCAAACAATGGTTCTTCATTCAATTCTCGTTCCTTATTTAAAGCATCAAACGATGTCCAAGGCATCAAGATTTCACCACGGATTTCAAACTCGTGAGGGTAATCTGTATGAGGCAGAAGTTGGAGAGGAATACTGTTAATGGTGCGAACATTTGCCGTCACATCATCTCCCATTACACCATCTCCACGGGTGACAGCTCGAATAAGTTTACCGTCAATATAGGTTAAGGAAATACTCAATCCGTCATATTTTAACTCAGCAACAATCTCGAAATTCTCTCCTTCAAGACCATTCCTCACTCGCTCATAAAAATCACGAACATCTGCCTCATTATATGTATTAGACAAAGACAACATAGGATATTTATGAGGAACTTGACGAAACGACTGGTTTAAGTCGCTACCCACTCTCTGAGTAGGAGAATTGGCATCAGCATACTGGGGATAGAATGTTTCCAAATCTTCCAAACGATGCATCATCTGATCGAAATCATAATCCGAAATGGTTGGCTGATTAAGAATATAATAGTTGTAGTTATGTTGGTGCAACTGTTCCCGTAGTTGTTCTATTTCTTCTTTTGGAGTCATGAATAACTTTTTTATTTATCTTACACCTCAAGCAGTCTTTGGCGACAAAAATATCCGGAAAATAACTCATCTATATATTCAACAGGGGCATCAAAAATGCCATATACAGAAGCGCCACTTCCCGACATGGATGCATAAACAGCGCCAAGGTCGTAAAGTCTATCCTTGATGGCGGCAATCTCTGGATACTTTGGAAACACACTGCGTTCGAAGTCATTTACAACAGTGTCTTTCCACGTTTCAATAGGAGCATTCAGCAATTCTTTCAACGATGTTTTAGGTCGATGAGGAATAACAGCACTGTAGGCATCCTTCGTCGATACAAACACATCAGGCTTCACCAGAATCAAGGTCTTGCCCTTCAGATTCATTTGTACGTCGCTGAAAACATCTCCTATTCCTTCTGCAAACACAGGCTTTCCTTCAATAAAGAAAGCACAATCAGCACCTAATTGAGTGGCATAATTCTGAAGTTCTTTAATCCCTAGTCCAAGTTCGAATCGCTCGTTCATCGCCTTGAGCATAAACGCAGCATCGGCAGAACCACCACCTAAGCCTGCACCTGTTGGTACGTGCTTGAAAAGGAATATGCGTAAGGGCTTTACCTGCTCTGGAAAATCCCTTTTCAGAAGACGATAAGCCCGAGCCACAAGATTATCGTCGGGAGAACCATCAAGAATGGCACCACTTACCTTCAATTGATAATTATCACCTTCCATGGCATCTTCCCAGTCATGGATTTCAAGGGCATCTTGTAGTTTGATGGGATAAAACACCGTTTCCAGATTATGATAACCGTCAGGACGTCTTTCCACAACATTAAGCCCTATATTGATTTTTGAATTTGGATATGTAATCATCTTCAAATAGGTATTTCTATTGCAAATTTGCTGCAAATATAATGTAAAAATTTTGAAAACTGACAAATTAGGTTTATTTTTGCAGTCGAAATGTGTTTTCTGCTATACGCAAGTCAAGCTGATGTTTACTCATTGTAAGTACATTTCAAACAACCAAACACTTTTAAAATACTCGATTAACAACATAAGTATGGGAAAAGAAAAATTCTTACAGACATTTGTCTTGATAGCCGACCTCATTTTGCTTACGCTGTCCTTCAGCGCTTATTTCCTTTTGTTCGAGGCTCTCGACCCCTACACGACAGAACCCGTCTTTGCCAAGCGAATGCTCGTCACCCTCATTGTTGCATTCATCCTGAGCTTCCTACTTTTCCCATCCATACTTCAGAGCCGTTTCTCAACGCCTGGTAAAGTCATTCAGCGCATTTTCATCACGAATATTCTTTGCACTCTCTTCACCACCATCATGACCATTACGATGCGCCCTGATGATTATTTTCCTCGACTCTTCTTCTTTTCTTATATGATTGTCTTCACCGGACTACTCATCACACAGCGCCTCTTCATTCGGGCATATCTCAGGCATATCCGAACCAATAAACGCAACCTTAAGCATGTAGTACTCGTTGGCAATAATTATGCCATCCACGAACTCTTTGACTACCTCAACCAGCCTTGGTACGGTTATAACATCTTGGGCGTATTCTACGATGGAGAACAAAGTGAGGATAAAAAATTCGAGAAATACCATATCGGAGGCTATGACAAACTCTTTTCGTGGCTGAAAGAACACCCTGAAACACACGAACTATACGCCTATTTTTCACACGAAGAACAGGAGAAAACGAACCTCATTGCCAAATTCTGTGACAATAATCTCATCCGTTTCTTCTTTGTTCCATCCCTCAACATCTTTAATGGAGCCTTCGCTACTGATTCACGAGGAAAGACACTTGTGGTAGCTCGACGAGAAGAACCTCTTACATATCCGCTGAACCGTTTGTTAAAACGTACTTTCGACTTTACAGTTTCCTCCCTTTTCCTCATCACCGCCTACCCTCTTATTTACCTTTGGGTGGCATTTCGCATCAAACAGCAATCTCCAGGACCCGTCTATTTCAACCAAGAAAGGACCGGACTTGACGGAAAAGTCTTTCTCTGCAAGAAATTTAGATCCATGCATGTAAACGACGATGCAGACACTCTTCAGGCTACTGAGAATGACCCACGCAAATTCCCTTTTGGAGACTTCATGCGCCGTACCAACATCGATGAATTGCCGCAATTCATCAACGTGTGGAAAGGAGAAATGTCTATAGTCGGGCCACGCCCACACATGCTGAAACATACTGAAGAATACTCTCACATCATCAACCGCTTCATGGTCCGCCATCTCGCAAAACCAGGCATCACAGGACTTGCCCAAGTCTCTGGTTATAGAGGAGAAACCAAATACATCGGACAAATGGAAGGACGAGTACAGAAAGACATTGAATACATCGAGAACTGGAGTTTCATGCTCGATATTCAAATTATTTGGTGGACTATCCGAAATATGATACGTGGGGAAGAAAATGCATATTGATCTACACTGATTAACATCAATAAGCCTTTGCTTGTTGTGCGTTATTCATTTGACACAGTGTAATTCATTCATATTTCACAACAAATTGCTTACATTGCTTTTATTTTTTTGCATATTTTTCCTTATTATCCAAATTAATTTCTTACATTTGCAGATATTTTCATTGACAAAAATGTAAGAAATGAGTTTTTTCTCAGATATTTTCAAAAAAAAGCAGAAGGATAAAGTTGGCGGGATGGAGGATTTCATGACGCTCATTAGGGTGTATTTTCAAGCATCTTTGGCAGCGAATTTAGGCATCAACAACCTCTCAGCCCTCCCCGACATGATGGCTTTCAAGCGCACACTCAAGGTGGCTACAGTGAACAACAAATTAGGCATCGGTGAGAAAAAAGCTTGTAAGAATCTCCTTCAGAACTTGTATGGAATAAGCGACAACTTCTTCAAAGAAATAGATGCCAGTATCAAGAAGGGGTGCCGCAAACAGACCGACGTAGCAAACTACCTCTACCTTTTCCAGGGTTATACTCAGGAACTCATGATGCTCATGGGCAATTTGATGAAATGGCGTTTCCGTGTTCCTAGTTTTTTGAGAAAGGCACTCAGGGCCATGACTGAAAAGACCGTGGATGAGATTTTTACGAAAAATGACTGGAACGACGAAGCAACTCGCAAATCCGTCTATTCAGTAAGAAAATACCAGCAGTCATTAGGTTTTACCACCGAATGGACGAAGGAATATGCTTACAACTTCATTGTTCTTGCAAAGAAGGAAAAGCAACCGTCGCAAGCAGAAGTGGCCAAGGCGGAGGCTAAGATGAAGAAGTGAGAAATGAACTATTAAAAATGAAAACATTCTTCATTCATTGGATTTGAGATGATGTTGAAGAATGAAAATAAATAAATGACGTAGGAGTCTGAAGCAATGACTGACGAAGAAAAAAGGCAGCTTAAGAATTTCGATGGAAAGGTTCGTCAACTTTTGCAGAACTATCGTGTGATGCAAAAGGAAAATGCCGACCTATATATCGAAATGGATCGGAAGGACGAGGAAATCGCCCGTCTGAAAGCTGAATTGCGTCAGAGTCAGAGCGACTACTCGAATTTGAAACTGGCTAAGATGATAGAGATCAGCGACTCTGAATTGAAGGGTGCTAAGCAAAGAATATCAAAGCTGGTACGCGAAATCAACAAATGCATCGGGCTTTTGAGTACAGACCTGAATCAAGGATAAAGTACCGAGTACTCTCACATAAAGCCTGATGGAAAAGTATGGACAAGAAACTAAATATAACAGTCAATATTGATGGTATCAACCTTCCTTTGACAGTGCATTCCACTGAGGAAGAGAAGGTTTATCGTGATGCTGCCAATCTCATTCAGACACGATTGAGAAACCTGCGTGAGCGTTATCCAAACGTGCCAAGTGACAAATATCACTATGCTATGGTATTGCTCTATACGGGTGTGGATGCTGTTCGGGCTTCTAACAAGGCAAGCACGGAACCATACAAGGACACGATTTTAGATTTAGAAAAGGAAATAGACGAATTACTCAAGAAATAGTAATACGTCCTCTGTTTCCAAAACCCTCCATACTTTATTTGTTAGTTTACATCAATTCATTGATGGTGGTTATTGTTTTCAGCCATCAAGATTACGTCATTTTTACCTAACAAATAGAACTAACAACATTTTTTTAACAATAAATAATTACATAAAGAAATGACATTAACAATAATTATCTCTGCGGTTTGTCTATTCTTAGGATTAGCATTGGGGTATTTGCTTTTTAGATATATTATTAAGCAGAAATATGAACAAACACTGAAGGAAGCAGAAATCCAAGCTGAAACCATCAAGAAAAACAAACTCCTTGAAGTGAAGGAGAAGTTCATCAACAAAAAAGCTGAACTCGAGAAGGAGGTGTCACAACGTAACCAACGACTCCAACAAGCTGAGAATAAACTAAAGCAGCGTGAACTTTCCCTGAATCAACGTCATGAAGACCTTCAGCGTAAGAAGGCTGAAACTGAAAAACTACAAGAGAATCTGGAGCGTCAGACTAAACTCATTGACCAAAAGAAAGTTGAGCTTTCAAAGATGCAAGAGCAGGAAATCCAGAAACTCGAAGCCATTAGCGGTTTGTCTGCCGAAGAAGCGAAGGAACATCTTGTGCAAAGTCTGAAAGATGAGGCAAAGACACAGGCACAACAATACATCAATGAGATTGTTGACGATGCAAAAATGACTGCCAACAAAGAGGCAAAGCGCATTGTCATCCAGAGCATACAACGTGTGGCTACAGAAACGGCCATTGAAAACTCTGTTACCGTTTTCCATATTGATTCTGACGAAGTGAAAGGACGTGTGATTGGACGTGAAGGTAGAAATATCCGTGCGCTTGAAGCAGCAACCGGTGTAGAAATCGTTGTTGATGACACTCCTGAAGCCATCGTTATTTCTGCGTTCGACCCCGTTCGTCGTGAAATTTGCCGTCTGGCTCTCCATCAACTTGTTGCAGATGGTCGAATCCATCCTGCCCGCATCGAAGAAGTTGTGGCAAAAGTACGCAAGCAGGTTGAGGAGGAAATCATTGAGACGGGTAAGCGTACTACCATCGATTTGGGTATTCATGGACTTCATCCAGAGCTCATCCGTATTATCGGAAAGATGAAATATCGTTCTTCATACGGCCAAAACCTTCTCCAACATGCACGTGAAACAGCGAACCTCTGTGCTGTAATGGCTTCCGAACTGGGACTGAATCCAAAGAAAGCACGTCGTGCTGGACTGCTGCATGATATAGGTAAGGTACCTGATGAAGAACCCGAATTGCCTCATGCTCTCTATGGTGCAAAATTGGCAGAGAAATTCAAGGAAAAACCTGACATCTGCAATGCTATTGGCGCACACCATGATGAAATGGAAATGAATACACTCTTGGCTCCTATCGTACAGGTGTGTGATGCCATCTCTGGCGCTCGTCCAGGTGCACGACGTGAAATTGTGGAAGCATACATTAAGCGTCTGAATGACCTTGAGAACCTTGCTGCTTCTTATCCTGGAGTCACCAAGAGTTATGCTATTCAGGCAGGACGAGAACTGCGTGTCATTGTCGGTGCTGATAAAATCAGTGATGCCGAAATTGAAACTCTCAGTGCTGATATTGCCAAGAAGATTCAGGATGAGATGACCTATCCAGGACAAGTGAAAATCACTGTGATTCGTGAAACTCGCGCAGTTAGTTTTGCTAAGTAATTTTTTTAGCATTTGCAAAACAGTGAATAAATAGAAAGTACATCGGTTTGAGACGACATGTTTTAGTCATACTCGCTTTAATGCCCTTGCCGCTCTTCGCTCAGGAAGATGCCGACAAGGGCATTATGCGTTTATTGCAACAAACGGAACTCTTTGTTGAAGGCAGTACCACTTTTTCCGATGGTGGTTATGCTCCCTTTTGGTTGAGTGCCAACAAACATGGCGTTTCTTCTGTTCATAAAAACTCTGCCTATCTTCGTACAGGCTTGAGCAGAAACCTCGAAAGGGATTCACTTCGACATTGGAAAATTGGCTACGGCTTAGATATGGTCGTATCACACAACTTTTCATCCGACGTGTTTCTTGAGCAACTCTATGGAGATGTCGAGTATAAGGGATGGCGGTTAACCGTGGGAGCGAAAGTGCGCAACATGGAACTTAATAACAATGAACTTTCTACTGGAGAATTGCTGCAAAGCAACAACTCATTTCCTGTTCCACAAGTACGAATTGAGCGACCTCGCTTTTGGTCCATACCTGGCACAAAAGGCTGGTTATCGGTAAAGGGGCACTTAGCATACGGATGGTTCACAGATGGGAGTTTCAATGAATCATTCACTGAAATAGCTCGACAAGAAGCAAAAGCATATGGCACTAAACTGCCTCATTACTATAAGGGGGCACTCTATCACAGCAAAGCTGGTTTTATCAAGATAGGAAACGAAGAACAATTCCCCATTACACTCACTTCTGCCTTCCAAATGTGTGCACAGTTTGGAGGTGAAATATGGAATGTGGCTAAGCGTTCTGATGATTTCAGCGATTTTGATCCCTCCTACATTAAACAAGGAAGAGGTCTATCCAGTTATTGGCATGCCTTCATTCCTGGTGGAAGCGACGAAAGCGACGGCGATTTCAAGAACAACGAAGGAAACATTTTAGGAAACTACATGTTTTCGCTCGACTATCATGGCAAAGAATGGAAGGCACGCGCTTATGCCGACCACTTTTTTGAGGATAGTTCAGGACTCTTTTGGGATTTTGGCTGGAAAGATTGGTTGTTTGGCGCAGAACTAACACTACCTAAGAATCCATTTGTTACCACATTGTTTTACGAATATCTTAACACAAAAGACCAAAGCAGTGGCATTTATCATGACAGCACACCTGCATTGAATATCCATAATTGTGGTATAGACAATTACTACAATCACAACTATTATGGATGGCAGCATTGGGGACAAACAATCGGTAACCCTCTCCTACTCTCTCCAATCTACAACAAGAATCATCAATTAGAGTTTTTCCACAACCGTATTCTGTCTCACCACATCGGCATTTCGGGCAATCCCACCTCGGATGTTCACTATCGTCTCCTTTGGACTTTTGTGAAATCGTGGGGTACTTATTTGTCACCGCTTACTGATCCACAAAACTCACATTATTTCTTAGCAGAAATAAAGTTCTCTCCCTCTTGGTTACAAGGTTGGTCGTTCACGGCAGCTTGTGGCATCAATCATGGTAATCTTATTGGAAACACTTGCGGAGGACAAATCACAATTCGTAAAACCTTCTCGAAACCATGAAAAAACTCCGGATTATCTTAACGCTTGTCATTTCCTTCTCATTCTTGGCATGTAGCAGAACGGAAACCAATGGAGCATTGGGAGGTAATTGGCAAATGACAGAATGGAAACAGATACGCAATGATTCTCTCATTGCCACTCAAAACGATGTGCAATTGCACTATACCATTCATCGCGATTTGCTGAAATGTCAGAATTTTACACAAAGCAACGAATACTATCTTGCTACATTCCATCGCACAGCTGATTCCCTTATCATCGAAACAATCTATCATTCACCCATTGACACACTCGTACGCTTCGATGAATTATCCATTGTTGGTATTGATAGCACAGGACGTTTCTGTATAGAACAGTTGACAAACGAAAAAATGACCCTTCTGAATACTGTCTATCAACTAACTTTCAGAAAATATTAACACCTTAAAACATTTTCTTGTAAATGTCATTATAACTATTCACCATTTTATCTATCGTAAAATGGTTTTCATAACTTCTCCTTGCAGCTTTAGATAATCTACTCCAATTCTCTTCATCCAAGGCAAACTTGATTTTCTCAGCATATAAGGTAACGTCATTCTCAATGGCATAACCATTCGTGCCATCCAGTATCTCCGCAACACCTCCCACATTCGACGCCACCACAGGAACGCTATACGACAGTGCCTCAATAATGGAGATGGGTAGCCCCTCATAATTGGATGGAAGGACACACAAGTCTGCCAATTTCCAATACTTATATGCGTTCACCTTCGAGCCTAACAAAAAGGCATTCTCGGGAACATTCTCGTACTGATTCAAATTGCCTATCCAAACGAATGCATAGTTCTGACAGGCCTTCGCCAAATCAAAGAACAAGTCAATCTTTTTCTGCTTGGCATCGCGGGCAATACACATCACCACCTTGCTGTAACGCTTCTTTATATCTTCTATCTCGCGCAAGGTCTCTGTTTCCTCCTCCCCTTCGAATGGACATGAACACATGTCTGGAACTCCATTATAGATGTAAGTAACATTCTTCTTGATACCTTCCTCAAGCAGCGCATTGTAATCATATCGACACACACCCACAATGCTGGCAGCTCGGTTCTTCAGCAGACGTTCCAAGAAGAGGAACTTGCGGTTTGCCATCCTCACTGAGTCAAACCCATGAACCGTATAGACTACATTTCTCTTGTTGAAGGCAATTCTGCCAAGCACACCCATCTTCGAACTGTGCAGATGAACGATGTCGGGACAAAACGAAAAGCGCAAGCGAATGAATTTCATCAGAACAAGAAAATCCTTCACTCCTATCTCACGATGAAGGTAGTCCAATTTCAGTAACTTCACATGCTCGTCGAGGTTAGTCCACTCATAGTTGCCGTTGCCAGACACAACCATCACCTCGTTGCCACGCTTCACTTGGTCGTTGGCAAGATTATAGACAACAGCTTGAGCACCACCCAAATCAGACAATGTGATGATATATAGAATCTTCATAGGAACTTTTCAGCAATGAAACAGAATAAGAACTTGCTTCTCATGAGGATAGAAAAAACACTTTTGTTCACCAGAACGCACTTTCATTTGGCATAGTGCAAAACCGATTTCAGATGAGAGTCTCAACCTTTCGTACAGCTTGATTAGAGGAGCATTCTTTGTAAATCATGCAAAGGTAAGGATTTTTATTGAGATACGCAAAATTATTAAAGAAAACACCTATGACACGTTCTTTAATTTCAAGGATATTGAGTCAAACGGTCCCATGATGGAAAAAAACATCCACCATGGATGCTTTTTTCTCAGTTTTTATTGTAACTTTGCCCTGTCGAGTAATTTCGTTTAAAGTTTAACGTTTTTAATTTTTATTCTCCTTTTTAATATCCTTTTAAATCCATTAAATCCCTGATATTTTTACTTCCCTTAAAATTCCTGATAATTATGAAACGTAGTTGTTTTTTCTTCTTGTCATTATTGTTTGTTTTGAGTGTCAGTGCTGATGGTTTCCACATTATTTCTTGGCATGAACCTTATTATGAAGGAATGTCGAGAAAGAATTTGGATAATTATGCAGCAGACCAATATGGTATTAAACAGAGCTTTTACGAAACGCTTTCTAAAGCAGGATTCGATGTTGTGATGGGAGAATTGTGCCCTAATCAAGGCACCGACAATGTGACAGGCAGAAAGATAGGACTTGAGGTGCTGAACCGTTGTCAGAAAGCAGGCCTTCAGTTGATCATGAGTGTTGGTATGTTTCAGAATAATAAAACAAAGGAGACAGGCAATCAATATCGTTATTCCGATGGTAAACTTGAAATATCGAAGCAATGGCTGACGACTTTGGCCAAACACCCTGCCCTTTATGGCTATTTCATTACAGATGAACCATTTATGCACACCTATTCAGTTGTAAAAAGTTCTTTGAATAGCAATAAGAACTTTGATTGGGTGAAGGAGCGTGTGTCATTGTATCGTCGTTGTGATCCTACGCATGTGTTCTATGTGAATTTGGTTTCGTCGGAGGCCACTCATATAGCATATAATAAGAGTTCACCTATGTTGCTTATCAACAAGATGAAGCA
>JAEEGL017042229.1_pt1 | contig 11481 bp, 8 predicted proteins | sample 9134231 | NCBI WGS metagenome assembly JAEEGL01 (sample SAMN16246548, study PRJNA631951) | gut metagenome | biome: gut microbiome; feature: rumen; material: fiber-attached | host: Bos | place: Iran: Karaj | collected 2018-10
CGCGACGAGAATGGAGCTAATCCTATGTCGCGCGAAGATGGTGAGAAGAAAATCAAGAAGTTGGGTGGCTACGACAAACTCTACCGTATTAAGTTTGAAGCCGACTTCCTGGCAGAATTGGCCTATAAGGGAGGTAAGGAACGCTACCTGCCTAACGATGAGTTGGTGATGGAGAAAGAAGAGGTTGATACAGGCAATCCCCAATCTGCATACACTATACTGCATTCGTCGTTACCTAAGGAGGTTGACGATCGTATCCGTTTCGAACTGCATATCATGAAGACCATGGGTTTCCCAGGCTACTTCCTGATTGTGCAGGACTTCATTAACTCAGCACGTGACGAACTGGATGTGTGGGTAGGACCTGGTCGTGGATCGGCAGCAGGTTCTGTGGTGGCTTACTGTCTGGGTATCACGAAGATTGACCCGTTGAAATACGACCTCCTGTTTGAGCGTTTCCTGAATCCCGATCGTATCTCCTTGCCTGATATTGATACCGACTTCGATGATGATGGTCGTGGTAAAGTGCTGAAATGGGTAATGGATAAATATGGTCACGAGAACTGTGCACATATCATTACCTATGCCTCTATGGCTACGAAGAATAGTATCAAGGACGTGGCCCGTGTAGAGAAGGTGCCTTTGGCAATTTCTAATGCCCTGTGTAAGGCTATCCCCGATCGCTTGCCTGATGGTATGAAGATGAATCTGCCCAATGCCATCAAGTGTACGCCGGAATTGCGCGATGCTGAGGCCAGTACAGACCCTGCATTGGCAAATACCATTAAGTATGCGAAGATGTTGGAAGGCACGGTGCGTGGTACGGGTATTCATGCCTGTGGCTTCATTATCTGTCGCGACCCGATTAGTGACTGGGTGCCGGTCTCTACTGCCGATGATCCCGACTTCAAGGACATGAAGACCAACTGTACGCAGTATGATGGTCACGTGATTGAGTCCACGGGTTTGATTAAAATGGACTTCTTGGGATTGAAGACGCTTTCCGAGATGAAGGAATGCTGTGCTGTTATCAAGCAGACGCGTGGCATCGATGTGGACCTCGATCATATTCCCATAGACGACCCAAAGACATTCGAACTCTACCAGCAGGGACGTACTATCGGCACGTTCCAGTTCGAGTCGAGCGGTATGCAGAAATATCTGCGTGAGTTGCATCCGACGGTGTTTGAGGACCTCATCGCTATGAATGCGCTTTATCGTCCAGGACCTATGGATTATATCCCTTCGTTTATCGCCCGTAAGAATGGTAACGAGGAAATCAAATATGATATCCCCTGCATGGAGAAATACCTGAAAGATACATACGGTATCACAGTGTATCAGGAGCAGGTGATGTTGCTCTCACGACAGTTGGCTGACTTCACCCGAGGCGAGAGTGATGCTCTTCGTAAGGCCATGGGTAAGAAGAAAAAGGATATCGTAGATGCCATGAAACCGAAGTTCGTGGATGGCGGTAAGAAGAACGGCCACGATCCCAAGATACTGGAGAAGATCTGGGCCGACTGGGAGAAGTTTGCCTCATACGCCTTCAACAAGTCGCATGCCGCCTGCTATTCGTGGGTGGCCTATCAGACGGCCTATCTGAAAGCCAACTATCCTGCTGAGTTCATGGCAGCCATCATGTCGAGACGCCGCGACCAGATTACGGAAATTACGAAACTGATGGACGAATGCAAGCAGATGAAGATCAATACATTGGGTCCTGACGTGAACGAGTCGTATCAGAAGTTCGGTGTGAACCATCATGGTGACATCCGTCTCGGTCTGGCAGCCATCAAGGGCATGGGCGACGGTGTGGCGCAGGCCATCATTGACGAACGTGAGAAGAACGGCCCGTATAAGGACATCTATGACTTTGTGGAACGCATCAATTTCAGTCAGGTTAACCGTAAGGCCTTCGAAGCCTTGGCACTGAGCGGCGGCTTCGACTCGTTCGGCATTCGTCGTGAGGACTTCTTTGCACAGAATGCCAAGGGCGAGACGTTCATTGAAATCATTATGCGCTACGGACAAACCTACCAGCAGGAGAAGCAGGAAGCCAGTGTCTCGCTGTTTGGTGACTTCGGTGCCGTAGAGATTCAGAAACCCGCAATCCTCAAGTCGGATGACCGTTGGAGCGACATCGAACGTCTCAACAAGGAGCGTGAACTGGTTGGTATCTATCTCTCCGCCCATCCGTTGGACGAGTATAAGATAGTGCTTGACAATCTGTGTAATACCCGTTGCGGCGAATTGGCTGATGTCGCAAAGCTGACAGACCGAGAAGATGTGATATTGGGCGGTATCGTGACCAGTGTCCGTACTGGTTTTACCAAAAATGGAAAACCGTATGGTATCGTCACTCTCGAAGATTTTGAGGGCTCTGGCGAGTTGGCTTTGTTCGGTGAGGACTGGGGCGACAGATCGGGCTTTTTCACCATTGGTGCCTCAGTCTATGTCACAGGCAAGATAAAACCGCGTTTTAGCTATAATGCCGATGGACCGAAGGACCTGAAAATAACAGGTGTGGAGTTCCTGCAGACGGTGAAGGACAAGGCTATCGACCGTATCACTATTTCGTTGTCTGCCGAATTGCTCAACGAACAGATTGTGATGGAACTGAGCGAACTGATTGCCGAGAATCCAGGCAATACCAGCCTGTTTGTACAACTGCATGATTCCACTGGCAAGAAACACGTATTGTTGCGCAGTACGACGAAGAGCATTGACGTGAAGAGCAGTCTGATTCACTATATTGAGCAGACACCTGCACTTGATTATAAGATTAATTGAACGTTGAACAATAATATTAATCACTAAACATTAGGAAATTATGGAAGTAAAGATCACAAGTGAGAATTTCGAGAGCCTGAAGAATGGCGAACTGCCATTAGTAGTTGATTTCTGGGCAACATGGTGTGGCCCTTGCCGTATGGTAGGCCCGGTGATTTCTGAACTCGCACAGGAGTACGACGGACGCATCGTCGTTGGCAAGTGTGATGTCGAGGAGTGTGAGGATATTGCGATGGAGTACAACATCCGTAACATTCCCACTATCCTCTTCTACAAAGGCGGTCAGGTAGTCGACAAAATGGTGGGTGCCCAGGCAAAGACCCGCATTCAGGAAAAGTTCGAGGCCCTGCTGTAAACGTTTGGAATATGGCTTCTATTGACGACGAGCTGCTGCTCGATGCCCAGGAGGATGCCCGCGAAGCGGAATACATCTTCAACCAGCTGTCATCAGAGCTGAAAGAGCGTTTCAGCACTGACGAGATTATCATGCTGATGAATCTCATCGTCGACCACTACTATGACAGTGGTATTCTTGATGGCGACGATGAGGTGGAGATAGACCTTGAGCAGGTGGCCGAAGCTGTCTGTCAAAAGGCCAAGGCCAGTGGTGCTGGTAATTACGATCCAGCCGATGTGTTCTTCATCGTGCAGGCCGACCTCGACTATCAGGAACAGAACCTGTAAAGCAACCACGAATTACGCGAAAAATTCGTGTGATTCGTGGTTTTATAAATTGACGGTTCGTGAACCGTCGGCATTTTCAATGATATTAACCTTCACAGCATCGTCGGGCAGAATGTCTTCTATCAGCTCGGGCCACTCGATAAAGCAGAGGGCACCGCTGTAGAAGTAGTCTTCATAGCCCATATCGTACACCTCCTCCAACTTCTTGATGCGGTAGAAGTCGAAGTGGAATATTTGGGTGATGGGTGATGGGTGTTGAGTGTTGACGGTTTGACTATTATCCATCACCCAACACCTATCACCTATCACCTGATATTCGTTGATGATGGCGAAGGTGGGAGAGGTGATGACATCCTCGACGCCTAATTCTTCGCAGATAGCCTTGACGAAGGTGGTTTTGCCGGCACCCATCTTGCCGTAGAAGGCAAACACACGGTGATCGCCGATATGCTCGATAAACTCGCGGGCGGCCTCGCGGATATGGCCTATATCTTGAATAACAATACTAATCATAATTGCTGTTTTCTAATGAATAATTTGAAAAATCTGATTATCTCTTTTTACCTTTTAATGTGATAAGTGGAATCAGCATTTCCTCCATCGAGATGCCTCCGTGCTGGAAGGTGTTGCGATAGTAGCTGACGTAGTAGTTGTAGTTGTTTGGGTAGGCGAAGAAGTCGTCGCCCGTGGCAAATACATAACTGGTAGATATGTTGGGTGCAGGTAACATGGCCTTGCGGGGTTCCTTGATGACAAAAAGGTCCTTTGAGTCGTAGGCTAAGTTCTTGCCCAGCTTATAGCGCAGGTTGGTATTGGTGTTGCGGTCGCCGATAATCTTCACCGGGTTGTTGGCACGGATGGAACCGTGGTCGGTGGTGATAATGACGCGATAGTCCGTCTGTGCTAACTGGCGGAACAGGTCGGCAATCACGGAGTGGCGGAACCAAGACAGCGTAATCGAACGGTAGGCCGACTCATTGTTGGCCAGTTCGCGTACCATCTTCGACTCCGTACGGGCGTGACTGAGCATGTCGATGAAGTTGAACACCACTACGTTCAAGTCGTACTTCTCCAGCGTATTGAACTGCTGCACCAACTTCTCGGCCTCTGTCGACGTGTTGATCTTGTGATAAGAAAAAGTGTTTTTCCTGCGATAGCGCTCCAGTTGCGTCTGGATGAGCGGTGCTTCGTTCAGGTTCTTGCCTTCTTCCTCGTCTTCGTCCACCCATAGGTCAGGAAACATCTTGGCTATCTGGTCGGGCATCAGTCCTGAGAAGATAGCGTTGCGGGCATATTGGGTGGCAGTGGGCAGGATGCTGCAATACAGGTCTTCGTCAATCACAAAGTCGCTGGCTAATTCCCGCTCCAACATCTTCCACTGGTCGTAACGGAAGTTGTCGAGCACTACGAGGAACACCTTTTCGCCTTCGTTGAGCAAGGGGAATATCTTGGTCTTGAAGATGTCGGGAGACATCACAGGGCGGAGGGAATTTCCACCAATCCAGTCCAGATAGTTCTTCTTCATATATTTGGCAAAGCCGCGGTTGGCCTCCTGCTTCTGCATCTCCAGCATCTCGGTCATCTGCGAGTCAGTCTGGCTAAGCTCCAGTTCCCAGCGCACTAACTTACGATAGATGTCTGCCCAGTCTTGCCAACTGCTGCAGTCCATGATTTGCATGGATAGCTGTTGGAACTGTTGCTGATAGTTGGTCTGCACAGTCTCTGTCACGATTTCGCGGCGGTGGATGTTCTTCTTCAGCGTCAATAGTATCTGATTGGGATTGACGGGCTTGATGAGGTAGTCGGCTATCTGTTGTCCGATGGCCTGATTCATAATGTCTTCCTCCTCACTCTTCGTCACCATCACTACAGGGGTCTGCGGCGACAGTTCCTTGATGCGCTGCAGAGTCTCCAATCCCGACAGGCCAGGCATCATCTCATCGAGCAGTACCAAGTCGAAGGTACGGTTCTTACATTCCTCGATGGCATCAGTGCCATTGGTCACCGTCACCACCTCGTAACCTTTTTTCTCCAAGAACAACAGATGGGCCTTCAGCAGTTCCATCTCATCATCGGCCCAAAGTAATACTCCGTTCGTCATATTTCGTTCTTTTTCATTTATCGTTTATCATTTATCATTTAGGGCGAAGCCCGCCTACCGCCAGAAGTCGTCATCGAAGTCTGGGAAATTATTCTGCTGTTGCACAGGCCCGTTATTGAAGATCGGGTCGTCAGGGAAGTCGTTGCCTGACTGCTGTTGCCCGTTTGTAGCAGGCTTTTCTTCGTCTTCGTCAGCCTGTTGGATTATCACTTCTGGTTCTTCTAACAGCGGACGTGTGGTTATCTCGACAGGCGCTATCTGTTGTTCGAAGAATTGCTCGTAGTCGCGATAACTGTATGCCGTACCTAACAGACGCAGGTTCTGTTCACTCACTATCAGACTGCGACAGGCGCGTAACAGTGTTGCAATCTTACCCTCTACGGCATACAGCTGCCGTGCATACTGGCGTGCCTCGTCATAGCTGAGGAAACCACTGATGAGCATGCGGCACAGACCGTTGGCATCCTGATCCGTCACGATGTCGAAGTTGCGCACCATGTAATTCGAGAAATTGTGGCGTGCCATCTCGTAGAGCAGTTGGTTCTGGTTTACGGAGTCGGGCTGGTAGGCCAACAGGAACACGTAGTTGGTCTCGCGCTCAAAACGCAACGTATCCGTCTGAGTCGAATCGGCGGCCATGTCTGACGCACGGCGCGACCAGACATCACCCATGTCGAACTTGCCGCCATGCAGGCGACGGCCTTGCTGCACACCCTTGATAATCATGCCTGCCAACTCGCTGACCTCACTCTGCGGATATTTCTCAACTACCTGTTGCATACGTTCCGTGCAACCAGCGGCATTCCCCAGATTGAGCAGGGAGAGACCTTCTACAAACAAGAACTTCGGACGATGCGCACCTAACGGGAAACGGCTTTCAGAAAGCTGCGTGTTGGTACGCACCTCATCGTAGCGGTCGCCCTTGAAGGCATCGTAGGTGGCCGCATATATCGAGTCTTCTATGTGTACGCCAAAGCGCTGGTTCTCTACAAAGTTCGAGTCGCTCAACAGGATGGTCCACTGGCTCTCCGGGTAGTCGCTTTGCAGACGAGCCACTGACGAGTTGGCCATTTCTGTGCGTTGCTGTCGTGAGTAGAGCAGGAACATGTGGTAGAGCGCCTCGTCATTGTGCTCATAGGCAGGGAAGTCTGTCAGCAGACGGTTCAGTGTCTTTTCGCTCAGCGGCAGGTTGTCGAGCTTGTCCTTGAAGATGATGCCCGAGTGGAACAGACCTTCCTGAATCAGCTGGTTGCTGGCCTCTATCTGCTCCTCGGTGAAGGGAATCTGTGCCAAGTAGTACTCGCGGTTGTGCGGGTCGTTGGCGAGGGTGTCGTTGGCAATTTCGGGCTGTGTGTTGGCGATGCTGTCACCGGCCAGTGAACCATCGGCAGCTGTTTCTGGACTGTCCGGACTCTCTATGCTGTCTGGCATCTCCGTGCTCGTTGTTGCTACCACAGTCTTGTTCAGTCGCTGCCAGTCATCGGCATTCTCACGCTTGCCCCACTGCTGTTCGAAGGTTCGCTTGCCTTGTGCCACGCTCTGTGGATTGTAGAAGTACCACTGTCCGTTGCCCGTTGTCGGCTGTTGGGTGACTGGCTGTTGGCGATTGGGTTGCTGACGGTTGCCCACTGCCGACTGCTGTGCCAGTACCTTTTCGGCCTCTGCCTCCTCCTGGGCACGCTTCTCCTCCTTTTCTTTCTTCTTCAGATCTTCTATCAGCTTGTCAATTACCTTGTTGCGCTCTTCCTCCGTCATCTTGGCCAGTCGCTGCAGCGAGTCCTGCAACTCTACGCTACTGGTGTGTGGAGCCAGTTCGTCGAGCACCTTCGAACGATAGTCTAATTGCTTGTAGTCGGGCCTGTCCTTATCCAACAGGCCAATAGCCTCACCATAGCTGCGCTGGGCATCGGCATACTTTTCGCGCTCCCAGTAGATGTTGCCTAACGTGAGTAGCAGCACACCTTTCTCAATGCCGCCGCGCGTACCCTTCTTCACGCCGTTTTCATAGGCTTCTATCGCCTGTAGCGTGTCCTTCTGCGCCATGTAGATGTTGCCTATGGCATAGTACACCTGGTCGAGATAGTCCTTGTTGTTGTCCGAGGCTGCCATCCGTTTCAGTCGGTTTATCATGCGCTTGGCATTGCCTTCAGCCAACACCTCCGTCTGGGCGATGCGTGCATTGAACTCCAATTCGTAGGGCGGATTCAGGCGTGTCACATGGCGGAAAGCCTTGTAGGCCTCTTCACGATGCCCTTGCTGTGCCTGTAGCTGTCCCATCAGGAACCATTCACGTGCCTTTTGCTTGCGACGCTTCTCGTGCTTGATGACCTGACGCAGGTAGGGAATGGCCTGCTCGTACTGCTCACTGCGCAGATAGTAGTCGGCCAGCGTATAGTCCCAGTCCTTGCGTGCCCGGAAGTGCATCGTGTCGCGACGCTGTTTCGTGATGATGTCCTCGGCCTCATATATCCATTTCAGCTCCACATAGCTTTTGGCCTGCCAGGCACGTGCAATACCTAAGATGGCTGGTTGTGTGGCATACAGGCGCGTCATATACGAGAAAGTGGCAGCGGCTTCTTCAAACTCGCCCTGTTGGAATTGCGACTTACCCATCAGTAGCCATGCACGCCAGATAAAGGGGTTGTATTCGCGGCGATTGAGCCACTCGATGTCCTTCTGCGTTTTTCGTCGGCTTTTGTTCCATTCAGGACGCGCCTTGATACTGTGCTGCTTGATGGCTTTCTGTGACTTCTCTATAGCGCGTGAGAAATTCCCCTTGCCTAAATCGCGGCTCTGCTTGTTGCTGACGGTATACAGCGGTATCAGTTCTGTGTAATTGTCCTTGTTGCCGTTCTCCTTCTCAATGCTACCGTCAATAAACGCCTGTTGACCGTTGTAATAGGTGTTGTAGCGGGCGTTGAACGACTGCCACCAACGGCTCTGAGGCGTATTCTTCTTCGTCGAACAAGAAAAGAAGATAGAGAAAGATAAAAGGAGTAAGACGGAGATAGATGACAATAGTTTTGTGGTGCTGTTATGATGTCCACAGGTCATTTGTCCTTTATCTTCTTTTATATCCCTCTTTCTCCCTTTATCTACGACCTCCGCCAATTTACATTCGCTCCTGCTGCTGCACGAGGCGCAGTCACCCTCCTTCGTCACCACAGGCTCGTCTTTGTCACCTATCGAGAAGATGGCAGCAACGGCACCCAAGGCAACCAACGACACGATGACTATCAGCAGGAATTGCATTATATAAACTATAAACGGTCAACTATAAACTTTCATCTATAGGCTGTCAACAATAAACTGCGCTCCCCGCAAATCATCCCAGAAATACGGATACGACTTGCTGACCACTTGCGGATTATTGATTTTCAGCCCTTTGATGCGTAGAGCAGCAGGCGCAAAGGCCAGTGCCATGCGGTGGTCTTCATAGGTGTCGATGCCAGCCTCCAACGATGGTTTGCAGAGTTCACCGTCCCATATCAGTTCACTGTCGTTGGCACTTCGGATGACGTAGCCCAGCTTCTTCATCTCCTTCTTCAGCGCCTCAATACGGTCGGTCTCCTTGATTTTCAGCGTCGAGAGACCAGTAAAGTGGAAAGGAACATTCAGCAGCGCACAGCATACCACAAAAGTCTGAGCTAAGTCGGGCGAATTGACGAAGTTGTACTCTATACGAGGCACGCAGCGTCCAGAGTGCTGCAGGGTCACCATAGTGGGTACGCCTTCCCTTTTCGTATCGAAGGTCGTTTTCACACCCAATAGACTGAACAGGTAGCGGACTTGCGAGTCGCCCTGCTTCGAACCGTCCATCAGTCCTGTCAATTTGATTTCGTCTTCCTGGTTCTCGTGGCATGCATTGTTTGCCAGTGCCATCATCTCATACCAGTAGCTGGCCGCACTCCAGTCGTTCTCCGTCAGGTAAGGCCTGTCCTTGTAGGGCTGAGGCTTCACGGTGATGGTGTCGAAGTCGCTCCAGTCGGCATCTGCTCCGAATTCGCGCATCGTCCACAGTGTCAGGTCGATATAGGGTCGTGAGATAACGTCGCCTGTCATGTGCAGCGTCAGTCCGTTCTTCAGACACGGACCTATCAGCAGCAGAGCCGATATGTATTGCGAACTGATGTTTCCTGCCACCTCCAACAGACCGCCCTCCAATGAGCTGCCCTTGATGCGGAGTGGGGGATAGCCCTCTTCTCCGACATACTGGATGTCAGCACCCAAACGGCGCAGGGCATCCACTAATACGCCTATCGGACGGTGGCGCATACGCTCCGTTCCCGTCAACACATGCTCATCGCCGTCTTTCACAGCCAAGTAGGCCGTCATAAAGCGCATGGCAGTGCCGGCTGCCTTGATGTTTATCTCGTATGGATTGTTGTTCAGTGCCTCCACAATCACTTCCGTATCGTCGCAGTCCGACAAGTTGCTGGGCAGCGTGTGTCCCCCTGTCAGCGCATGAATCACCAAAACTCTGTTGCTGATGCTTTTCGAGGCAGGCAGTTTAGCAGTGTGGTGCAGCACGCTTGGTGCTTTTATCTCGTATTGCATATATATTCTCTAACTTCTTTAACTTCTTATATATAATAACGCGCGAAGGTACGAATTATTTGATAAATGGCCAAGAAAAGTTGCGAATTACAAAAGATTTCTTAAAAAAGAGCGCAAAAATTTGCAGGAATCAAAAAAACTTCGTACCTTTGCAACCGCTTTCGGGATTTAGCGCAGTTGGTAGCGCACACGTCTGGGGGGCGCGAGGTCGCTGGTTCGAGTCCAGTAATCCCGACAGAAGGTCAAGAGCCTGAGAATCAGTAGATTTTCGGGCTCTTTCTTTTTTTTCGCTCAAAACGAAATGCTGGCGGTTGACGTGCTGGTTGACGCGAAAAGTAAACCGAGAAGTAAACCAGAGAATTATGGATGCTACAATTTCGGTAGTTTGCTACAAAAGCAAGGCATATTTCGTCTTAACAAGGCGATTTATGTCTCTTTTTTGTTAAATAGTCTCATTTTTACGGGCTTAGTGCTTGCTATCTGAAAAACTATTCGTAACTTCGCTGCCGATATGAGTAAGAACTTATATATCATAAGCGGTTGCAATGGAGCTGGGAAAACTACAGCTTCATATTCTGTGCTACCTAAGATGTTGGATTGTCTGGAGTTTGTAAACGCTGATGAAATCGCCCGTGGTCTTTCTCCTTTCAATCCTGAGAGTGTTGCGATAGAGGCAGGAGGTTTGATGTTGCAACGCATTGAAGATTTACTTTCAAAAGAAGAGACTTTCGCCATCGAAACAACGCTTGCTACAAAGTCTTACATCAATCTTGTACGGAGGGCACAGGCGAAAGGTTATCAGGTGAATATTCTCTTCTTCTGGTTACGTACTCCAGAGCTTGCATTACAACGTGTCGCAGAACGTGTCGCAAGCGGAGGTCACAATATACCCGAAGATATTGTAAGGCGAAGATATGTTGCAGGCATTTGCAATCTTTTCCATATATTTATTCCAGAAGTTGACTTTTGGAACATCTACGATAATAGTCAGAAACCACGCATACAAATTGCATTGGGAGGTAGAGAGGCTGATACTATAGTTTTCAACAATACATTATACCAAGAATTACAGAACTATGTCAAATAAAGAAGTTCAAGCATTAGCTGAAAAAATTAGGGTGGGCTTGGATATAGCCGAAAGAGAAATGCTGGAAGAAAAGGCATTGAGAGGTCAAGATGTTGTTGTCTGTGACGACAATAATAATATCCAACGCATTCCTGCAAGTCAACTATTGTAAATAGGTTTCAGCTCCTTTCTTTATGCCCTAAAGTTTGCTCAATTTTGGTGTGAGTGACGGAAATCGTGACGGAATCCGTCACTAGTTACTATGTTTGCAACTGGAAAA
>JAEEGL017237854.1_pt1 | contig 11481 bp, 8 predicted proteins | sample 9134231 | NCBI WGS metagenome assembly JAEEGL01 (sample SAMN16246548, study PRJNA631951) | gut metagenome | biome: gut microbiome; feature: rumen; material: fiber-attached | host: Bos | place: Iran: Karaj | collected 2018-10
TGAAACCCTAGACTGAAGTGTGGCCAGATTACTTCAATGGAGTACAGATGAAACTGTGGATATTTTGACTACAGCTGACCACTGACATCGTGAAGAAATGTGACCTGAAAACGCTCCAAAGACTTCTCATACTACAAATCTAGTTCCATTGTGGTATATTCATGCTTGAGAACCTCAAGATAATATTGAAAAAGAGTGATGACTCTCAGATATGGCTCCAACTATGTTAACATTGTTCGGAATCGATATTCCAGAAGAAATGACAGGACATAGTTTAGTTAAATAATTTTATTCAAAATAAAAAAATCCCTTAATATCTAATGTTGGGATTTTTTTTAAATACATTTTATTTCAAATATTCACTTTTTTTCTTCATTCGGAATTCTGATTGTCTAGTCAGAAACTCTTCATCCTGTCTATTTTTCAAGAAATGTTTTACGGCTTCTTCCAAGAAAATTGTATTCTGACTTCACTTGAAAACTAGAATAACTGGATTTTTATCTTTTCTTTCTTTTACTTTATCTTCAACTGTTTTGTTCAAATTTTTCAGAGTTTTGCAAACCGTTAAATTATTTGTAGCTCAGATTTTTTGTAGTTCATCTGCTAAATAATCGTTCATAGATTTTCACAAAAGAAAAAGCTGATCTCCTGATTGCGAAACATATCCAGCCAGTTTACGATGCTCCGATTCAGTTAAATCTCCAAGTTCTCTCATATCTCAAAGTATAAGCCAAATTTCACTCTTTGAAAAACAATTGTTTCTGATAGTATAGACTGTATCGATAGTTTTTCTCACACTTAGTGGAGATGCATTATATGTAGAATCAATTATTAATGTGTTAAATTTTCAGTCAAAAACCGATAATCTTCCTGGTTGAAGTTTATACGTTAATTCAAGTTTATCTTTTTTTTTCAAATGTAAGTCAGTTTTCCACCAATATGCAAGAGTTTCAGCAATTCAAATTGATACTCCGATATATCCATAGTTCATTTTCCCAAATAGGTTAGTCTCAATCTTGTATTCCTGTTCCTTAATATGTAAATTAAAATGAGATTTCAAATCAGCATTTTCTTTTCATTTTTTGAATGAATGGGATTCAAAATATATATCAGCTTCTATATTATCGTTATCAAATGTTTTATACATCAGTTTGTCGACTTTAATTCTAGGTGCTAATTGCTGTGCGTATTCATCATTTGCATTCAAGAAAACTAATGATTTTGTATTCAATGCCATTTTGATTTCCTCACTAGCAATTTTTTGAGGATTTCAGAATTGTTCACTATGAACCGCATCAATTGCCGTAAAAACTCAAATATCAGGATGAGTAACTTTCAGTATAAAATCCATTTCTCCAGGATTATCTATTCCGTATTCCAACACTATTGCATCATAACGTTTCTTCCCAAATAGCGAAATGAATAATGCTTTACAGCAAACTTTCATCATATTCCATATAGAAGGGGACCATGAAGTGATTTCAAAAACACTTAAAGAAAGTCAGAATTCTCCATTAAAATTTTTTGGCGATGTAGATATTTTTTTACTCGGAAAAAACTTTTGTAAAGTCTGAAAAATAATCATACGACAAGATGTTTTTCATACACTTCAATTTATTCATATTACAGTTGGTTTATGGCGATTTATGTAATGATGGGCACATTTTGCTAAAAATAAATAGCATCGATGAAGTAGTTTTTTTTTCATGATTTTATTATTTTCATAAAATTATTTCTTTTTTACCAAAATTTTTCTTTTTTTGAATGATGAGTTTTTTTCAAAGCTTTTCACTTTTTTTTCCAGTTCTTCTGATTGAGGTATACGAAACGCTAGAGATACGATTACAGCCATAGGAACAGCCAATAGAACTCAAAAGAATCACATTATAGTTCAGCATAATATCATACATAAAAAAACAACCAAAGGACTAACTCATAATGTTTTCCCCATCAATATAGGAACTAAAATTTTTTCTTCTGATTGCTGGATTAATATATACAATATTACAACGGCAAGAAATCATCGTCATCCAGAAAATATAAGAGCAGATACGGCAGCAGGTAATCATCATAGAAAAGGTCCTACATATGGGATGATTTCAAATAATCATGCAAGTATGGCAAGAGTTAATTTTTGAGGAATACTTATATTAAATAATTCAAGAATCCATAGTCACAAATAAGACATTATTCATATGAATAAACAAAGAAAAAGCTGACTTTTTAATCGAGCTGTAATTCCAGAATAAGCAGCATCAATTCTTGGTAATATGTTAGAATAATGACGAAATATATATTTTAGAAAATATTTTATATCATAATGAGCAATCGAAAAGAATACACATAATGTAATTACTATGGAAAAATCAACGACAATAGAAAAAATATTTCCAAAGAAAATTAAAGCTTGTCATGCGATACTCTTTACATAACCACTAGATGTAGACATAATATTTCATATATTGTCAGTAATTACTGTCAGAATACTGTCTGAATTTGAATTTTGTATCCACTGTATTAACTCTTCTTTTAAGAAGGATGGTACTCGACTGCTATTTTCAATATATCATGGAACTCACAATTGAGCAAGAGATGTTTGTAATTTCAATAGCCATGACATCAAAGACTGAAGTAATTCAGTTCACCGATTGAAGAAAAATGGTATTAGAATTATAAGCCCAGCTAGAATAAAAAATGTAGCTAATACATAAGAAAATAGAATTCATAACCCCCTACTTTTTGTAAGTCTCTGCCAAAAGACCACACTTCATTCTAATGCTAAAGAAATGATGAAAGCTGCAATCACCATGTATATATATGAGAGAGAAATATACATCATATATCATAGCATAACCGTAGCCAATCATATCAACCAAAACTTTATTATTGTTTTTGTAGTTCTCGTTGATTGTGCATTTAAATCTTCTTGATTGTTATTCAAAAGATGATTAATTGGTCTTTCTAGCTTTGGCTTAGGAAAACGTTTTGCATATTCCACCTTTAAATTTTCTTTCCATCAGTGTACTGTTTGTGCTAAATCATGCATTTTTTCTTCTCGTTTTTGTTTTAGATCTTCCCACATAACTGTGAATTAAATGAAATAAAAGCAGACTCAAATGCGTTTTTAAAATAATTATTCCATTCAGATTTACTATGTTCTTGCAAATATTTTGTTAGTTCAGGTAATCTATTTTTATCTATATTTACAAATATTTTATAGAATTCTCAATTGATAGGTTTTGTCTCAACATGATTATCTCTTATATAGTTCATTATAACTCTCCTAATTTGATTTCTAGTCGTAGCATTTTTGCTCAGTTTTACACCAATATGACAAGAAATTTGATTAAAAATCCTATTTGGATATTGCCTAATCCACCAAAAACCAAAAAATCACTTCACACAGTACTGTCTTTTCTTGGTTAAATAACGTACGTCTTTAGTTCTTAAACGAAATTTATGTTTAATCAAAACATACAAAAAACATATAAATCAGAATTTATCATACCCAAAGATTATAAAAATTTAGTTTCTTTGCAAGGTTTTATTAAAATAAAAACCCATCGTAATGATGGGTTCCATATTTCATATATTAACTTTTTATTCAGCTACTTCTACATTTTCTTGAGCTTCAACTTCTTCATTTTCAACTTCCTCTAACTCCTCATTATCAGCATAAAAATCTTCATAATCGTATTCTTCATCATATTCGTAATCATCTCATCATATTATTCCTCATAAGTAAGATCATAGTAATTCAGTTAAATCTTGTGCACTCTCAGGAGCTACAACTGTAAATTCTGCAGTTGAACTATATCCCCAATTTCATTTTAGAGGAATAATTATATTAGTTTGTCATTCATCTTCAGATCTGATAGTTAAAGTTGCATCAAAACTCAAATCAATAGAAGATTTAGATAATTTTGGAGAGACTGTTCCATCAACAAATAGAGAATCAGCTACTATTGCTGTAATTTTGTATTTTGAACCTTTTTTTTCTGCTATAAGAGAGATTAAATCTTCTTCACCTTCAGACAAATACAATTTAAAGCTATCTCCTGCAAATCAATTTATATTAATTAAAGTATCATCTTCGGCTATTGCCATATTTTCTAGGATTGTAGTTACTTTATCTTTTCATGTAATGGCTAAATATCATTCAAAGTTTTGGATATCTAACGTAGGTGCTTCATTAATAGATTCTCCACTCAATTCAGAATTGATTGTATCATAATATTCTTTAATTAATTCATTTAATTTTTCATTATCTAATGAAAATTTCCAAGCATTGTATCAATCAAACTCTTTAAATGCTCAACTATAAACTACAAGCCCTTCATTGATTATGACATCTTTTATTTTAGAATTTAATTCTTTAGAGTCTTTTATTACAGAAAATGTATCAGGTGCATCATTAACCCCAGTCATAGGGATAGAAAACCATTGATTTTTAAATCATTCAATCATCATTTCTATCATGGCTAAGTTCTCACTTCATGTTAAATCAAGAGATGATATATTGATATAGACAATATCATTTACTAACTTTGTATCTATTGCCCCATTTAGTTTTATAGTTTCTCATGATGAAGTAATATTTGCAGTAAACTCAGTAGAAGATTCTGAATGTTTGTCATTTAGGCTTTGATGACTTTTTGAAGAAAGATTTGCATTAACTTTTGTTCAATCTAAATCATAGTTACCAGCGATATCAAAATTTTGTTCAAAATTATCATTTTGATTAAGAATATTTTGAAATTCAGAATGATTGGCAATTTCTAAAGCTTCTTCAAAAGACATATTAAAATTCTTTGAACCACAAGCCGTTAAACAAAGAACGGTTGCAACTAACCCTGACAAAAAAATAGATTTTTTCATTTGTGTATAAAAAATATAAATAAAAAATTTGTAACTAGAGTAAACTATATGATAAATATCATAAAAATCAAGAAAAACTGCTTTGACAAATTATTTTTATTCTACAGTAACCTCAATTTCTTCTTGGTTTCATTCTGTAGCATCTTCAAACGACATTTCATCCAATTTAGAAAGATTAACTCTATCTCATTCCATCTCGAGTTGATCTAGTTTTTTAGATACGGATTCATCTGGGAATATCCAAGTACTCATATCGCAAACTTCATCTAATTCAAGGACTTCAGGAGACTGAATTATTGCGAAAGTTGTTCATTCATATGATATCAAAAAATTTAATTTATTTCCATTTCATGCGAAGACCTTGATAAAGGCTCAGCTAATATCGTACTCTCAAGGGAAGTCAATTGATAGTAAGTTTCATCTATCATAAGCCATTTCTTCTCAAATAGTAGATATTAAGTTGATAATTCAGATTTCTATTTCAGAGGGATTGAATAAGAATTTATTTTCTATCAAAATTCAATTTTCAGTTTTTTTGATATCAAGAGCCATTATAATTAATTGTATGGATAAAAATTACTTATATCCCTTATAGTATAATGTATCAAAAAAAAATTGCAAGAGATTTAATTTTAACTTACTTGCATTTTTATATAGGATTAATACAATCACTTATTGTATTTTAAAACTTTTACAATTCATTCATAGATAAATGTGGCAGTGAATATTACAGTTTTTATGAGGGGTTGGTTTTTTCCTGTTTGGAATAAATTATATGGAACAGGCAGTAGCATGATTTTCAAACTGATGATTTAAAAATTTTATGAAGAAATTTACATCATCGGTGTTAAAGTCTTTTTGAAGCTGAATTTTAATCACCACAATTTTACAGAGCTCAAACGTGATGTCTGTATTAGTATTAGCATTTGTTTGAACTGGTATATTATCTTTGACTTCAGCATTAGCTGTCATTCTATGAGTAAATATATGAACTATGATCCCAACTTCAATTTTATGAATGGTATGATTGAGTTTGGATGTGTCTATGATAGCATTCCCATTAATTCTATTGTGAGCAATATGCATAAATTTTCTATCTCGTTGGAATAAAATAGAATCAATTGGAAAGTTTTTGCTTAGTTTAGGTCTGATTTTTCTTGCTTTTTCTTTTATGAAAAATGGTTTATGATTCCTTACTGATATTGATCTTTCTATATTTACATGAATGAGTCCATGGCTATTTTTCCTTTTCGGACTTATGTTAACTTTATTGGTACAATCGTGAAGTATTACATTTATTATCGTATTGGCTACAGTCTGATCTTGAATCTTATCTCCAGAACTTGCATTACCAATTATATTCTGAGGATATTTATGATCTACAATAACAATAGTTGTATGAGCTATGTGAAAAAATTCATCAGCAATAAAAAAACAAGTAGCATTTTGGCATGTGTGATTTAATTTGGTAACAGTATTGGCTTGAATGCTGATGCTTCCTTTTATCGTAAAATTTTATACGTCTGTACTAGAACCTAATGTTTGAATCGTAATCTGATTTACTATTCTACGAGTATGATGGCGTAGTATTTTTGCTCTAATTTTCTTGCCTTTAGTTAATCCTATATCAAAATTTTTACAAAAGAATATCAAAGATAAGAAACAATCAGTCGAATTAGCAATCCAGAAAATATTTAATGTAGAAGACTTAAATCCAGTAGTTGCTCAATTAGCAGTTAAGCAGGATATGTTTTTGCTTTTTTGGAATGCGATAAAATATAATTTGAATGTATGGGATTTTTCTCCAATGCATATAAACCCCTGAGCAAGTACGGAAGAGGAATTGGCTACAACATTATCTTTTAAAGGTAATTTTGACAAAAATGATTTATCAAAAGTTTATCACGATGTAAAATATATTCAGAATGCTTTACTAGAGTTTATAGTACCATTACCAGTATCAGAAAAAAGTGTTGAAAATGCAGAATTATATCAAAGTGTTTTGTCTGTTTGAGATTCCTGCAAAACAATAAAAGATGTTTGGACACATATAGAAGATTGGCAACGAAGTAGCAGTGATAATTTACAAAAAGATTATGAGTTAACTCGTGAAATGGTGCTAAAATTTTATGGTGTGATTTTACATTTATATCAGCGTTTTGATAGCAAAAAAGCATTATCTGATGCTCAAGAAATGTTGGATTTGTTACAAAAGGAGAACGATGAATATTTAGCACAACTACGTCCCCACAAAAATGATGATATCCCATTAACATCTTTGATTCAGGTGAGACGTTACTTTGTTCAGTCTTGTAAAGATTTATTGCATGGAATGGAATTATATAATGCAGGTCCTGATGAAATTAAATATTTCAAAGAAAACATGGTAAACATTATGAAATAATTTTATGAAATAAATAAATGATGACACTTGAAGAGGTAATCGATGAGTCTATTACAAAAATACTTGAGCTGAACCCTGATTTAACATATGCTGAAGTCTATGAGTTATGTTCAGACTACCTTTTGAAATTCAACAAACCAACCAAAGAAGAAACAAAAATTAAGAGTCTGAAAAAATATTTGGGTAAATTCTTTGAAATTGATTTGTTTGCTGATGAAGAACCGAAACTGGAAGATATTCAGCCTAGTATGTCGCCTTTACAATCCATTCCAAAACAATATTTTCAAGAAAGGAGTCGAGCTAAAAAAGATTATATAATCAAAATTCATCATTTAGATAAACAAATCTGAAAAACGATCCTTTTTGATGATGCGAATTTGCAGCTACGTTTTTGAGATGAAGTGGCTTTGATATGAAAGAATGGAAGCTGAAAATCCACACTTTTGAAGATGCTGATATGAAAAGAAGAATCAGGATTTTGAATGATAGAAATCGCTGATTGAGTAAAAATCTGATATCTTTCGCAGGATTTATTTTGGGCTAATGATGAGCATACAGTTGAGGAGGAAATGAAAACATGTTTTCCGGACATTAAACTAGCTATGGAAAGATTAGATGAGATTGAAAAATTATTAACTAATGAGCAATCTGACCATCATGCACTGATAGAAGAGCAGAATAAATTACAGGATTTCCTTAGAAAAGAAAATGGGTATCAAAAACGATGAATGCAGATTGAAATATTGAAGTATTTCTGATTTTCAAAAGCTATGCTTAATTTCAAGATTAAGCAGTTATCATGATGAGAACAAACTAAACTTCAAATAGCTAAATTTCTTATTCAAGAAGTAGATTTATTATTGCTTGATGAGCCAACTAATCACTTGGATATTGAATGAATATTTTTCCTTCAACGTTTCTGTGAACTGTGGTGAAAAACTTTAATTTGTATTTCTCATGATAAAAAGTTTTTGAATTCATGTTTTAATCGTGTAGTGGAAATTAGCCAAAAAAAGTTACATCTCTACGAGTGAAATTATTCTGATTATTTACGTCAGAAGGAGAAGAATATTGAAATACAACATAAAAATTATGTGGCACAACAGAAATATTTACAGCAGCAGGAGGCTTTTATTACAAAGTTTCGTTATAAGGCTAGTAAAGCTGCTCAAGTGCAAAGTAGAATAAAAATGCTAGATAGAATTGAAAAAATTGAGGCTCCAGAAAATGAATCCGCTCCTAAAAAAATAAATTTCAAGTTATCACAAAGATTACCGAATCTTATTATGCAGATTGAATGATTGACTGTATGATATCCCTGAAAGGAATTGGTTACTTTGCCAAATAAAATCGAGATAACTAAAGAGATGCATATCTGAATAATCGGTAAAAACTGAATCTGAAAAACGACTCTGATTAAAACGATTTTAGGTCAGATTTCTCCTTTACATTGAGCTGTAAAAGTTCATCCAGATTTACGTATCGGATCGTATTCTCAGGTTTTTGAAGATTTACATCCGACGGATACTGTTATAGAAGCTATTATGTGAACGTGAATTTCTTATCAGGATGCTAGAGCTTTTTTGTGAGCATTGCAAATAGATGTAGAAAAAATGGATCATAAAGTTTCATCGCTTTCATGATGAGAAATGGCGAAAGTTGCACTGACTAAAATGCTATTACAAAAACCGCATATTATCGTGATGGACGAACCAACTAACCATTTAGATTTATGATCAAAGGAAACTATAAAAATGATGTTACAGTGATTTAACGGTGTAACATTGATAGTTTCACATGACCGTGATTTTCTAGAATGAACTTCAAATATGATTTGGTGAATTTGGGATAAACGTTTAACTGTATTCCATGATTTGCAGAGAGGATTCCAAGAATTGGAGGCGAGTTGCTGGAAATGATAAAAAAATCAGATTTTTTTGCATTTTTTGGGTTTTTTGGTTATAATAAAGTTGAATTTATTTATAATTATGCTTTTATGGTCGAAAAGGAAAATAATTGAGAGTTTTCAGAAAATACAAAAGAGAAATACTGGAAGCTTCATGATAAAACTAATACAATTAATAATGAAACAGATAAAATAGAAAGACATAAACATGATTTTATGAATTTTTGTGGACAAAAGCGATCTTTGAAAAAGGTAAGACCTGGTCGTACAAAACTGTTAAGTGAAAATAGCGAACAGTATGCATCGATTCAATGTAAATCATGAGATTGTCCGGAAGATGAGACAGAAAGGAATGAATTACGATTAGAGAGGGAGAATAGTGAAAATAAAAATGATGATTTTGAATTTAATAAACCATATAATTATAAGTTTTCATTTAGGATTCCAGAAAATTTTCCACTATCTCCTACAAGATTGGTGATATGACAATGGAAATACAATAAACTTGAAGGTAGTGATGAAAAAAAAGATCCTAGTCCTATTTTAGCACAAAGAATTAAAAAAATTAATTGAGAATATTATTTTATAATTACGGATTGAACAGAGGAAAAGAATATTTTATGAGAAATCCCATTTAATAAAATAAAAGGGAAATGGGTTGATATGGATTACGAACTAAGATTCTCAGACAAAAAAGAAATACCATGTACCGCAAAAATAAAAGCACACATTGAATGAGAATGAGAAAAAGAAATTTATAATTGAAAGTTTGACCTTGCTAAAGAAAATAATCTACAATTTAATTCCGAGCAATCTCATACTTGATATTTTAAATTTGGACTTTATAGAGATAATTATGATTATGCTAGAGAAGAAATTGAAAAAGACGATAAACTAAGTAATGAAGAAAAAAGTATTAGAATAACTGAAATAGAACGTGCAAAAAATAGTGAAAATGAAAATCCTATGGAAATACATTTCAAAAATTTTTCTATGGAGGATTTAACCTATAAAGAATTTGAACAAGAAAAAAAACAGTCTAAAAACAAACTCCTATCTAGGATTAAAAAGTTAATGGAAAAATTATAAATAATAAAACCAATTGGACTTTGGTGAATTTGGAATAAGCGTTTGACGGTATTCCATGATTTACAGAGGGGTTTTCAAGAATTGGAAGCAAGTTGTTGGAAATGATAAAAAAGTCCGATAATAACATGAAGAAATATCAGTTCTCAACTGATATTTTTCGTCAAAAATAAAAATACAGGGCTGGCAATGAGAATATCGAACTGATTATTTAAAAGGCTTGTTCAGTACTAGTTCTTTCCTTTTTATGAAAAAAGTTGTGCAGTTCTACATTACGGAAATTGAGCCAAATTTCAACATTGATGCAGTACTCACAAAAACTCAGCAAGAATTATATGGATTAACAGAGTGTGTTGATTGCTAATAAAAACAAAATACCCCCCTCCTAAAAATTCACTTGTGTGTATACTAGAGGATAGAGAGAGAAGATAAAGGAGTAAAAGGGGGACCAGGGGGTATCAAGTAAGTAAAAAGATGAGATGAGTAAATAATAATAAATATAATAATACATATTATATAAGAGTAAGAAAAAAATAATTGTGGTTATAGTAATATAATATAAAGAATAAACAAATCACCGATAAAGGTAATCACCGAATTAAGGTTTTGTATTTCACCGAATAGAGTTTTTCTATTTTAAGATTTTGTTAAAGCTGTTTTGTATCATCTATCTTTTTTTTATTGGAAAAGAAAAGTTTAAGAATTTGCTCCTTTGTGCCGTTTGATTGATTTATTTGATTTTCTTGAGCAATAGAGCACTCAAGAGAAACTTCCCGTGAGTAACCCGAATGACATTTAGCCTGTCAAGAACGTACAAGAGAACGGAACGTTTTGGCTTGCTGAGTTGATATTATCAAATACAAAAACAAGCATATCCTCTTTTAGCTTATATTAAAAAAAGATGTTTGTAAAAATTAATGACGTTTTATTTTATACATTTTGTAACATATATGTTCTATTTTTATTGAGTATGTGTGTATACGGATATATATTGCTAATAAAAAGATAGAGAATTATAAAAAATAAAATGGCTTATAGGTATATATACTTAGAAAATGTTAATAATTAATTATATTTTATTTTTACATATTTTTTTATATTAGCTATCTGCGTAACTAAAAAAGCCTATGGAGTACTTAGCTTCATTGGTTTTTTCGTTATTCAGATTTTTTATTTCCTAAGCTAGTACAGCTATGATTTATTTGCA
>JAEEGL010221355.1_pt1 | contig 11480 bp, 10 predicted proteins | sample 9134231 | NCBI WGS metagenome assembly JAEEGL01 (sample SAMN16246548, study PRJNA631951) | gut metagenome | biome: gut microbiome; feature: rumen; material: fiber-attached | host: Bos | place: Iran: Karaj | collected 2018-10
ATCACAGGATTTATGAACATAATATATCATACTTTTATTAATTTGACAAGTTAAAAAAGATGTATTTTATTACATCTTTTTAATGATTACAACTTGCTGAACAACTTGGTCCTGCATAACAACGACCATTTACTGAGAATGAATATGTTTCACCATTAATTTTTTCTGTTGTATTAGTTAATGCAGCAGCATCAACTATGTTATTACCAGAGTCAAATGTACTTAAATAATACCAACAACTATCATTTGGATCTTGATACCAACCTAAACCTGCATATCCATCAGACATGTAATACCAATCTTTTCGAGAATCACTAGCTGGATTTAGGAATGATGCACCTGTTTGTAACCATCCAGAAAGCACTCTGTTTCCATTACTATCATAATATAACCATCTTTGAGCTGTAAGTGGTACACTAGCATAATTTCCATTACATGATACTGGAACACCACCTGACCAATAATGACACTCCCATCTATTAACTCCTGTAATACTACATGATAATGTTTTTCCTGAAGTAGAACCATCACTCCATTTATAATTACCTGTTGGAGTAAGTGTTGTAGAATAGCTTCCAACCAGAAGACCTGTGATAGCACTATTTTTATATTTACCAGTATCACTTGTATTGGCGGCAAATAATGTTTGATAATAACCATTATATGGTTTAGATGAACATGTTGGGAAAGTTACGGATGCTCTTTCGACTGTAACCGTCATTGTTATATCTTTAGTTCCTGAATTATAATTATCATTTCCTGTAGCAGATGCACGTATTACTACTGTATATGTTCCTACACCTGTACTTGCAGCCATTCTAACTGATGCGGCAGTATTGGTTGGTATTGAGAATGAATTAACACTAGTTGATCCTTTTTTCTGTGATTGAATACTATATGTTACTGTTCCTTGTCCACCAGTGGCTGCGGTAAATGATTTATCTTGAGAACTAGTTGAGAATGTTGGATTCCAACTTTGTGTTGCTGTTACGGCAAGTGGGTTTCCTGCTTTTGCTACTGTAACCATCATTGTTATATCTTTAGTTCCTGAATTATAATTATCATTTCCAGCAGCTGTTGCACGTATTACTACTGTATAAGATCCTGCTCCAGTACTTGCAACCATTCTAACTGATGCAGTACTATTGGTTGGAATTGAGAATGAGTTAACAGTAGTTGATCCTTTTTTCTGTGATTGAATACTATATGTTACTGTTCCTTGTCCACCAGTGGCTGCGGTAAATGATTTATTTTGAACACTAGTTGAGAATGTTGGATTCCAACTTTGAGGTGTTGTAACTGTAATTGGATTATTTGCCTTACCGATAGTTACTGTTGTTGTAATATCTTTGTATCCTGAATTATAATTATCATTTCCAGCAGCTGTTGCACGAACTACTACTGTATATGTTCCTGCACCTGTACTTGCAGCAATTCTTAATGTATTAGAACTACTTGTAGGTATTGAGAATGAGTTAACAGTAGTTGATCCTTTTTTCTGTGATTGAATTTTATATGTAACAGCTCCTTGTGCATTAGTTGCTGCAGTAAATGACTTATCTTGAGAACTTGTTGAGTATGTTGCTGATATACTTTGAGTTCCTGTTACAGTAATTGGATTTGCGACTTTGGCTACTGTTACATTCATTGTTATATCTTTATATCCTGAACTATAATTATCATTTCCAGCGGCAGTTGCTCGTATTACTACTGTATATGATCCTGCTCCAGTACTTGCAGCCATTATAACTGATGCAGTACTATTGGTTGGAATTGAGAATGCATTAACAGTAGATGAACCTTTTTTTTGCGATTGAATACTATATGTTACTGTTCCTTGTGCGCCTGTTGCAGCGGTAAATGATTTGTTTTGAAGACTAGTTGAGAATGTAGGATCCCAACTTTGTGGTGTTGTTACAGTAATTGGGTTACTTGCTTTACCTACTGTAACAGACAATGTTATATCTTTATATCCTGAATTATAATTATCATTTCCTGCAGCTGTTGCACGTATTACTACTGTATATGTTCCAACACCTGTGCTTGCGGCCATTCTAACTGACGCTGTACTACTTGTAGGAAGTGAGAATACGTTAACCGCAGTTGATCCTTGTTTTTGTGATTGAATTGAATACGTTACAGCACCTTGAGCATTATTTGCAGCAGTAAATGATTTATCTTGACTAGTTGTAGCAAATGTTGCTGATATACTTTGTGATGCTGTTACTGTAATCGGATTATTAGCCTTACCAATCGTTAGATTTATCGTAAAATCTTTATATCCTGAACTATAATTATCGTTTCCAGATGCTGTTGCACGAACTACTAGTGTATATGATCCAACACCAGTATTTGCAGCTATTCTAAATGCTGCTGTAGTATTTGTTGGTATTGAGAATGCGTTAACTGTAGTTGATCCTTTTTTTTGTGATTGAATTGAATATGTTACTGTACCTTCACCTGATGTTGCAGCAGTAAATGATTTATCTTGTGTACTTGCCGAGTATGTTGCTGATATATTTTGTGGTGTTGTTACAGCAATTGAATTAGCTTTCTTTCCTACTGTAACATTCATAGTTATATCTTTATATCCCGAACTATAATTACCATTTCCAGCGGCCGTTGCACGTATTACAACTGTATAAGATCCTGCACCTGTATTTGCAGCCATTCTAAGGGTTGCTGTACTACTTGTAGGAATTGAGAATGAATTTACAACAGTTGAATCTTTCTTTTGAGATTGAATAGAATATGTTACAGCTCCTTGTCCATTAATAGCTGCTTCAAACTCAAATTCTTGCATTGTTGTTGCAAATGTAGGATTCCAACTTTGTGGTGTTGTTACACTTATTGGATTAATTCCTTGAGTAATTATTAAAGCACCATTTTCAATAGTTAAATTATAATTTGAACCAACAGTTGCACTTGGTACAATATTATATACTCCTACTGCTGTTGAAGAATTTACTGTAATATTATTATTACTAACATCTTTATATGTATAAGATACACTTCCAGATAATGGATTTTCACCATTTATACCATTAATTATGTTATAAGAATTAGCTGGAACAGTTCCTCCATAATTCATCATTTTAGGTTCAGCTGCTAAAGTAATATCACGTTTCTGTATTTCACAATCACTAATAGTAATATCAGCAATAGTTGCATCAGCCCATACATATTCACTTGTATCAATAAGTGATACAGTTACATTCTGTTTACCTGCATCTTTTCTATTTCCATTTGTGATAGTATAACCACTATTAAAAGCAACTAATGATTGTAATTGTCCATTATATATTAAATCAGATTTACAAACTGGTATAGCTACGATAGATTTAGCATATAAATTATTATAATGAGGTGATGTATATTGATCACCACATGTAATATATGGTGTATATGTTGGTATTGGTGTTGAATGATCTATTTCAACATAACCACTACATTCATTTTTAACTTTTTCTAATTCATCTAAATCAATTAAATCAATTAGATCTTGATCATTTAAATAACTAATTTTAGCATATTCAACCATCATATTTTCATATTCTTTATATATTCTTTTTTTATTATTATCACTTACTTTCATAACAGATGGTAAAACTAAAGACATAATTATTGCAATAATAACAATAGTCGCTAATAATTCGACCAAAGTAAATCCTTTTTTATTCATGATTTATCACCTTTCTTAAACTTTCTCCTTTAAGATAATTAACTATGTTTAAATTAGTCCCTTCCATTAACTTTAGTAATGTAATAACATCATTAGTATCAACACTAACTAGATCAGCCATAGCAAATGGTTCAATTGGTGTAGCACTACCATAATAATTTATTAAATCATTTTTTAATGATTCAACATCAATATCATTAAGATTAATATCAATATACATATATCTCCTTTTAATCAATCATTTTTGATTTAATAACACTTAAATAATTATAATCATTTGGCACAACACATTTAATTACTTTATCTAAACTACATTCTATTTTATTAATACCATTAATATGATTAATAATTCCATCAGATAAATAACATAAATTCTTATTATTATGTGGAATAATAGTTAATTTACGATTATTAGATAAAATAACTGGATTAGTAAGAGCTTTATATACTTTATTATTAATTGGGGCAATTGGTATTAGTGAAAAAGCTTTAATATTATTATCAATAATACTTCCACCTAAAACCATATTATAACCAGTAGAACCAATTGGACTACTAATTACTAAACCATCACCATTATATTCTTCAAGTAATTCATCATCAACCAATACATTAGCTTTCATAGTACTAAAATCACTTTTACGTACTGTAAATTCATTAATACAATATAATTCTTTAATATCTTTTTTAGTATAAACTAATACTTTTAATAAACTAATTTCTTTAATCTTAAATTGATTATTATCTAAACTATTAATAAATTCCTCTACTCTATTACAATCAATTGAAGATAAATAACCAAGTGAACCCGCATTAATAGATGCATAATAAATATTATCTTGAAAATTATTTTTATGAAGCATCTTTAAAAAAGAGCCATCTCCTCCAACAGAAATCTCCATATCATAATCGATATTATTTAATTCATATTTATGTTCTTTTAATACACTTTTTAATAGTTTTTCAGTATTATGAGCTTTATCCGTATCTTTAACATATAGTTTTATTTTTTTTATTACTCTTTCCATTATCATCACTATTATAAGTATAAAATATATCTCATCTATTGTCAATTAAAGGAAAGAAAAAAGAAGCCAAAGCTTCTTATTCACAAATCTTCATATCACTATTTTTTTGAAGTGCCGTTCCATATTTAAATATGTAATATATAACAAATCCTATTAATAATTCAATAATACTAATTGAACTAATTCCTCGAGATAATAATCCAATCATACCCATGATTAATATTGAAGCTTTAGTAACTACTAATAATTTAGCAATATTTAATACATATTTTGTATTTTCTACAGTAAATGGTGTAGATTCTTTTTCAAAGTTACCAAACAGTTTTTCAATATAGGCAAAGATATAAATATCTACTATAGCAATTATAACTAACAATAACAATGTAGCTTCAGCAGAGAAAATAATTGTTCCTTTAGAATGTGCAGTTAAGAATGTAGTAATACGATCTATTTCTGTAGTATTACAATCAAATATTTGAATATTATCACCAATTTTAAATGTTAATCCATTATCTCTAATAATTATCTTAGCTTCATCAAACTTAATAACATTACCACTTATTTCAAACTTATTAAATACAATTGGTATAAAGAACATAGAAAGTATAATAAATGGTACAAAAACCATTAAGAATATACGTGCTATTTTAGCAAGAATTCTAATTACTTTATTTAAAACTTTATAATTCTTTTCTTGCTTCTTTGTTAATACAGCGCTTTCTTTTTTAACACTTTTTACTTTAGTTTCTTTTTTTGTTTCTGTAACTGTTTTCTTTTTAGTTGTTTTTTTAGGTTTAACCTCTTTTTTTATCTCACTCATATTATCTCCTCATTTTAATTATATATTGTTTTTTTAAATAAGTCTACTATTTTTTTAATTATTAATTTCTGAAATTATATTTATTAAATTAGATGGATTAGAAATAGCCATTACCTCATTTTCTAATTCTTTATTATCCCAACAAGCAGGAATAAATAAACAGCTACTATTAATAGCAAATTCTTTATCTACTACACTATCTCCAATATATATAACATCATCATTAGTACAACCTAATTTATTACATAAATAATCCATACTATCTTTACAAGGTTTATGACTAGATACAATATCAGATGTAACTATTAATTTAAAATAATTAATTATATCTCTTAGTTCGTCATCCAATTCATGAAACTCTTCATTAGTACGAGAAGTTATAATACTAAGAATATATCCCCTATTATTTAATTCTTTAATTACGTCTTTAATTCCTTCAAAGCAAACAGTTTCATATTTTTTAAATAAAACATCCCACTCTTTAAATATAAGTTTTTTAACTTCTTCGCTAATACCTAAATTACTAAAAAAGATGTTAGTAGGTAAAACCATAAAATCATTTTGTTCTTTCTTAGTAAGTATTTTACCAGTAACATTCTTAATAGCTTCAGTTAAACTTAATATTTCAGGTAAGAAACTATCTACCATTGTTCTATCAACATCAAATACAATATATTTTTTCATTTACTACCCTCTCCAGTTTATTATAAAATTTATCTAGCATTCCTTTTTGGTGATAACATTCGATTAATATATTCTTCAACAGGCATACCATTGATAGTTGTTCTTTCATCATATATGGCTTTCTCAATAGAAGAGTTAAATAAATCAAATGTACTACGATCATTATCAAAAGATAATTTAGTACCCTTAATATTTACACCCATAAAATTAGTAAATGGTGAGAAAAAGATTCCTGAAAGATCACATTCACTTATATCTTTCATATAGACATTTTGAGGATTAAAATTCGCATTACTATTAACAAAGTTTAAACCAGATACTTTAACTCTTTTAAATGATTGCTTAGATATATCAATAATAGAAAGATGTTCTTTACACACATCATTTATCTCAAGGTGATCACTGCAGTCAATATAAAAATTTGATATCATTTCGAAAGGTATCCTTTTTACACCACGTAATCCTTTGATTTTAGTTAAATATTCTCTCGTATAACTGTCTCTTAATTGTTCTGATTCCATTTGTCTTTGTTTTGCTTCACTAAGCATTTTTTCCTGAGCTTGATTAGCTAAAATTCTTTCTTTTTCTGCTTTTTCAAGAGCTAATCTTTCTTCTAACAACCTTCTAGCAGCTTCTTGTTCTTTTCTTATTCTTTCATTATTATCTTCAATTGCCTTTTTATCACGAATAATAGTTATTTTATTCCAAGTAACAAATTCGTCTTTTGTTTGAATCCCACCAATATCTGTATTTACCTTAAGAGTATCCTTAGTAATTAATTTCTCTTTATAATAATCAGTAATATCTAATAATTTACCTTTATATGGAAAATAATAGATATCATTAGCTTTAATAAATAAATCATTATAAACTACATTAGTAATATAACCTAGTTTTGTATTTGTATTATCGACACAATTATAAATATAGTACTCTTTTTGATTACTAATACATAACACTTGACTATCACCAGATATTAAGACCGGATTATATTTAAGATTATAAGATTTATTATTAATTATTAATTTATGTCCAAATTCAAAGAGACCTTTTTTTACATCACTAGCTTGTTTTAATTTTTCATTTTTAACTATAATTAGCCTATTATCATTTTCAACTAAGACATTATTATATACAGTAATAGTACCATATCTCTTCGTTTTATTATTATGAATAACAATGCCTTTTTTATCAATGATTTTATATTCTTTTCCATCAAATATTTGTGCATAATTTTCACTTAAAACAACTATTCGAATATATCCTTTACCACCAAATAAATAACCATTACTATCGAATGCATATTCATAATTATCAGTAGCTCTACCACACATATATACGTAATCATCAAATCTACGCACAAATTCATGAACTTCTCTTAAATCCTTATCGAATAATAATTTACCATTTTTATTGAATACTTTATAGAAAATATCACCCTGTGTTACTATAAAACTCTTACCAACTTTATTTAGCTTTTTTACTGCTTTACCACCATTTAATGGTACACCATTTTCAAGTATTGCAACTATATCTCCTGGTTTATGCCATAGCAATAAAATACCATCTTTTTCACCAGCAAGAGTATATTGTTCTCCCCCATTTAAGAAAGTATTATTTTTTAAGTAAACTTTATATCTTTTATAGTTGGTTCTATAAACAATTAAAGAACCATATTCTATTAGTGTACATTGTTTTTTAATCTCATATTTATGATCAGCATAATCTAAAAGTGAATCCTCCATTTTAGAAGTAAGAGTGTAATAAGGAGTGTAAGTAGAACGTCTCTTACGAAGAAATTGATTACCTTCTGTATCAATAAGAATACCACTTGAGTCACCATACGAACTTTTAAGTATAAAGTGATTATGATCATAACTTTCATAATGCATACCAAGTGCACGAGAAAGCGAATCAAATCCTCGTTTATATTCATAAACAACTTGATTTAGTGTATTAAATAAAATACCACCAATACTAAAATAACCACTTTTAAATTGTCTAATAGTATCTTTATTACAAACACACTTTATATCAAGTTCTGGAAAATACCATTCATTTAAATTAGGACCATATTTAACGCCAATTATTCCATTTTTTAATTTAACTGCTGTATAACCTTTATTAATATCATTTCTTAATAAAGTTGGATATTTTTTTAAAGCTTCAGTATATTTAATATCAACAGCATTAGTATATTCAGGTTCAACAACATCCTTAACAGCACTAGGGTCCAGTATTAGATTATTCAATGTAATTGAACCACTATCATTGAACACTAAATCTAGCATGTCATATAAATATTTTTTATAGTACTCTTCTTCAATCACATTGACCTCCACATTAAATTATATCATATAATTATATTTTTTTTAAATAAAAAAGAGATATTATTAATATCTCTAAAAACCATATCCTCCACGATCATCTTGATGTTTTTCTACATCATTTCCTCCATTTATAATTCTAACACATGAAGTATTTTGATTCAATATTGCTCCATGAATTACTATATATCAAACACAATATCTTTAATTAACTGTTTTGTTTCATTATCATATAAACTAAAACTAAATTGTACACTTTTACTATTTACAGATATATCTTTAACCACTTTAGGAATAAAATAATAATCATATGCATTATCAAAAAGAATATAATCATTTAACATCAATAGTTTTGTTTCTATTTTCTCACCATCAACAATTATATGTTGATCTCTTAGTTGGTATGTTTTATTAGTTTTATTATTAATTATTAAATATATTGATTTATATATACCACCATCAACTATTTTATTTCCAGAATAAAAATCAAGTATTTCATCAGAATATAATTTTGTTTTATTAGCTACCGTATAATCATATGACTTATTTAAATCATAATGACTCGTTTTAATATCAATATAACCACCATTAAATAAACTAAAATCCTTTGTTTCATTCAAGTCTTTATATAATAACAATTTAAATGACAAAGTAGAAATATCAGTAATATCTCTTAATTCTAAATCACTATACCAAATATAAATAATATAGTTATCTGATGTTTCATTAGGATTGACACCTAAATTAATCCCACTAAAATTAGTATCATTAAATGGTTTACCAAACGTAGTAAGACAATTATTTACTTTTAGTCTATTAATCACAAAATTATAAGTATCATTAGATTTATTAGTTAAAGAAAACTGTACTTCAAGATATTTATCTTTAAAAATTGCACTTTTAATTTTAATATCAACATCATTATTACTATATAAAAGTGTATCTGAAATAATATTTTCGTCTTTATAATTAGCAAAAGTATTACTATTATTATTTTCTAATACTTTATTATCAGTAGTTTTTTTACTGTTATTTGAATTCATTATTTTACAACAACCAATTAGTAGGCAAATTATTCCAACTACTAAAAGAACAATTGCTAAAATTCTTTTATTATTCATCATCGCATTGCCCTTTCAATTCCCTCAGATATAGATTTATGCGTATATACTGCATCTAATATATATGGGATTACTTCCATATATCTGGCAAGTGTATCTGAGTAATTTCCCTCACAAGCCTTACGTTGTAAAGTCGTATCATACTTATCAAATTTTAATCTATCATATGATTTCCTATTTAATGAAATAAAGATGCATAATTCACTTAAAGTATTATCATCAAATTCTTTATAGAAACTCTCATTTAATAATTCGTCTGGAATTTCATCAGGATCATCACTATCATAAGTCCAGTCAGATAAAGGATGATTTGAATAATTTATATGACATGTACTTAATGCACTATACCATTTATTAATAATAGATTTTTCTTTTTTCTTTTTTCTTTCTTGTTCTTTTGCCTTTTTTTCTTCTTGTGGAAAATAACAAAATGGTGGACTAGCCATAGGCCATCCTGATAACATATTTTGTGTATAACCATACCAACCAATGTATTTTAAATATAATAACTCAGCTTTCTTTTCGGCTATAATATTATTTTTTAAATAACTATTATACTTTTTATCCATTGATAAATCAATTATATTCTGTTCTATTGGCTTAAACACTTCATAATATAGTTTTTTTGGCCATTTACCAGAGAAAGCTACATCATATACATATTCTTCTGTTTCAATCCAACAATGGGCAAAATAACCACCTGATAAAGCTGATAGATTTCCTTCAATAAGTTTAAAATCATCTTTCATACCTAAAGCAAGATATCTTGCATAATCATAACACTTACTAATTGAATTTGTTGAATTCAAAGAATCAAGATAATTATCAAAATCCTTTCCTTTATTCGTATGAGTCGCTAAAAACTCAATTAAATAATCATCATAAGGTACGACCTTACCATCTCTAAATAACTCTTGCACTTGATAATATACTGCCAAACTTTCCATAGCTAATTTTCTAACATCTCTTCCCATATTCCACCAACCTTTTATTAATATTCACTTTTAACTAACTTCTTTGTATTTTTATCTTTTTCAAAAACTAGATCAAAAAAACTATCTAATGATTCATAATAATCATCATCACATATATCAATAGTATCATTAAGCATTTCTACTTTTTCTAAATATTTTTTATCAATTAATTTACTTTCTATTGCATATTCAGCTACATCAATTATTCTACCTTCATTAAATACACTACAATACTTACCATAACTTAAATTACCATCTAATATTTCATCTGGTATATTATAAGTACAAACATATCTACCTTTATTAGAAAACCAGTATAGTATTGAATCCTTATCTTTAAAAAAGTGTAAATATCTTTCATCTTCATAATACTTATGATTACTAATAGATCGACTACAATTATATCTAATAAATTCACTACCATAACTACCAATATTAGATAAATCTTCACTATTAATAATTTGATCTACTTCATCTTTGTCACATATTCTATATACTTCCATATAACCCTCTAATACATTATTTTTTTATCTTGTGTACAATTAACATAACCGAAGCTACTATCAATAATAATCCTCCATTAAAAAGAAATGCTGATTTCTTAGTAGCTGCATAAATAAAAAAATTAATTGATGATAGTAAATATATTATTTTTATAATATCTACTTTTTTCATGTCAAATCACCATTTCTATTATTTTTTAGTCTCTTATATAAATATATCATATATTTTAAATATAATCACTAAAAAAGAGTTATTTGTTCATTATCTTTTATTTCTTTTTTATAAGCTTTAATAATATCTTTCATATTATATAGTATTCCATATTTATCACATTCATTAG
>JAEEGL010439922.1_pt1 | contig 11480 bp, 6 predicted proteins | sample 9134231 | NCBI WGS metagenome assembly JAEEGL01 (sample SAMN16246548, study PRJNA631951) | gut metagenome | biome: gut microbiome; feature: rumen; material: fiber-attached | host: Bos | place: Iran: Karaj | collected 2018-10
AACTGCTCATGAGTTCCTGACATGGCGTCGCAGCCTGCGTGAGATGGCTCCACTGCTCTTTAAATAAATAGTGATTGTAACATTTTACAAATATAACGAAACAAAATGCGGCACTTTTTGCCGCATTTTTTGTTACCTTTGCACGCAAAAACCAATAACAATGAAAAAATATCTACTACTTGCAGGACTGTTGTTTCTTTCAGCTGCTTGTTTTTGTCAAATAAAAAGTACTGTGCGATTTGATGTTTCAGTAAAGCATCAGAGAATTACCGGTTTTGGCGGTTTCGTTTGTTCTCCACAGTTTACATATAATCATATGTCAACCACAGAGATAAAAAAGGTGTGGGGCGCATCGAGTACTGTCGGTTGTAACATCATGCGTCTCTATATTCCTATTGGCAAGAATGCGTGGTCTCAGTCGTTGGCAACTGCCAAACAGGCTAAGCAGATGGGACTCATCGTTTTTGCTTCACCTTGGGGACAGCCTGCAGAGTGGAAGACCAACAATTCCAGTAACGCTAAAAATTCTAATGGAGAACAAGGTTATCTGAAAAAAGAGAACTGGGCTGACTATGCCCAGTATTTGGAGGACTATGTACAGTATCTTCGTAAGAATGGAGTGGAGTTGGATGCAATCTCGATTCAGAACGAGCCCGACTGGCCATGCGAATATGCTGGTTGCTTGTGGTCTGCCAGTGATATGGCCTCATTCGTGAAGACCTATGGTAGAACTATCTCTTGTAAGATCATTACCCCTGAGACCCTTGCCATAAGCGACTCCTATGCCAATGCACTAAATAAGACTGATGTGCTCAATAGCTTTGATATCTATGGTGGTCATCAGTATGGTGGTATTCAATCGGCCTATAAGAATTTGGCTAAGAAGGGGAAGGAGGTATGGATGACGGAGTATCTGATAAACTGGAATGAAAATCAGTCAACTGCTCGTAACTTTGATTTCTCAAAAGATTTCTTTGATTTCTTCCGTGCTATAAATACTTGTATGCTAGGCGACTTCAATGCTTGGATACACTATGCAGCCAAACGTTATTATGGTATGCTGGGTGATGGCCAGCGTGGCACAAGCAATGGTACAGTGACCAAGCGAGGCTATATCATGGCACATTTTGCCAAGTTTGTGACGGGCATGACGCGCATTGACGCAAATCTTGGTGGGTTGGAAGGCTCGGCTTATCTCTCGCAAACAGGTGATACTATCGTAGCTGTAATGGCTAACGCTACGGATAATGTCGTTGATATGACCTTCGACCTGCCGTTCTATACTCAGCAAGGAGAACAATATACAACGGGTAAAAGCCAGAGCCTTAAGAAAACGGCGCTGACCTATGAGACAGAGGTTTGTCGTCCGGTGGTTTCTGTTGCTGCCCAGAGTGTGGTTACCGTACAGTTCGTTAAGTCGCGTGATCGTCAGGTTTCCAATATGACAGGTAGCACTAGCTATTTCGACCGTAAGCGTTTGGATGATATGATAACGACAAAGTCAACCTTTGGTTCAGCTTATAAGATGTCTGGAAAAACAGGCAAGAAGTTTGATAGTGATAATTCACTCATCTCTACTCGCAAGAACCTGAACTATGGCTATATTGCCCTTGATGACACCTATACGCAACTCGTTATGCATATTAATAAAGTGACGACAACAGGTTCGCTGACAGCAGGAAAACCAACACTTTATTATGTTAACGCTAAAGGTGAGTTGGGTACGCATGAGTATGCACGGTTGGATTTGAGTAGAGCCGAGAATTTTGATGTCGTATTCGACTTGTCTACGGCTACACTGACAGATGGCTGTATCGGACTTTTATCGTTAACTTGTGATAATACACAGTCGCATCTTACCATCAATTTTGGCGATGTCTATCTGACTAATGGTAATGCCTTGTATGCAGGTACACTTTCAGGCGAATATGTGGGTGATGATTCTTATGTGTTGGAGTATAGTTCTGATCCAGCCTGCACCAGTATTGATATGACAGCCGTTACCAATCTGCCTGCCTCTTTGCCTTGGCTTCAGAATAGTAATAGGGTGGTCTATGTATCACCAGACTGTGTCCTGAATGGTTCTAATGTGGTGAAAGATGGTGTTTGTGCTTCTTTGGTTCTCAATGAAGACTGGGGCGTGTTCCGTCCTATAACGGCATTCACTGCTACGGAGGCGTCTTATACCTGTAAGGTGGATGGTCAACATATCATTCAGCTGCCCTTCCTGGCTTCTATTCCTGAGGGTGTTGTTGCTTATGCACTTGGTGATGATATGCAGCCTGTTGCTCTGACTGAGGTGCCTGTCAATCAGCCTGTGCTGATAGAGGCTCAGGGTGAGGTGACATTCCATGGTTCTGGCGAGGTTAGTTTTGTGGCTTGTCCTCTGTCTGACGATGTCCTTCCTATTGCAACTCCCACTTCCATTGCTTCTATCCAGCAAAATGCCGCAACCAAAGGGCGCTATTATAACCTCCGTGGTATGCGTGTAGGAAACGCTACTCATGGCTTGATAATTCATAACGGACATAAACTTCTTGTAAAATAATGAAACGTATATCAACTCTCTTTCTAATGGCTGTCGTTGCTGAGACAGTCTTGGGCCAGCCTAAATTTAATCGACCGCATGAATTGATAGATGGTGTTAAGAGCATCAGTGTTACAATAAGTGGTGATGCTTCTGCTACCATTCGCTATACCACTGATGGCAGCACACCAACGAAAAGCAGTCCTAAGTACACGGCTCCACTACAATTTCGTGAGACAACCATACTTCGTGCAGTAGAAGAGATTGGCGACTCTCTCTCACCCGTTGCTACATCCAGTTATATCTTTGTTAATTCCGTACTCAGTCAACCGAATGATCCTGCCGGGTATCCTTCAGAGTGGGGAAAATATACTCAAATCAGCGGAACTGCGAAAGCCGATTATGAAATGGATCCAGAGATGACGGGTAATAGTACCTTGCGTCCTAAGATTATTGAGGGTTTGAAACAACTGCCTATCCTGAGTATTGTCTCTGATAAGGATAATTTCTTTAGTCATGAGAACGATGAGGAACGAGGTGGCATTTATATCTTCACAGGTCCTCCAGTAGGTGATGCTACAGGTCATGGCTGGACACGCCCTGCCAGTGTAGAACTCTTTGGCGGTCCTCAGCAGCATGACTTGAGTACGAGTTGTGGTATCCGTCTGCATGGTGGACACGGACGTTTGGCTGAGAAAAACCCCAAGCACTCGTTCCGTTTGGTGTTTAAGGAGAAATATGGTCCTAAGACATTAAAATATCCGCTCTTTGGCGAAGATGAACCCTCGAAATTCGACCAGCTCGTGCTGCGTTGTCATTTTGGTAATGCCTGGCAGCATTGGGGTGAGGATAATCGTCAGCGAGCCCAGTATACACGTGATGTATGGGCGCGTCGCATTCAAAAGAAAATGGGACATACCAGTGTGAATGCTCTCTATGCCCATTTGTTTATCAATGGTATGTATTGGGGACTCTACAATATTGCTGAACGTGTAGATGACCAGTTTGGTAAGGATCATCTTGGTGGTAAGAAAGAAGATATTGATGTCGTTAAAATAGAGGAGGATGGTGGTAATCATATTGAGGCCAGTGAAGGTACACTTGATGCATGGGAGAAAATGAATAATGTTGTGGCTCATGCTGCTGATGATACCTATTACCAGCAACTCGACTCTCTTCTTGATATCGATAACTTTATTGATTATATGCTTATCAATCAGTATGCTGGTAATACCGACTGGAATCATCATAACTGGTATGCTATCCGTCGCCATAATAATGATTCTACGGCAAGCGAGGGATTCAGGTTCCTATGCTGGGATAGTGAACTGATTCTGATGAATGTCAATGAGAATCTGGCATCTGGCGCCGTCAGCAAAGACAAGGAAGGTGCTGTTACAGCCATTTACCGTAATCTGTTGCAGAATCCACAATTCGCAAAGCGTTATGTTCGTCGTGCGAAAGAGGTATTGGCTGACGATGGCTTATTGGGAGAAAGTTCTGTCGTTGATGTTTGGGACAGCCTCTACTACACCATTGATAAGGCACTTTATGATGAGGCAGCCCGTTGGGGCGACTATCGCCGGGATGTTCATCGCTATAGTTCTGCAGGCAAACTATATACTGTGGATGAGTTCTATATTCCTGAACGCAACCGACTGTTGTCAGAGTATTTCCCCAATCGCAGTGCCAAAGTCTTGAAAGATATCCTTTCGTATGTAAATATCGACGACTTTGAGGCTCCTGAAGAGTGGATACCTCTAACGAAGGATATGTTCTGTGAGTGGAATGGCACAGGTGCTAATGCGAAGCAGACAAAATCTTGGAATGTTGATTGGAATATGAATAAGTCCTTGAATGGGGGTAATGTTGTGGTTGGTTCTAATGCTGTGACATACAACCAGTTTGCTGACCTTAGTCAGTACGACCGGTTGATCGTTAGAGGGGCGGGTAGCGGCCTGCGTATCATTGCCAATCGCCTTGTGGATCATGGCCCCTATAAGCAGTTCATTACTGATGTGAATGAATGGAGCTCCTATTGGGATCCGGAATATGGTGTAATTTCTATTCCACTGGAGGAAATAGCAACTATGGACGATTCCAAAGGTAATAATCGCGTTGACGGTTTTGTTCATCTGAACACAATTAAGGTTAATAGTGGCGGTCAACTCACGGTGAAAGGCATGTATTTGGTTCCGAAGTCTGAATTCACGACTGTTAATATGGCTAAGTATGACCAAATCAATGACAATAAGTATTACAATTTGAATGGTCAACTGGTGGAACATCCATCAAAAGGCATGTATATTGTGAATGGTCGAAAAGTCGTTATTCGATAAAGCATATAGAATAATCGACGAGGGGTGCAAAGATAACTTTTTTTCAGAAAAGATTGTGTGTAGAAACAACGCTCTTTTTGAAAAAATGGCTATCTTTGCACTCAATTTATGAAGGACCTGATCTTTGCTATACGTAAATCCCTATCAGCAAGACTAAGTCTTTGTGTTGTGGGATTCGTGGCCATATTCTTTATGGCGGCTCTCTTGGTTATGTTCTATTATGCCCGTACTGCTGTGAAAAAAGAGGCTTTGGCAAAGTCGGAGGCAGCGTTAGATGGTATGATACAACGAATAGATAATCGCTTGCGTGATGTGGAGTTGGCAACTGTCAATATGCATGGGTATGTAGAGAATCGTGTCGAAGATCCTGAAGCTCTGCAGACTATCTCGCGTAGGATGTTAGAAAATAATCCCAGTATCGTTGGATGTGCTATTGCCTTAGATCCCTCGTTCTGTAAAGATCAGAACTGTCAGACATTGTTCTGTTCTTATCGTGGCAGTGACTCAATCTTGGTATCCGACCATTTTGGTAATCGTCCTTATATTGAGCAGGAGTGGTATAGCTGGACCTATTCTACTGGAGAAGCACGATGGAGTGACCCAACAATAGAGAATCTACGAGGCGGATATCCTATTATGGGTTATAGTATTCCAATACGAAATAATGGTCGTGTGGTGGGCGTTTTCGTCTCTGCAATTTCTTTGGAGTGGCTTTCACATACAATTGAAGAAGCGCGTCCTTTCCCTCGTACCTATTGTACGCTGATGAATCAAGGTGGAGCCTTTGTCATTCATCCAGATAGTTCATATCTGCAGACCCGTACTGTTTATCAGCAGTTAGATGAATATCCTGATGAGAATCTGGAACGCTTGGCTGATGCGATGCTGAAAGGTGAAACGGGCTATATGTCTGTGAATATCTATGGTACTCCATGCTATGTATTCTTCAAACCTTATAGGAATGCAGGGTGGGCTGCAAATATTGTCAGTCTGAAATCTGATGTGTTTGCTACTTACGACCGTTTGCAGAAACGCATGTTTTTTATTATGGTATGCGGTCTGCTTTCGTTACTTGTGTTCTGTTGTTATTTCATTCACATTCAGTTCAGGCCTATTCGTCTTCTTGACCTTTCTGCCCAACGTTTGGCAGCTGGTCATTTCGACAAGCCTATTGCTGATAGCTATCGTAAAGATGAGGTCGGAGCCTTACAGAAAAGTTTTCGTGCCATGCAGCGCTCTTTAGGTAGATATCTGGCCACCATCGAACAGCGTAAAATAGTTTTGAGCCGTCAGAATGAGGCATTACGTGTTGCTCGCGAGAAAGTGCGTGAAGCCGATAGACTTAAATCTGTGTTTGTGCATAATATGACAGATCAGATGATACAGCCAGTGATAAAGATAGATACATTGGTGGATACCATATACAAGAATCACATGCAGTTAAGTCATGAGGAGGTGGTCGGTATCGTGGATGAGATGTCTGAGCAAACTCGAATGGTTACCCAATTGTTGGATAAAACCATTGAAGTGTCGTTGAATAATAATACTGAAGCCCAATGACAATACCCGTACGAAAATTCCATAATTCCTTATTGGCAAGGTTGGGTGTTGGTATCTTGCCCTTTGTCGTGATTGTATTTGTTGTCTCACTTGGCTTTTTGTTTAAGTGGTCAAGAGATATGGTGCGTCAGGAGGCTATCGAACGTGCTAACCTCATGCTGACGAATACATCCTTGCGTGTAGGAAGTTACATTCAGGAGATACAGACTATTACAAATAATACGATTTGGCTGGTGGAAGATAATCTGGTTCCAGACTCTCTGTTGGGATACACACGCCGTGTTGTAGAGCTGAATACTGATGCATGTGGATGTTCCATCACAATGGAGCCTGACATTTTCCCACAGTATGGCCATAGTTTCTCGGCATATACTTTTTTTGATGGTGATAGTTTGGCTACGTTTATAGAGAAACCTTATGATTATTATAATAAGGTATGGTATAAAAGGGCATATGAGACTGGTGAGCCAGTTTGGTCCGACCCATATGATGATAGTGATGATGGTTCGTGGGCTGTGTCTGAATGGATCTCTTCTTATAGTGCACCTTTAAAGGATAAGCAAGGTACAACGATAGGCGTTATCTCTACAGACCTGTCGTTGGCTAGACTATCACAGACGCTTTCTGAAGAGGTGCCTTATGAGCATTCGTATTGCATGATGTTGGGGCAGGAAGGAAAATACTTCGTGCATACCGATACAGCAAAGCTCGCGCATAAGACAATTTTTGATGGTGTGGATCCTTTGGAACACCCAGATATCATTGCGTTGGGCCATGAGATGGTTGCAGGTAAGAGTGGTTATATGGAGGTCAATGTTGATGGCGATGATTGTTTGGTTTTCTACAAACCTTTGGAGAATACACCATGGAGTATTGCTCTGATTTGTACGGAAAGCGATATATTCTCCAGATACAATAGCCTATTGTATATCCTGATACCTTTGCTTACTATAGGATTGTTGCTCTTAATATATTTCCTCCGTTTGATAGTAAACTACTTTATCCATCCCCTGAATCGTCTGGCTTCTCAGACACATCATATTGCTGATGGTCATTTTGATGTGTCTATGCCAAAAAGCAAACGAGTGGATGCTATCGGACGTCTGCAAAATAATTTCTCTGCGATGCAGCACTCTTTGGCAAAACATATCAGTCATTTGGAGCGTGTCAATGAGGAAACAGAACAGCGCAATAAAGAATTAGTGAATGCTAACCAACAGGCCGAGGAAGCAGCTCAGCGCCAGGTGGTCTTCTTGCAAAATATCCTCCATCAGATACGTACGCCGCTCAATATTATCATGGGTTTTGTGCAGGTGCTGCGTGATGACTATACTGTGATACCGCGTGAAGAGATGGTGACCATCACTGAGACGATGAAGCATAACGCCACATCGATTTCTCGTATGGTACATATGCTTACAGCCGCATCTGCGTTGGATGTTGGTAAGGTCGTAGATTGTGAAGACCATATATCTTGTAATGGTATCGTTTGTGAGGCCGTAAATATCTACAACCAGCGTGCTTCCAAACCTGATGTGTCTTTGCTGGTTAAGACGGAGGTGCCTGATGAGTTGTTCGTCAATGTCCATAAGGATTATTTCCTTAAGGTTCTGAATGAGTTGCTTTATAATGCAAGAAAATATAGTGTCGTGCCTGGCCATGAAGATGAGGCATTGATAACTCTATGTGTACGGAAGGTAGAAGGATTTGTTCATTTCATTGTAGAAGATAACGGTCCTGGTGTTCCTGCTGTTCATCGCAGTCAGATTTTCAATCAGTTTATCAAGGCAAATAGTTTCTCTGAAGGGCTTGGATTAGGTCTGTTTGTCTCCAAGCAGTTTGCTCAGATGATGGACGGTGATCTGATTCTTGACGAGAGCTATACTGCTGGTGCCCGTTTCGTATTTACTATTCCAGTATAACTTAACTACTGATTATATACTATTTTGAACAGAAAGATCCCAGCCATTGTGAAATGACTGGGATTCTTGTTTGATATTTGAAAAGTCTGCTTATGCGTTGTTCTCGGCATCGATAGCTTTAATCTTCTCCTTGACTAACTGCATATCGTCTTTCAACTTCTGAATCTTGCGGTTCATCTCTTCGATGAGGCTGTTACCCTTCTTGCTGCTGGCAGTCAGGAAGCCCAGGTTGTTTTCATAAGTATGAATCTCCTGCTTCAGGTTGTCGTACTGACGCATCAGGCGCTGACGTTCATTGTCCAGTGCACCTTCACCACGTTCCGCAACTTGTTTTAGGTTGTCCTTGAACTTGTTGAGGCGTTTCTTGGCTACGTTGATATTCAGTTCCTTGTAGAGCTTGTCGAGCACGGCGTGATACTCCTCGTAAATCTTATCTTTCTCCTTGAAGGGCACATGTCCGATGGCGTTATATTCCTCCACGAGCTTCTGTACCTTCTCCTGCAGTCCGTCACCAGCCTCCTCGGCAACAGCCTTCAGACGCTCAATGACATCACGCTTCTTTTCCAGATTTTCATGCTCTTCATTACGCTGACCTGCACCTGCGGCATTGCGAGCCTCGAAGAATTTGTTGCAAGCGCCGAGGAACTCTTCCCACAGCTGGTCACCCAGTTTCTTGGGCACCACACCGATGGTCTTCCATTCCTTCTGCAAAGCAATAAGCTTATCACTGGTAGAACGCCATTCTGTGCTATCCTGCAAAGCCTTGGCTTTCTCAATCAGTGCACGTTTCTTGTCGGCATTCTCCTTGAAACTGTCTTTCAGCGTCTTGAAATATTCTGCCTTGCGGGCAAAGAAATCATCGCATGCAGCACGGAAACGCTCAAAGATCTTCACGTTCATCTTCTGGGGTGCAAAACCGATGGTCTTCCATTCTGCCTGAATGGCAATAATCTCCTGTGTATGACGTTCCCAGTCGCCGCTACCTTTGTTCTCTTCACCGTTGATAGCTTCCACCTTCTCACAGAGAGCAGTCTTCTTTTCCAAATTATCTTCCTCGCGAGCGCGCAAATCCTCAAAGTGCTGCTGGTGACGCTTGTTGATAACGGTGCTGGCTGCCTTGAAACGTTGCCAGATTTCTTCGCGCAGTTCCTTGCTGACAGGACCAATCTCGCGATACTCCTGATGGAGCTGCTGCAACTGATGGAAAGCACTAATCACGTCTGTCTCATCAGCCAACTTCTCTGCTGCCTCGCACAGTCGCGTCTTAGCCTCCAGATTCTTCTTGAAATCCAGTTCGCGAGCCTCGCTGTTCAGTTTCAGCAAGTCATAGAACTGCTCTACGTAGAGCTGGTAGTTACGCCACAATTCATTGGCACTCTCTGCTGGAACAGCCTTGATGTCGCGCCACTCCTGCTGTAGGGTTTTAAATTCCTGATAAGTCTTGCTGGCCTCTTCAGGTGAAGTGACCATAGCCTTTATCTTTTCAATGATGGCCTGTTTTTTCTTCAGGTTTTCTTCCTTCTCAGCCTCCTGTTCACGGAAAATCTGCTGACGGCGCTCTTTGATAACGCCCATCTCAGCCTTGAATACTTCTTCGTCTTCATCGGGGGTGATTTGGTAGGCTTCAGGATCGCCTCCACCGTCAATATACTCCTTCAACTTTGCTTCGCGCTCTGCAATATGCAACTTGTAGAATGCCGTCTTCAGGTATTCTACCTCTTCCTTCTGAGGAGCTTCTTCGCCGTGAGCTATTTCCTTTACACGATCAAGTACTTCTTTCTTGGTGGTGTAAACTTTTCGTTCTTCAGAAGGTGAAGCGTTGTTTTCGGTTGTTTCTACTGCGGTCTCTTCGACCTTAACTTCTTGATTCCCCTGTTCTTCGACTAGCGAAGCGGCTCCGCCGTTTACGAGGATGTTTTCTTGAGAGTCCATCATTTAACTTCTTTTAGTTACTGATTCGGTTGGTTCATACAAAATTAGGCTTCAAAGGTACTAAAAAAAGGTAAATATGTAAAAAAGTAAAAAGGTAAAACACGCTACGTTTGCATTTTTTAACGCAATAGCGGTGTTTTACCTTTTCAGCCTCTATCTTTTTGCTCTTAAATCAGTCTTTTGTGTCGGAAGAACCACCAAGCAGCACCTGATACACCTACAGAGATGACGAGGGCGATAATGAATCCCACCGGACTATTCTCCATGCCGTTAATCAGGTTCATGCCAAAGAGCGAAGCTATCAGGGTGGGGAACATCATGATAATGGTCACACTGGTCAGCGTACGCATCACCGTGTTCATGTTGTTGTTGATGATGCTGGAGTAGGTGTCCATTGTCGATTCCAAGATGTCTGCGTAGATGTTCGTTGTTTCGCGAGCCTGTGTCATCTCGATGTTCACGTCCTCAATCAGGTCGGCATCGATTTCGTCGATCTGCAGTTTGAACTTCAGTTTAGACAGCAGCGTCTCGTTACCACGGATAGATGTCTGGAAATATGTGAGCGAGTCCTGCAGACGACTCAGACCAATCAGACTCTCGTTGTTCACGTTCTGATCCAGGTTGCGCTTCGCCTTATCTATCAGTGAATTGATTTGCTTCAGTCGCTTCAGATACCACACGGCACTGCTGTAGAACAAGCGGAAAATCATATCCACATAGTCAGTAAAGCCTACGCCGCGCTTCTGCTGATAGCTCACGAAGTCTATCATCATGTTCGTCTCGTAGTAGCACACCGTGATGGTGACGTCGCGCTTGTGGATGATACCAAGAGGCACGGTGGTGTAGGGCGTCCTTGAACGCACCTCTTTTACATAAGGGATACGCAGGATAATGAGCATCCATCCGTCATCATATTCATAACGGGCGCGCTCATCGGTATCGCTGATGTCACTGATAAAATAGTCGGGTATGCCGAATTTCTCTTCCAGCTCGCGCTGGTCGTCTTCGGTGGGACACGTCACTTGTATCCAGCAATTGGGCTGCCACTCCTGGAGTTGGCTCAGCCCACCTTGGGTGTTCCAGTAAGTCTTCATTGTGCTAATCCTTTTTTGAAAGTTGAAAAGTTGAAAAGTTGAAAGATTAAAAACTCTTTACTTTTTTTCTTTTTTACCTTTTTACATTTTCAAAGCGGCAAGAGGA
>JAEEGL010987606.1_pt1 | contig 11480 bp, 5 predicted proteins | sample 9134231 | NCBI WGS metagenome assembly JAEEGL01 (sample SAMN16246548, study PRJNA631951) | gut metagenome | biome: gut microbiome; feature: rumen; material: fiber-attached | host: Bos | place: Iran: Karaj | collected 2018-10
AAGCTTGCCAATGGTGAGGTGAGAGTGCTATAATGCATATGCCTTGACGAATTTTGAAGGGAGTTGTTTTGAAATGGCACTTGAGAGTACAATAGCCGGGAGCTGGTATCCTGGAACAGAGGGCGCCATCCGCGCAATGGCGGAGGAGTGGGAGCGCGTCCGCCCCGATGCGGAGGCCGCTCGTCCCACGCCGGCTTCAACGGTGGATCCGGCAAATCCAAACGTGGTGGTTCTGCCACACGCGAGCTGGCAGTATTCCGGCAAGACCGCGTGGAGCGCCTTGCGGCTTCTCCGCGGCGCGGCCTTCCGCCGAGTGGTCGTCCTTGCGCCGAGCCACCGCGCCTGGATCGAAAACCGTCTCGTCGCGCCGGCCTCCACCGCCGTCTCAACCCCGCTGGGGGAAATCGCAATCGACCGGGACTGGCTCGACCGACTGGCCCTGCTGGCACCTGTCTCCCGCGACGACCGCGTCCATTCCGCGGAACATTCCGCCCAGATCGAATACCCGCTACTGCAACTTGTCCTTAAAAGAGGCTTTTCCATCGTCCCGCTCGTCATGGGGTCGTTCGGCTCCGACCAGATGGCAATGTGCGCCCGGGCGCTGGCGCAACTGGCCGACGCCGAGACCTTGCTTGTCATCTCGTCGGATTTCACCCACTACGGACGCGATTTCTCGTATGCGCCTTACGGAACCAAGGGCGGCAGGGAAGTCCGCGACAGCGTCGCGGCGGCGGACGCCGACGCCCTTTCCTTCCTCGTGAAGAACGACGCCGACGGCTTCGTAGCGTCGGTCGAACGGAGCGGTGCCACGATCTGCGGCCGCGTCCCGATAGAGATGGCGCTTCGCGCCTTCCCGCAAGGGACGTCGCTGTCGACCCTCGCCTATGCAACCTCGGGCGACGACGACGACGACTGGACGCGCTTCGTCTGCTACGCGGCCGTCGCCGGCCATGTGGCGTGGCAGGGTTCCGGCCCCGTCGTGTTGGACGCCGCCGCCCGCGACTTCCTCCTCCGCGTCGCCCGCGAGTCCGTCGAACATGCCGTCCGCACCAGGCGTCCCCTCCCCGCCGGCACCTTCACCGATTCGGCGCCCACCGCCGCGCGGACGAAAATGGGCGCCTTCGTGACGCTCAGCGAACGGGCCACCGGGGCGCTACGCGGCTGCATCGGCGAAATCCTGCCGATGCGTCCGCTCGTCGAGGCGGTGACCGCCCGCGCGGCCGACTCCGCCCTCCGCGATCCGCGCTTCGACCCGGTCTCCAAGGACGAACTCGCCTCGCTCCGCGTCGAGGTCTCCGCCCTGACGCCGCCGCGCCCCGTCGCATCGTGGCGGGAGATCGTCCTCGGCCGCGACGGCATGACGCTGGAGCGTAACGGCTCTTTCGCCGTCTTTCTCCCGCAAGTGGCGCCGGAGCAGGGCTGGGATCTGGAGACGACGCTGACCCATCTTTCCCGCAAGGCGGGGCTGTCGTCCAGCGCCTGGCGGAGCGGCGCGTCGTTCGAGACATTCCAGGCGGAGGTTTTCCATGAGTGACGAATCCCGGGCCGTCTGCGGAACCTGTCCGCGCCGATGCGTCCTCGCCGAGGGCGCGACCGGCTTCTGCCGCGCGCGCCGCGCCGTCGGCGGCCGCGTCGTCTGCGACAACTACGGCAAGGTGACATCCCTGGCCCTCGACCCGATCGAGAAGAAGCCGCTTGCCTTCTTCCGCCCCGGCAGCCGGGTGCTCTCCGTGGGCAGCTATGGCTGCAACCTTCGCTGCCCGTTCTGCCAGAACGACTCGATCTCCCAGCACGGCGCGACCGACGTGGACTTCCAGACCTTCGCGCCCGCCGCGCTTGCCGACCTAGCCCAATCGCTCGTGGAGCCACAGGGCAACATCGGCCTTGCCTACACCTACAACGAGCCGCTTGTCGGATGGGAGTTCGTGCGCGACTGCGCAGTCGAAGTCCATGCGCGGGGCATGGCGAACGTCCTTGTCTCAAACGGCTGCGCAACAGACGAGGTCGTCGGGGAACTCGCCCCGCTTCTCGACGCGGCCAACATCGACCTCAAGGGGCCCTCGCAAGAATACTACGACTGGGTCGGCGGCTGGTTCGACGCCGCCTGCCGCACCATCTCGACGCTCCACCGCGCCGGCTGCCACGTGGAGGTGACTACCCTCGTCGTGCCCGGGCGCAACGACGCGGAAGCCGACATCGACGAGATTGCGTCCTTCGTCGCCTCGGTTTCGTCCGACATCCCGCTTCACGTGACGCGCTTCTTCCCACGCTACCACATGAAGAAGGCCCAACCGACGCCGGTCCGCGTCGTCTACCAACTCGCCGAGCGGGCGCGGTCGCACCTTCGCCGCGTTCTTGTCGGAAATTGCTAAAGGACGTTTGCTATACTGTTTTCGGTCAAAAAACAGTCTGCCATGCAAGCTGAGAGCACATCAAAGAGCCCGACCGGGCGCCTCCATCCCCTTTGGGGACTTGTCGCGCTCTGCTGCGCAGTCTACTTCACGAGCTACCTGACGCGCAAGTGCTTCGAGGCGTCGATGCTGGCGATCTGCGACGCGACGGGCCTCGCGCGCTCGGCGGCCGGCCTCGCCGGCACGGCCACCGTGGCACTCTATGGCTCGGGGCAGTTCGTCACAGGCTGGCTCGCGGATCGTCTCGACCCGCGGCGGATCGTCTTCGCGGCGCTGCTTCTCACGGCGGCGTGCAACGCCGCAATGCCGGCGGCGGCCGGGAGCGTCGCGGCGCTGGTGGCGCTCAACGCCGTGAACGGCTTCGCGCAGGCCATGTTCTGGCCGCCCCTTGTCAAGATCGTCGCCGCGAACCTGACGCCTGAGCGCTTCAAGGGCGCGGTCTTCTGGATTAACGTGGCTGCCAATGTCGCCGTCGTCGCCATTTTCGCGCTCGTCGCGGGCTGCGTCCGCTTCGCCAGCTGGCGGCTTGCCTTCGCCCTGACGGCGGCCGCCGCGCTTGCGGTGGCAGCCCTTTGGTCGGCGTTGATCCGGTCGCTGGCCCCGGCCTCCGGCTCCGATGGCGTCGCGCGCGGGCGGACGAAGTCCCGCCAACGCTCCATTTTCCGCCTTCTCTTCGCCGGCGGCCTTCTCCCCGTGGCGGGCGCAATCATCTGCCTGGGGATCATGCGCGACGGCATCGAGGCATGGGCGCCGGGAATCGTCAAGGACGTCTACGGCCTCAGCACGTCCGGCTCCACGCTCTCCGTGGTTGTCCTGCCCGTCTTCGCGGTGGCGAGCATGGCGGCGGCGCGGGGGCTACGGCGGCGCCTCGGCGACGAGCGCAAGGCGGCGTTCGCCCTTTACGCGGTTGGCCTTGTCTGCGCGGTTGCGCTCTTCGCCTCCGGAGGCGCCACGCTCGCTGTGGGGCTGCCGCTTCTGGCCATTCTTTCCGCGACGATGCACGGCGCCAACCTGATGCTCATCGGCGAGCTTCCCGGCCGCTTCGCGCGGTCGGGATGCGTCGGGACGGTTTCCGGACTCCTCAACGCCTTCGTCTATGTGGGGGCGGCCCTCTCCATCTGCGGCTTCCCGCTGCTTCGCGAGCAGCATGCTGGGTGGGGGATCGTCTTCGGCCTCTGGATCGTCGTCCTGGCCGTCGGCGGCGCGCTGCTTCTCCCGGTCATGTTGCGGAAGAGGTTTGACAGGGTTTCGTGAATCATTAACTCAAGCGGGAGATTGAAAATGGCAACAGGTTGTTCCAAAAGGCATTTCACTTTATTGGCGGGCCTCGCCCTCGTGGCGGCGTTCGCGCCGCTTTTGGCCGTGGCCGCCCAGAAGAAGCCGCCTGAGATTCCTGACTGCATCGTCAAGCCGTTGGAGGAACTGCCGGTCCAGACGCTGAAGCGGATCAAGCCGGATCCTTCGACGCTCGTCCTGCTCGAGGCCGAGATGATGGAAGTCCGCGACGCCTCGGGCCACATTCCCGCCAAGGACATCGCGCTCAAGAACGCCGAAATCGTGGAGGATCCCTGCGGCATGGAAGTGATCCGCTTCGGCGAGGAGCCCGGCTCGATCACGATTCCCGACAAGGGGCGCTTCGCCTTCCGAGACGGCGTCACCGTCGAGGCCTGGGTCTATCTCGAGGAGCCCATCGGCGAGGAGCCGACGAGTCTGGCGACCAAGGCCGGGAAGGACTGGGACCGCTCCACCTTCGGCCTCAGCCTCTGCAAGGGGAACCGTCTCACGCTCAATTACGTCGGGCTTGTCGGCGAGACACCCGACTACACCCAGGAGGAGGGCATCCACGTCTGGAAGATCACCGTGAAGGGGCGCCACTACCCCGGCCGCTGCAACACGATGAACGGTCTCAGCGTCTTCCCCGCCCGCAAGTGGACGCATGTCGCCTTCACCTACGACCGTCCGCGCCACCTGCTGCGCACGTGGGTGGACTTCGGCCTCGACCGCGAGGCCTTCAACAGCTGGCGCGAGGTGGCGACCGAGCTGGCCGACGACGACGACGCCCCGCTCACTTTCTTCAAGGGCGCCACGAACCTGCGCGTCGCGCAGGTCCATGTCGCCTCGGGCGCGAAGAAGATCGGCTACGCGCCGCCCGTCCGCGTCTACGCGACGGAGTTGGCCTACCGCAGCTTCAGCTACATCCATGTCGTGCAGACCTCCGACGACCTGCCGCTGCCTTGCGAGATCGCCGTCGGCAACATCTCCACGCCATCGATGAACAAGGTCAACCGCTACATCATCAACGACCGCGAGCCGCACAACTTCCTCATTCCGCGCCACATCTACAACAACGTGACATCCGAGCTCGTCGTGCGCTTCCTGCATGAGGGGCGCGAGTTCTACCGCTACGAGACGCTCCTTTGCAACCCCGCGGCCGGCAGCCCGGCGAGCTGGCGCTTCCTGCGCGGCAACCCATGGGTGAACGGGCCGCAGCACCCGGACTGGTGGGTCGGCGAGGACAACGTCATCCGCTATCGCGAGAAGCCCGTCTTCCCGCTGGCCACGTCGCATGTGCGCACCAACGGCTTCGACCTCGTCACCGACCTCGGCTTCACCATGGTCGGGCTGAAGAAGGACACCCTCAAGGTGCCCGCCTGGGAATGGCGGGAGGCCGTCGCGCCGTATTTCGACAAGGCGAACGAGCGCGGCGTGGCCATCACCGTTGGCTCCTGCGAGGACGGCCGCCCTGCGCAGGGGATGCTCTACGCCTTCGACGAGCCGTGGGGCTACTCCTTCGCGCCGATGCTTCAGCGCTACAGGTCGCTGCGCGCCGCCCGCGAGCGGCCCGCCGAGCTGCCGGTCGTCGGGGCCCAGAACAACTGGCAGCGCTACCGCGAGACGGGCACGTGCACCGACATCTTCGCCATAGACCCCTACGCCCGGGGCTCGGTGCCGCTCCGGTTCGTCTACGATGCCACCCGCGCGGCCGTCCGCGAGACCGACGGCCTCAAGGCGATCGAGACGATGATCGGCAACTACGGCACCGTGGACCAGCGTCCCGACTTCGACGAGCTGCGTACGATGTGCTACCTGGCCGTTGCCGGCGGCGCCAACATGCTCGGCTTCTACTCGTGGGATGACAGCGACGCCCCGGGCGGCGCCTGCGACACGGCCCTGATGCCCGGCATCGTCGAGAACTACCGCCGGCTCCTGGCGGAACTCCATTCGCTTGAATGGGCGCTGACGGTTCCCAACGCCAAGGAAGGCCCGACGATCGAGCCCGCCTCCCCGCGCGGCTTCTTCGCCTGCGCCAAGGTCGAGCGTCCCGGAAAGGGGTCGCAGAACCGGACCTGCCTGATCGTGGCCTCCGACCTCTACCGCACGACGACGCGCACCGTCGTCTACCCGCCCGCCGCCGGCAAGAAGGCCGCGCTCCTCTACGGCCCCGGCCGCGAGGGAACCATCTCGCGCGAACTCGCCTTCGACGCCGACGGCCGCGCCGAGATCTCCATCCCGCCGCTCAGCACGCTGGTCTTCGTCTGCCAGGAGAACCCCTGAAGACGGGAAAACCGCGACGATGGCGACATTTTATCTGTTTGCGCCAAAAAGTTATAATTGACGGAATGGGCGGCTGGTGAAAGACTGTCGGAGTTGAACTTGCCGCCAACCTCAACGCACTGGAGACAACATGACTGCAAGACACATTCTCGCCCTTGCGACCCTTTTCGCCGCCGGCACGGCCGGCGCCGCCGATCTCTACGTCACGCACCTCGTCGATGGCGGCGGGGCGCCGTACTACGCCGGAGCGGCTGCGGGGGCGGTCGTGACGAACGACCTCCAGGCGGCCGTCAACCTGGCCGCCACCGGCGACACGATCTGGGTCGAGGACGGCTTCGTCTGCGACTCCGGATCGACCTTCGGCGGCGCCAGGTCGGGCGTCTACCGCGTCTATCCGTCGCGCAAGGTCTTCATCCGAAGCCGGTCCGGCGCCTATTCCACCGGGGCGATGATCCGAGGCGCCTTCCACAGCGCCGAGCAGCTCTGCGGCACGAACGCCGTCAAGGGGATCTACCTGCCGGCGGGCTGCGTCCTGACTGGCTTCCGGATCGAGAACGCGGCCTCGTGCGATGCGACGAGCACCGGTCCCTGGGCAAGCAACTACAACGGTGCGACGTCGACCATGGGCGGCGGCATCTCCGCCGCCAGCGGCGCCGTCGTGTCGAACTGCCTGGTCTCCGGCTGCGTCTGCCACTTCCGGGGCGGCGGCGTCACGGGCGGCGCATACTTCAACTGCGTTTTCCAATCCAACACCGCCGGCTCCGGCGGTGGCGCCGCTTGCGGCGGAAGTTTCTATGGCTGCCGATTCGAGGGCAACTCGTCGTTAGCCGGCGGCGCGGCCTTCAACCCCGCTTTCGCCACCAACTGCGTTTTCGTCGGGAACGAGGCGACGACCTCCCTCGGCGGGGCGATCGGCAGCTACAACGCCGCGCTGGACATCCGCAACTGCGTCATCACGAACAACAGCGCCAAAACATACGGCGGCGGCGTGGGGGTGCAGGGGGGATCGTGCCGGATTTCCGGGGCCTTCATCGCGGACAATTCGGCGGGCGGCGTTGGCGGCGGCGCGGCGGCCGACACCACCGTGACGCTCGGCAATGCCGAAATCGTCGACTCGACGGTGACAAACAACACCGCCGCGGGCAGCGGCGGCGGCATCTACCGCTTCACAGCCTCCAGCTGCGTCATTGCGTCCAACTTCACAAAGGCGAACGGCGGCGGCGCCTGGGGCGGCAAGCTCATCGAGCAGTGCGAAATCGTCGGCAATGTCGTCTCGAACTCGGACTGCTGGAACTACGTGTCGGGCGGAGGCGTGTACGGCGCCGAAATCGTCAGGGACTGCCATGTCGCCTACAACCGGACCATCGGCTCGGGGCAGGTGTGGACGACTACGTCGCGAGGAGGCGGCGGTGGCGTCTGCAGCAGCACCGACTCCAGCGCGAAGCGGACGCTTGTCGTCAACTGCCGCATCGAGGGAAACTCCGCGCATGTCAACGGCGGCGGCCTCTGCAACGTGGTCGGCTCCGGCAACGAGGTCGTCGGCAACTTCGCCACGAACCAGTTTGGCGGCGGCGCCTGGGGCGGCACCCACACCAACACCGTCTTCCGGAAGAACCGCGCCATCTACGGCGGCGGCGCGAGCGGCCTCGGCCTCGCCACCAACTGCGTCTTCATCGCCAACTTCTGCACGAAGAGCGGCGGCGGCGCCAACGAATCGACGCTCCGCGACTGCCTGCTTGAGGGCAACGCCACCACCAACAACGCGCCGACCTGGGACAACAGGTCGTCCTGCGGCGGCGGCCTCTACGGCGGGACCGCATACGACTGCGTCATCCGCTGCAACGACGCCTTCTCGACCTCGCACAGCAGTCCGCCGGCCGGGAACGGCGGCGGTGCCTGCGGCGGAACGCTCATCCGCTGCGTCATCACCAACAACACGGCCGCCAGCTATGGCGGCGGCGTCAGCGGCGGGTCGGTCCGCGGCTGCCTCGTCGCCGGCAACACCTCGGGCAACCGCGGCGGCGGCATCTACAGCGGCACGCATTTCAACAGCATGGTGACCAACAATGTCTGCCTGGACGCAAACGGCGGCGCAATCGGCTACCAGACCTATGTCTACAACTGCACCGTCGCCTGGAACCGCTGCAACGGCGCGAACACCGTCTATGGCGTCAACAGCGTCTTCTTCGGCAACGCCGCGGCGGGCAGTTTCGGATGGGCCACCAACTGCTGCGTCACGGGGCTCTCGTCGATCACCTCGAAGGGCACCGGCAACACCGCCGCCAACCCGAAGCTCGGCGAGGTTGACGGCTTCGCCCTGGTTCCGCTGATGGGCTCCCCGTGCCGCAACGCCGGCGCGGCCTTCAGCTGGATGGCGGACGAGGCAGACGAGCGTTCGATCGCCTTCAACGGCCGCGCCCGCATCGTCGGGCGCGCCCCCGACATCGGCGCCTGCGAATCCAAGGAATGCCAGACAGTCCTGCGACTGAAGTAGAACTTTGCAAATGGAGCGGTCGCGGACGCGATGATCGAAGCGGACGTCGTTTCGAAGCGGACGTCGTTTCGAAGCTTTGATATAATCGTACGCGATGCGAACCATTAAATTTCATGTCTCTGCGGTTGCTTCCGCAATGCTTGCGTCGTTCGCGGCGCGGGCGGTTGTTGCTTTCACCGTCTTCTCGATGTGGGCGGCAACGGCGTTCGCGGCCGATGTCGGCGTGCGGGTGAACGGCGTGGACGTCTCCGCCGGCTCCGGCGACGGCTGGAGCTTCAGCGGCGGCATCGTCACCCTTTCCGCGGCCGATGCGGACTACGTCCTCTCCGGCGCCAACACGGCGGCAGGGGTGGCGGTATCGGTGGCGGCGAGCTGCCATGTGACGATCTCGAACCTCGTTCTCGACGTTTCGTCCGTTGACAGCCGCGCGGCGTTTTCGCTCGGGAACGGCGTTTCGGCCACGGTAGAGCTCGCGGGCGAAAACTCGCTCAAGAGCGGCAAAAGCTGCGCCGGGCTCCAGGCGGTTTCCGGGCGGACACTGACAATCACGGGCGACGGGTCGCTCTTCGTCCAGGGCGGGACCTGGGGCGCCGGCATCGGCGGCGGAAGCCGAGCCTCGGCCGGCACGCTTGACATCCAGGGCGGCACCATCGAGGCGATAGGCGGCAGTTCGGGTGCCGGCATCGGCGGCGGAAGCAGCGGTTCCGGCGGCTCGATTACGATTTCCGGCGGAGATGTCACGGCGCGAGGCGGCAGCACGGGCGCCGGCATCGGCGGCGGGTCGAACGGCTCCGCCGGGATCGTGACGATCACCGGCGGCAAGGTGACGGCCTACGGAAGCAGCGCCAGCGATTACGAAGCCGCGGGAATCGGCGGCGGCTACTATGCTTCATCCGGCGGCAGGGTGGTGATCCGCGGGGGCGAAGTGACGGCGACGGGCGGTTCCGGCGGCGCGGGCATTGGCTTGGGCCACAACAGCGATGAAATGACCATCGAGATTTCCGGTGGCAAGGTGACGGCGCGAGGCGGCAGCGACGCCGCAGGCATCGGAGGCGGACGCTACAACGAGAAGAACCTCGTCATCTCCATTTCCGGCGGCGAGATCAACGCGCAGGGCGGTGCCTATGCCGCGGGCATCGGCTCTGGGGAGATCTACAACGCATACAACGGCTTTTCCATGACCGTCAACATCTCCGGCGGCAAGATCGTCGCGACTGGCGGCACTTCCGGCGCGGGCGTTGGAATTGGAAGCCACTACAACTACGACTACTCCAGCGCGATCAACATCTCGGGCGGGTATGTCGAGGCGAGGGGCGGCAATCTGGCCGCAGGCGTGGGCGGCGGATCGAACGCCAGCGCCGGCACGATCACCATCTCCGGCGGCACGATCGTGCCGACGGCGGGAGAGGGAGCCGCTGGCAAGATCGGCAACGGCGGCGGCACCATCAGCGGACCGACCGCCACCACGACTGTCACCGGCGGCTCCATCGCCATCGCGCCGGGCGACTTCGTCCCGGCCATCTCGTCGGCGCAGCACCCGGTGACGCTGCACGTCGGCACGACCGCTTCCGGCGAGCCGGCCGACATGTCGGGGGCGGACTACGGCTGCACCGACCTCTACCCCGACGCGGACGGCAACGTCCGCCTCTGGCTCACGGAAGGCCGGCACTATTTCGGGCTGGACGACACGCCGCGCCGCTTGGACGTCGCGTCCGACGGCACCGCCACTTCGCTTGAAGAGTGGTTCACGGGGATCAAGCTCAACGCATTCGACGGGACGCTCGTGGACGCCGGGTGCGGAGGGCGCGGCGACTGGCGGATCGAAAGCAAGCGCATCGTCCTCATCGGCCCCGGCCCCTACCTCGCGACCGGCACGGCGGACACGGTCAACAAGTACACGCTTACGGTGGATGCGGACTCCTCCTTGACCATCTCCAACCTCACGATCGCCCTCTCAACCAGCTACTATGTCGCGCCGCTTGAAATCGCGGACGGCCGGACGCTGACGCTGACGCTGAAAGGCGAGAACCAACTTGTCGGCGACGGATGGCGCGCCGCTGTCAATGTTGCGGCCGGCAGTCGGCTCGTCATCGACGGCGACGGCAAGCTGACGGCGCAGGGCGGCCCCCTCTCCGCCGGCATCGGCTCCGGGTACGCGGAGTCCGCCACCATATCGTGCGGACGCGTGGAAATCCGCGGCGGCACCATCGACGCCACGGGCGGCAACTACGGCGCGGGCATCGGCACGGGGTATTACGGCGGCACCTTCGACATCGCGATCTCCGGCGGCCGCGTGACGGCGACCGGCAACAACTACAGCTGCGGTATCGGCGCGGGCAACCAAGGCAAATCGGGCAAGATCTCCATCTCCGGCGGCACCATCTTCCCCGATGTCATGGCAAACCAATACGGCAGTTCCGATATCGGCGACTTCTACGGCAGCAAGGCTGCGCCGATGTTCACGGGCGGTTCGATCCGATACGACGAATCGCACATGACGGCGCTCGGCACCAACGCGCTCGGGCAGACGGTCTATCCCGTCACCGTGACCAACCTTGAGGCCGATGCGGCGGTGGCGCTGACGGGGCTTGGCGACTACGGGACAAACGACATCTACGCCGACGGCGAGGGCAATATCTACCTCAGCCTTCCTGCCGGCGACTACTACTTCCAGGCGAACGGCCTGTATTTCCGCGCGGCCGTCGTCGATGCCGGCGTCGTCGCGACACAGGTCGCGGAAACGGCGACCGGCCTTTTCGTGAACGGGGTGGACGTGGGAACCCTTGCCGAGGATGGCTGGCACTTCTCGGATGGCGACAAGACCGTGACGCTCTTCGGCGGGACATACGAGGTCTCTGGCTCTTCGACCTCGATCGGAGTCCTTGTCGCCGGAGACTCCTCGGTGACGCTCTCGAACCTGCTCGTCGACTGTTCGGCCCATGACGGCCGCTCAGCCTTCCGCGTCGCCCCCGGGGCGGCCGTCGCATTCACGCTCGCGGGCGACACGGCCATCACCAGCG
>JAEEGL011619277.1_pt1 | contig 11480 bp, 6 predicted proteins | sample 9134231 | NCBI WGS metagenome assembly JAEEGL01 (sample SAMN16246548, study PRJNA631951) | gut metagenome | biome: gut microbiome; feature: rumen; material: fiber-attached | host: Bos | place: Iran: Karaj | collected 2018-10
AAATCGCAAATGGGAACTTATGCATCATGAGATACTCACGATACCCTTCCTCAAGAGCTTTGGAAATAATCTTATCTTTGACATATCTTCCGTTGACAAAAAATATCTCGAAATTCCTGTTGGATCTGTTGATGGATGGCTCTCCAAGATACCCTTCAAGAGTTATTCCATCCATTGAAGCGTTAATCGGTCTGATGCTAACTGAAACATCGCGACCATATATCCTGTAGATAAGCTCTTTTAGATCACCATTTCCCGATGTCGAGAACTTATCTTCTTTATTGTTGATATAGTGAAAAGAAATAGTGGGATTATCTAGAGCCATATGCTCCATGACATCTCCAATATAGCTTCCCTCTGTCTGAGGTGTCTTCAAAAACTTCTTTCTGGCAGGAGTGTTGAAAAAGAGATTTCTGATGATAAATGTAGTGCCATCGGGCGCTCCAACCTCTTCAAAGCCCTTTTCATCGCCACCTTCAATGGTGTACTTGATTCCTGTTAGGTCATCCGCAGTTTTGGTGATCATCTCAACCTGCGCAACGGATGAAATACTTGAAAGAGCCTCTCCTCTGAAACCAAGTGAATGAATTGAAAAAAGATCATCAATGGTCTTCAGCTTACTGGTAGCATGTCTTTTAAAGGCTTTCCTTATCTGGCTCTTTTCTATTCCGCTGCCGTTATCGGTAACTCTGATCATGTCGATACCGCCGCCCTTTATCTCAACAGTAACGGCAGTAGCGCCTGAATCTATCGCGTTTTCAACAAGCTCTTTTACCACGCTGGCAGGTCTCTCTACAACTTCACCTGCAGCAATCTGATCAATTGTATTCTTATCCAGCTCATTTATGAAAGCCATCAGCTTTTCCACCTGTTCTTAAGGTCACTTTGCAATTTATAAAGTGTGTTTAGCGCATCCATAGGCGTCAGAGTTGTAATATCAATTTCCTGAAGCCTCTTCAAAACATCTTCATCAGTCACAGTATCAAAGAGCGACATCTGATTAGTATCAACCTCGTCATAGTGCACAGGCTTGGATTTCCTGTCATTTTTGTTCTCTCTTACGAGGCTCTGAACCTTTTCTGTAATATCGTTGTTGGTAAGCTCTAAAACAATTTCCTTAGCCCTGTCGATTACCATATCAGGAACACCGGCAAGCTTGGCAACCTGTATTCCGTAGCTCTTATCAGCTCCGCCCTTTATGATCTTACGTAAAAAGACGATGTCGTCGCCATTTTCCTTAACTGCGATGCAGTAGTTATTAACATTATCCATCTTGCCTTCAAGCTCTGTAAGTTCATGATAATGTGTTGCAAAAAGAGTCTTGGCGCCAAGTATCTTTCTGTTACTGATATGTTCTGTAACGGCCCAGGCAATGGCAAGACCGTCATAAGTTGATGTTCCTCGGCCAATTTCATCGAGAATAAGAAGTGAATTAGGAGTAGCATTTCTAAGGATATTAGCAACCTCATTCATCTCAACCATGAATGTTGACTGCCCGCTTCCGAGGTCATCACTAGCTCCGACTCTTGTAAATATCCTGTCTACTACACAGATATCCGCCTTGGCAGCAGGTACGAAGCTTCCGATCTGAGCCATGAGAACAATAAGCGCTGTCTGTCTCATGTAGGTGGATTTACCTGCCATGTTGGGTCCTGTGATAATTGAAATACAGTGCTTCTTATTGTCCAAATACGTATCATTTGAAATAAACATATCCGATGTATCAAGCATCTGCTCAACAACAGGATGTCTTCCGTCTTTGATATTGATAAGCCCCTTCTCGTTGATTGAAGGCTTAACGTATCTGTTCTTCTCTGCCACATAAGCAAGTGAAGCATAAACATCAAGAAGTGCTATAGCTTTGGCTGTAGTCTGTATTCTGTCTATCTCAAGCGAGATTGAATCTCTTATCTTGCAGAACATCTCATATTCAAGATTATTGAGTTTATCCTGAGCATTTAAGATGGTATCTTCAAGCTCTTTAAGTTCAGGAGTAGTATATCTCTCACAATTAGTAAGAGTCTGTTTTCTGATAAAGTAGTCAGGCACCTTGTCTTTAAAAGAATTTGTTACCTCAAAGGAATAACCAAATACATTGCTGTACTTGATCTTAAGGTTCTTGATACCTGTCTTTTCCCTCTCATCGTCCTCAAGCTTGGCGAGCCAGCTCTTACCGTTTGTGCCCGCTTCTCTGAAGTGATCAATATCTTTGTCAAAGCCCTCTTTTATGATTCCACTCTCCTTTATAGCAAGGGGAGGCTCTTCAACAATGGACTGATCAATAAGTTCGTAAATATCCTCAAGAGCATCAAGTCGTGAAAGAAGGTCTGAAAGCTCTTTATCATCCTGAACATCAAGAAGTGATGTCTTTATGGCAGGAATCATCTTGATTGAATTCCTGAAAGCAAGGAGGTCACGGGGATTGGCTGTCTTGTAGACAATCTTGGACATAAGTCTTTCAAGGTCGTAAATAGGATTTAAGTATTCCCTGACTTCTTCTCTGGTAACAACATTTTTTACCAGCATCTCAACAGCTCCCTGCCTTAGCAAAAGAGCTTCCTTATCTATAAGAGGCTGCTCAATAAAGCTTCTGAGAGTTCTGGCACCCATTGCAGTCTTGGTCTTATCCAGAACCCATAAAAGAGTTCCTCTCTTCTGTTTGTCCCTCATTGTCTCAACGAGTTCTAAATTTCTCCTGGTTGAAGAATCAAGAAGCATAAACTTGCTGGCAAGATAAGGGTAAACATGAGTTATATTGGAAATATCAGACTTCTGCATATCAACGAGATACTGCAAAAGAGCTCCGGCTGCCACTACACCATTAGGGAAATCATCAACTCCAAGGCCTATAAGCGATGAAACCTTGAAGTGTTTCATAAGGAGCTTTTTAGAAGAATCCTCGTCGAAATACCTTGCATCAAGCGGATTAACAAACAAAGAGAGTCTGCTGCGAAGGTCCTCAAGATCAACTCCGCTGAAAGTAAATGATTCGTTGCAGATAATCTCAGATGGCATGTATTTGCCGATTTCATCAAGTGCCTCGCGGATTGACTCAACTTCCGTAAGGTAATAATCACCTGTTGTTACGTCAGCAATTGAAATACCAATCTTATCATCAGTATAAAGAATACTCATGATGTAGTTGTTCTTGGTCTCTTCAAGAGACTGCATATTTAGATTGGTACCCGGTGTAACTATTCTTGTGACTTCTCTTTTTACAATTCCCTTAGCAAGCTTGGGATCTTCAGTCTGTTCGCAGATAGCTACTTTATAGCCCCTTGAAACAAGTCTTGTAAGGTATGAATCCACTGCATGAAATGGGACTCCACACATTGGAGCCCTCTCTTCAAGTCCGCACGCTTTTCCTGTGAGGGTAAGCTCAAGCTCTTTGGATGCTACTTTTGCATCGTCAAAAAAGAGTTCATAAAAGTCACCCAATCTGTAAAAAAGAATGCAGTCCTTATTTTCTTCCTTGGTGCGCAGATAATGCTGCATCATAGGAGAAACCTTCTCTATGTCAATATTTGAAAAACTTATGTTACTCTCCACAACAAACCCCTAATAAACAAAAATTTATTCGTAAAAGGACCAGATATCAGTCATTTACGATTTCGCCCATGAAATAGAATCCATGGCACTCAGAAAGTCTTACTTTAACAATACTGCCGATAAGCTCTTCATCCCCTTTGAAGTGTACAAGTGTATTGTTGGAAAGTCTTCCTGTCAAAAGTGCGTTATCATGCTCGTTAACGCCTTCTACAAGAGCTTCCATTGTCAGACCTGTGAGCTTCTCAGACTGCTCTTTTGCCGTTTCCTGAACAACTTTAAGAAGTCTGTCAAAGTTCTCTTTAACAATATTCTCAGGAACCTGATCCTCAAAGCCTGCTGCAGGGGTGCCTGTTCTCTTTGAATAGATAAATGTAAATGCGTTGTCAAATTGAGCCTTCTTTACAACATCGATTGTCTCATCAACATCAGAAGCGCTCTCGCCCGGGAATCCCACGATAATGTCTGTAGTGATAGCTACATCAGGAAGCATAGTCCTAATCTTATCAACAAGAGCAAGATACTGATCCTTGGTGTACTTCCTGTTCATACGTCTCAAAATTTCAGTACTGCCGGACTGAAGAGGCAGATGAATATGTCTTGCTATCTTAGGATTTCTCTTAATTGTCTCTAAAAGCTCATCAGAGAAGTCCTTGGGATGAGGTGTCATAAATCTGACTCTCTCGATGCCCTCAACCTTGCATACTTCCTCAATAAGCTGAGGGAAGGAAATCTTATTAGGATCTCCGTCTTTAAAATCAAGACCATAGGAGTTGACGTTCTGTCCAAGGAGCATTACCTCCTTAACTCCGTCTGCTGCAAGTCTCTCACATTCTCTGATGATATCCTTGGGCGATCTGGATCTCTCTCTTCCGCGAACATAAGGAACGATACAGTATGTACAGAAGTTGTTGCAGCCAAACATGATATTTACGCCTGACTTAAACGGATATTTTCTCAGAACAGGAAGATCCTCAACAATCTTATCTGTGTCCTTCCAGATATCAATTATCATGCGGTCTGATAAAAGGCTTGTATAAAGAAGCTCAGCAAACTTGTAGATGTTATGTGTTCCAAAAATAAGATCAACAAATCTGTAGCTCTTCTGAATCTTCTCAACTGCGGACTGTTCCTGCATCATGCAGCCACAGATAGCAATCTTCATATAAGGATTTTTCTTTTTGAAATTACTGCACTGTCCGAGCCTTCCAAGTACACGTTGGTCAGCATTATCTCTGACTGTACAGGTATTGTAAATTACAAACTCAGCATCCTCAGATTCAGTCTCCTCATAGCCTGCAAGCTTAAGGATTGCGAGAAGCTTTTCGGAATCCCTTGCATTCATCTGGCATCCGAAGGTAACAACGCAGGCTCTTGGCTTTCTTCCGAGTTCCTTTTCATAGCCTGCTACAATCTCTTTTGCCTTTTCAATAAACTCAAGCTGTCTAAGGCTCTCAGCGTCTGTGATTTCGTTTTTGTTACTGTTTAAAATATTTATTTCTTTTGACATAAAACCATCTTTCTAATAAAAATCAATTAAACTCAGGGCCATAGGCCTTTACAATTCCAAGGAGTATATCAACAACCTTTACCATCTCCTGGATTGATGCATATTCATATTTGCCGTGGTAATTGTAACCACCTGTGCAGAGATTAGGACAAGGAAGTCCCATATATGAAAGGGCTGCTCCGTCTGTACCGCCTCTGATTGGTGATTCAATAGGTGTTACACCGATTTCCTCCATAGCCTTCTTGGCATTCTCTACAAGGTGCATGTGTGGTCTGATCTGCTCGATCATGTTCTTGTACTGATCTCTTACAGTTACTTCTACAGTTCCCTCGCCGTATTTTCTATTTAAGAACTCAGCAGCTGCGACAAAAAGTTCTTTTTTCTCATTAAAGAGCTTCTCATCGTGGTCTCTGATGATATATGACGCTGTAGCCTTCTCTGTTCCGCCGTGAACCTCAGTGAGGTGGAAGAAGCCTTCTCTTTTCTCTGTGTACATAGGGTTCTGGAATACAGGTAAAAGAGAATGAAACTCATAGCAGATAAGAGCTGCATTGATCATCTTATTCTTGGCATCGCCAGGGTGCACACTGCGTCCGTTTACCTTGATCACACCCTCAGCAGCATTGAAGTTCTCATACTCGAGTTCTCCAAGCTTGCCACCGTCAACAGTATACGCATATTTAGCACCAAATCTCTTGATGTCAAAAAATGCTGTTCCTGCGCCAATTTCCTCATCCGGAGTAAATGCAATCTTGATATCGCCGTGCTTGATCTCAGGATTGGTCAAAAGAGTCTCAGCCATAGCCATAATCTCTGAAATCCCGGCCTTGTCATCTGCACCCAAAAGTGTTGTACCGTCTGTAACAATGAGATCTTCGCCGATATGATTTAAAAGCTCAGGAAAATCATCAGGTGAAAGAACCACTTCTCCATCAACGCTGAGCGGAATATTGCTACCATCATAGTCATTGAAGATCCAAGGCTTAACGTCCTTGCCACTTACTTCATCTGAAGTATCCATGTGTGAAATAAAACCAATGGCAGGTCTTTCCTTACCATCATCAATATTGGAAGGTATTGAAGCATAAACATAGCAATGAGCTTCGTCATAATAAACATCGGAAGCACCGATCTCGTTGAGTTCTGATACAAGAAGCTTTGCAAGATCATGCTGCTTCATGGTAGATGGTGAAGTACCTGTTGTGTCGTCCGACTGAGTATCAATCTTTACATATCTGAAAAATTTCTCAATACAATCTATTTTATTCATGATTATTTATTCTCCTTCCTGCGCTTTCTGCTGTCCTTCTTCTTTTTGTAGTCTTCATCAACTCTGCTGATATAAATTCGAACAGATCTCTCTGTCTGCATCTGCAATGAAGCTACTCCCTTATCAGCTGAAAGCAAAATTCCGTCCTCGCCTTCACATGCAGCGGTATCAGAAAGTATATCCCACTTCAAACCGTCAGGGAGCTTAGGAAGTGCAAATTCAGCTTTCTGCCAATGCATGTTGTAACATACGTATATAAAAGGCTTATCACCAATTTTCTCATAAAGGCCACAGTAAAGCATGCCAAGAACATGGCTATAGCCTGAAAGGTCAGGTCTCCATGCCTCTTTGCCGTGACAAGAAAGGTCCGGATATCCGCATGAAATGTAGTCCATAAGCTTAAATGGCTTGTGAAGGTGCAGCATATCGTAGGAAAATCTTAATTTAACAAGGAACTTGAAGTATTCAAAGATTTCTTTATTTCTGTCCAGTCCCTTCCAATCGATCCATGAAGTGTCATTGTCCTGGCAATATGGATTGTTGTTACCGCCCTGCGAAAAACCAAACTCATCTCCTGAATATATCATAGGAGTGCCCTGTGAGAGCAAAAGCATGGTGAGAATGTTTTTCATTTGACGAATTCTAAGCTCTAGAATACTGTGTTTTCTGGTGCGACCCTCTATTCCACAGTTCCAGCTCAGGTTATTGTCTGTGCCATCCTTATTGTTCTCGCCGTTTTCTTCATTGTGCTTGTGCTCATAAGCAACAAGATCTGCCAGCCTAAAGCCCTCATAATCACTGATGTAATTGATGATAGCATTATCAGTATCGTTGGCTATCATTGCCTTGAGAAAATCGTTTGCAGAGTTGTCATCGCTCTTTAAGAAGCGCCTTGAAGCATATAAAAACGAGTTGTTATAAACGGAAAGATATCTCTTGTCAGGGTGCTTACCACCATAGATATCAAAAGTATCAAACCACTCATACCAAATCTTCACATCCTCAAAGAGCGGCTCTCTTGTAATCTGACGAACAGGGACTCTTACTCCTTTAAGGTGGAAGCCATCTACATGATAAGTGCATCTCCAGTATCTGAGTGCATCGATGATAAGGCTCTCGTTTTCGTTATCTTCGAAAAAGAACTGCATAACAAGCTCAAGTCCGTTTTCATGAAGAGTTTTAACGAAATTTTTAAACTCATTTTCTGCATCGGACGGATTCTCGCAATATGAAGTTCTGGGTGCAAAATAGTAACCCTTTTTGTATCCCCAGAAATTAAGCCTCTTTACGATTGAATCTTCGCTAACTATAGAGCCGTCTTTGGAATAAACAAAACCCTCTTTGTTTTTGGATGAAGCAGGAATCGGATTCTCCACTTCATTCATCTCATAAGCAGGCATTATTTCTAATGTTGTAACGCCTATTGATTTGAGATAAGGAATCTTTTCAAGTATTCCTGAAAAAGTGCCTCTCTTCGAAGTTGAAACGCCACTTGAAGAGCTCTTTGTAAAACCTCTTACATGAAGAAGATAAATAAAGCTGTCTTCATAGCAGATATCAGGCGATTCATCCTTGCCCCAGTCAAAGCAGCTCTCTGAGTTGCTGCGATTTGATTTATTGTCTAGCTTGGCTCTTATATCTGAATCGGGAACGTCTTTTCCGAATGTCTCAAGTCCCAAAACGTGCTTGGCATAAGGATCGCAAAAGTATTTATCATCTCTGAAATAGTTGTAAGAAACGTATTTATCAATATTCTCGATATTTCTGATCCTTGCGGAATAAATGGCTCCTCTTTTAAGGGATCTGTTGAACCTTATAGAAAGAGGCTCTGTATCCCTGTCAGACGCTGCAGGATACAAGGTAATTCCGCATTTCGAACAGTCCCCGAATACAGCCCTTACCACAAGGCTTTTATCGTAGTCAATATAACACCCAAGTGGATAAGGCTTTTCATTACAAATACTATACTTTTGCTGCATTTTCGCTCCCGGTTATCTCTATTTGTACATATGCCGTAATATTTTATCACAAATTTGCTTATTATGCACATTATATGATATATTGCATTAAATTGCAGAAATGCGCACTACGCTGCGCATTTCGTGACAAATTGAAGATATAATAGGCCTGCGACTTTAGTCGCACTGGAATGGCCTATTTGACATAGATTCTTGAGTTTTATCCAAGAATCTATGTTATAATGAAAACAACTAGTGATTACAACAATTGTATTAAATAAAGGGGAACGTAATTATGGAATTTTCCAAGATAGCAACAGAGATGAACACCAGAATCGAAAACGACGAGCAGATGACCGTTGATGTAGAGCTCGAAAGCGGCGAAACCATTACCTGTGCCATCATCATCGTTCTTACAGTCAACAGCAAGGATTACATTGTCCTTCTTCCTCTTGATAAAAACGGCCAGAACAATGACGGAAACGTTTGGTTCTATGAGTTTATATTCCACGGTGAAGATGGTGAGCCTGAGCTTGGCTATATTAGCGATGATGCTGAGTATGAGGCAGTTTCAGAGGCATTTAACCTCTATCTTGATGACGTTGAGTTTGATGAGATTGTTGAGCTCCCTGAAGAAGGTCTCGACGGCGAGGAAGAATGATCCCATAGGTGTTTGATAGGTCGCAGGAACCTTGAAGGGAGCATCGGATTCTCCTCAGAACCTGTAAGATAAGACATTATGAGCGCTGTTTTTGCTCGTGTCATTCCGACATAGAGCATACGGCGCTCTTCTTCTATCTGCTGCATTGTAACAGAGCTTCTGCTTGGTATAATTCCCTCATTTAAATTTGGAAGCCATACAACTTCAAATTCAAGTCCTTTGGCACCATGCATGGTCATGATCTTTACCTGATCATTTTTTTTGCTCTTACCTGCCTTTTTCTCGCATGCATTGCTCTCGCTTCTTACTCTTTCCAACTCCTTTAAGAGCATCTTGTTATCAGCCATCTTCTGCGCCAATTCTGTGAGCTCATTTAAAGCATCGATTTCTCCTGGAAAGAGCTTATCTATCCCGACTTCCCTTCTAAGATATCTAACTGAAAGAGATGGTCTCATCTTTGATATGATTCTCAGCTGATTAAAAAGCTTTTCTATCTCCCTTATCTTTTCTCTGTTACCCTGATAATATCTTCTGACTTTTGCTTCTGTAACAGTCTCTTCCTCAGCGCAATCCCTTGATATGTAGCGCATAGGCTTATTCATTATCTTGAAAAAGAGCTCTCGCCTCTTGCCTTCACACACAAACTTAAGATAATCCTCGCACAGTTTAACAGCAGGGCTCTCAACAAAGCTCTTCGCATAATCATCGAGATTTGTAGAAAAGCCGTTTGATTTTAATGCATTTGCAAGGGAATAACATTCTGAATTTGTTCTGAAAATGAAGGCTGTATTTGAGATTTTTTCTCTGTTATTTTCAAGAAAGCTTAGAATTGCAGAAAGCTGCTGCTTTTTGTCAGCATACCTTCTGGGAATCAGATAACCTTTACCGTTTGAATCATCGGCATTTAGCTCTTTTTTGAAACGTATCTTGTTTTCATTGATAAGAAGCATCGCGTTATCAAGTATTACTTTTCCGCACCTGTAATTGACATTAAGATTGATTATCCTGGGTGTGATTTTATCAAATTCATGTGGAAAATTCTGCATTATGCCAGGATCCGAACCCCTAAAGCCGTAGATTGACTGGTCATCGTCACCTACAACAAAGAGATTATTGTATCTACAGAGCTTTCTTATTACCTTATACTGCATGGGATTTATGTCCTGATATTCATCGATAAGGATATATCTGAATTTGTCCGCCCATATATCAAGTACCTTAGTGTTCTCACATAAAAGGTCAAAACACCTCAAAATCATATCATCAAAGTCTATTAGTCCGTACTCAGAAAGAGCCTTTTGATATTCCTTAAAAACATATGGAAAAAAGCTGCTAAAAGGCATTGTTGCTTCATATGAAGATATGTCATCTCCCGTATTTTTAATTCTTGAAATCTCAGAAATGATTTCCTTCATTCTTTCCGAATCTTCAAGAATATCTTTTATATGTTCCTTTTTATTCTTAAGTGCTCCACAGCTTAAGCCATGCAGGAATACATCTCTTATAAGCTTGTACTTTTCAGCTTCAGTTATTATTTTCAAACTTTGATTGGGATTGGATCTTCGAATTATCTGATAAAAAACAGAATGAAATGTTCCAAAACAGACTTCCGGATAAGAACTATCCGTGTTTTTCATAAATCTCTGCTGCATTTCAAGAGCAGCAGCTTTGGTAAAAGTAATGACCAGTATTGTGGAAGGATCAATATTGCAATCTCTTATGAGATGCATAAGCCTCTGCACTATTACAAAGGTTTTGCCGCTCCCAGGCCCTGCAAGTACCATTGCAGGGCCATCTGTGTGGAGAATAGCCTCCATCTGAGCGGCGTTACCTTTTAAGTCACTACTTCTATTGGTAGTGCTATTATTTTTCAAGTAACTCAATTCCTTTTTTAATTCTCTTTATTGTCTCGTCCTTGCCGATGACTTCCATGAGCTCTGTTGCTCCGCAAGGAGTCATCTCTTTGCCGGAAGCAGCAATTCTTACAGGCCAAAGAACATAGCCATTCTTGTACTCATGCTCCTTGATATAGTCAGAAAGCATTGCATAAAGTGCATCGTTGCTATAATCTTCCTGTGCCTCCAAAAGCGGAAGAACCTCTTTAAGAACTGCAAGCGAAGTCTCCTCGTTGGTCTTCATCTTCTTGTGAGCATAGATTGCTGTATCATACTCAGGAAGCTCGTTAAAGAAATCAACCATTCCTGCGATATCAGGGAAAATCTCGATTCTTGTCTTGACCATTCCTGCGATCTTGCGAAGCTTGGACTCATCTGACTTAAGAGCATCGTTAGTGATAGCCTCTAAGAGATATGGTTTAGCCATCTCAAAGAACTTATCCTCATCCATAGCCTTTAAGTACTCGCCGTTCATCCATTTGAGCTTAGTAAAGTCAAATACAGCAGGTGACTTGCTGATACGGTGATAATCGAACTTCTTGATAAGATCATCAAGGCTCATGATCTCGTTGTTATCTTCAGGAGACCAGCCAAGAAGTGCTACAAAGTTAACAACTGCCTCTGTAAGGAAGCCCTGCTC
>JAEEGL013211062.1_pt1 | contig 11480 bp, 9 predicted proteins | sample 9134231 | NCBI WGS metagenome assembly JAEEGL01 (sample SAMN16246548, study PRJNA631951) | gut metagenome | biome: gut microbiome; feature: rumen; material: fiber-attached | host: Bos | place: Iran: Karaj | collected 2018-10
ATCCCTTTTTATATGTCTTTACCAATACTTGTGGTAGAAACTTAGAGGTAAAAATCCTTTGTTATGTCTGCATACCAGGCGGAGCGTTCGCCACCTTCGGTAAGGATATGTGATATAGTGACTAAAGGCTCCGGATGTTGTCTTATATATAATAAGGTGCGCTTTGGTTGTTTCCGCTCAGTCGTCTTGATGTGCAGCTGTTTGACAATGAAGAGACTGTTGAGTGCACATTCCTCTTCTATTCGCTTTGTGGCTGAGGTGGGTAAAATGATGGTCAATGTACCGTCATCACACAGTAGTTCTTTGCACCTTGAAATAAGAATGGAGTAGGGGAGAGATGTAGCATGACGTGCTGCGTTGCGTTGACTGTCAGGACATTGCAGGCTTTCCTCAAAGAAAGGGGGATTGCAGATGATGCTATCAAAAAGAGCGTCGTCGTTACTGAAATCCTGTAACGAGGTATGTATGATAGTTATTCTGTCCTTAAACGGTGACTGTGCTACATTCTGTTCTGCCTGACTGCAAGCCTCCTCATCCACTTCTATCCCTATGATTTGGGCATCGGGATAGCGTTGCGCCATCATTAATGAGCAGAGAGCAGAGCCGGTTCCAATGTCAAGGATGCGCTTTGGAGAGCCTTCTGCCAATGCTCCGAGCAGTACTCCGTCTGTGCCAACCTTCATGGCACAACGGTCATGCCTGACATAGAAATGCTTGAACTGAAACCCTTCGGACATGATGGTTTTTGTGCAGGTGAGATATATAGGATTTAACTCGTCTGTAAGGGAGTCTTTTAACCTCTTATATAGTCAACGAATGAGTATTTATAGTTGTGTTTCTCATCGGTATCATGGTCCTCGCGGACTGTTTCTTTCCATCCTTCACTATAAGGTGGGAAGAACGCGTCTGCCTTCTCTGGTGTATCATGAATGATTGTGAGACAGAGTCTGTCTGCGAGTGTCATAGCCTGCTCATAGATAGATGCTCCACCGATGATGAATACATCCTTTTCCTTGCATGAGCTGAGAGCAGCTTCCAATGTGGGGTACACGTCACATCCGGGTATTTCTGTTACACTACGCGAGATGACAACGTTGCGTCTATTGGGCAGAGCTCCCTTGGGCAGGGAGTCAAAGGTCTTGCGCCCCATGAGAATGGTATGCCCTGTTGTCAAGGCCTTAAAGCGTTTAAGGTCATTGGGCAACCAATAGAGCAACTTGTTTTCAAATCCTATAGCACGATTTTCGGCTACTGCTGCGATGATGGTGATCATATTGTCAAATTGATGTAACGGTGTGGGGGGCTTATGGATCCCTGCGGGGAAACCGCAGGGCACTCTATGTAACTCAGCGCCATGAGGGAAGTAACTCAGCGCCATGAGGGAAGTAACTCAGCGCCATGAGGGAAGTAACTCAGCGCCATGAGGGAAGTAGGCTAATGCTCTTTGCTTTATACGCTTACTTCCGCCTTGATGTGTGGCCAGGGGTCATAGTCAGTCAGTTCAAAATCCTCGTATCTGAATGAGAACAGGTCTTTCACGTCAGGATTGATGTTCATCTTGGGCAGGTGGCGTGGAGTACGGGTCAGCTGTAGTTCTGCCTGTTCCAGATGGTTGAGATAAAGGTGTGTGTCTCCTGTTGTGTGAACGAAGTCGCCACACTCCAGTCCTGTCACTTGTGCCATCATCTGTAGCAGCAACGCATAGCTGGCGATATTGAACGGCACACCAAGGAAGGTGTCTGCACTTCGTTGGTATAGCTGTAGGGAAAGCTTACCGTCTGCCACGTAGAATTGGAACAGACAATGGCAAGGAGGCAGCGCCATCTGGGGCACCTCAGCAGGATTCCACGCGCTAACCATGATGCGTCGAGAGTCAGGGTGGTGCTTTATCAGGTCAATACATTGCTGTATCTGGTCTATCGTTCCCCCATTATAGTCAGGCCATGAACGCCATTGGTGACCATATACGGGACCGAGTTCTCCATTCTCATCAGCCCACTCATTCCATATCCTCACACCATGTTCCTGAAGATACTTCACATTCGTGTCGCCCTGGAGAAACCAAAGCAGCTCGTAGATGATAGACTTCAGGTGAAGCTTCTTTGTTGTTAACAGCGGAAAGCCATCGGACATTTTGAAACGCATCTGATGTCCAAAGACACTTTTCGTGCCTGTTCCTGTACGGTCTGTTTTTGTAACACCTTCTGTGGTGATGCGACGAAGTAAGTCTAAGTATTGTTGCATATTGATTATTTATTTTCTACGGCATTATACCTTATCTTTAATGCTCCCACCTTACGCAGCTGTTGTTTTATATCCGTTATGATTCCCATCTTCGTGCCCTTGTCTGCACGGATATTTACGGTAAAGTATTCTGCATCATCATCGTTGAGCCTTTTCTTCAATTGAGCGATGACGCTGCCCACGTCCTCTAATGGGATGATATTCTCGCCCAGCTGTATCTGTGTGTCACCAGCATCATCTTTACCTACATACAACGTAGTAATGTAGCGTCTGTGTTGTGGCTTTGTGAGGTCTGTGCCTTGAGGCACATCTATAGCCAGTCGCGGCGTCTCAGTCCTCATGTGAGTGACAATCATGAAGAAAAAGAGTACCGTGAATATCAGGTCGGGCATTGAAGCCATATTCAATGTCGGAACGCTATGATGCTTATGTCGGCGTATCTTAATCATGTACAACTTACAATGTACAATTTACAATTTACAATGTACTATTTTTTCGCTTCTGTGGATGCTCAGGCGAGCAAGCTCGGAGCGCGAAATTCGTGGTTGTTTCTTTGTTGTGGTCAGGGTTCTTCTATCTCTTGTATTCGTTGCGGATAGTCCTTCAGTTCTGCATAGGTCTTCACCAGTTGGTTCTGCAGCCGAAAGTACGCGTCATATTCTGCATCGCGGTTTACGTGCAGTTCTATGATATGCTTCGGTCCGGCCTTCACTATGAATTGCTTTACTCGCTTACGTATCGCAGGTGTCAGCTCAGTCTTCTCATCATTAATTGTCAGCGAACCATCTTCCAGCAAGTGTATCGTCATCACCTTCTCTCGGTCTATATCCATCTCCTGTTGCTGTTCCTCTGGGTCAAGCGGGGGCAATCCTCGTCCCAATCCCTTATCGCTATCCATTGATGTCGTGATAAGGAAGAATATGAGGAGCATGAACGAGATGTCGGCAGTGGAAGCCGTGTTTAGCCCGGGTACGTTATGTTGTTTTCTGCGCTTGAACATGATGAATGATTATGACTTTGACTTTACGAGCTTGTCATAAAGCAAAGCCGTGATAGCTACAATAAACAATACGATAGATGTGATGATACACATATTGGCATATCCCATGAAGAGTAACGTAGGCAGAGCGATAACCATGAGCAATCCAAAAGTGGCCCATCCGATAGTACCGACAGGCACTCCGTTCTCCCTATACTTGCGCTTGTTCAGCTTGAGGGAATGTGCCACAGACCAGAATGTCAACGCCAGAGCAACGACAATTGCTGCAAGCGCCACGATGATGAATATGTCAGCTATGATGCTCATTTCTTTGATTTCTCTTCAGAAAGGATGTCCATTAATGTTATGGCACTCTCTTCCATTTGTGCTGTCAGACGGTCTATCTTCGTCAGTATATAGTTATAGAACAGCTGCAGTATCAGGGCTGTTATGATACCGAAGATAGTCGTGATAAGCGCCACCTTCATGCCTGAAGCCACGATAGTTGGTCCTATGTCTCCAGCCATCTCGATGTTGTCAAAGGCCATCACCATACCAATTACCGTACCCAGGAATCCCAGCGAGGGAGCCATAGCGATGCAAAGCGTTATCCACGAGCAGCCTTTCTCCATATTGCCTATCTGCACGGAAGCGTAAGATGATACGGAGCGCTCGATGTTCTCTAACGTATCCTTGTGTCTCAGCAACCCCTGATAAGCTATGCTTGCCACGGGACCGCGTGTGTCGCGACAGAGGTCTTTGGCTGCCTCTATGCCCTCAGTCTTGAGCTTGTTCTCCACGCTCTGCATGAATTTCCTTGCGTCAATCTCCGACATACTGAGATACACAATACGCTCTATGCAGAACGACAGACCGATAATCAGGCAAAGTGCCACGAGCGACATAAATCCCACGCCGCCATCCATGAACTTCGTCTTCAACTGGGTATAGACGCCGTCATCCTGTGCAACACCTGTACTATCCTCCATCTCCAGCGCAGCATCATCGAGCAAATCGCCCATCGTCGTACTATCGTTAGAGGCGTTACTATCCACCATGACGGTATCCTTGCTCTTGCCTTCAGCACTTGCCGTAGCAGCCTTTGACGGTACAGCATTCGTATTTGCAGCATTCCCCGGAGCTGCACTTATGCAGTCGCAGCACATCAGGAACGTAATGAAAATCAGTATTATATTCAGTTTTGCTTTCATATCTTCTTTAATTTCAGTATCACTCCTCCCATACCCTGTATCGTTACCTTTACCTTTCCGGTCTTATCCACCTTCAGTTCCCTCAGTTCGGGGGTAGGGAAGGGCTCACTCTTCTTTGCAGGGCGGTCTGTATAGTAGCTGACGGTCTTTCCCGCAAACATCGGGAGCGAGAGGGTGATAGTCTTGGCAGACGTTTCTCCATTCAGTCCTGCTACAATCCACTCGCCTTTTGTGCTCTTGCGAGCCAGGACCACATCCTTTGTGGGATAGCCATAGAGATACTGCGTCTCTTCCCATGTGGTAGGGAGTTCTCTGAGGAAATCCAGCTCAAACGCAGGCAGGGTCTTCAGGTTGCTGGGCTGAATATCCACACAGTTGATGCTCGTCTGGTTTATTATGCCTGCAGCCATCTCAAACGTGTCGCTCGTATATCGGCGATGTCTCTTGCCGGGCTTGTCCTCCTTATTCATGTAGTGATTCATCAGGCAGCCTCCCCAGTCCATGCTGGCTACGGCATTGCGACAGAAGGGGTGCATCGTGAGCTCAAAGCCTTCCTGCTTGGCGTGGTGCTCATTGAAATACACATTCTCAGATGCCAGCACAGCCTCGGAAGCCACAAAGTTAGGATACATCTTCTCCCATCCACGTGGCAATGTACATCCGTGGAATATCACCTGAATGCCGTGACGGTTAGCATCGCTCAAGATGTCCTCATACAGTTGTATCGTCTGCTGCTTGTCGCCGCCAAAGAAATCCACCTTTATTCCCTTGATGCCTATACTCTCCATCCACGCCATCTCTTTCTCTCGGGCAATGGCTGTGTTCATACAGTTTCGCGGTCCCTGTGGAGCATCGTTGGCAGCTCCGTTACTGTTATACCACAGCATTAGGTGCACTCCCTTGCTCTGGGCATAGCGGCTCAGCTCCTCGATGCGCTTCCTGCCTGTCTGCACGTCCCAGAAGCCATCCACGAGGCAATACTCAAAGCCCATCTCCGAAGCGGTATTGATAAACTGCACCTGGTCATCATAATTGGCGCTATTGTCCTGCCATATCAGCCAGCTCCATGTATATCTGCCTGGACGATACTCTTCGCGTGCCTTATATTGCTCATCCACAACGTCATACGGTATCGTTGTCTCTACAATAGGTTTAAGCGAATTACCCACTGTTATGGTACGCCAGGGAGTGTCTCCTGGCAGGCTCATCGCAGGTGTCGTGCTGCCTATTCCGTGGTTCTCTGTCATATCGGGGAAGAGTATGGAATAGCCATTCTCCTCTGAATAGTCGCTGATATGGCTTGCGCAATAGCTGCTGCCCACGCCTGTCTCGCTCAGCAATACCCAGCCGTCGCATTTCCCGTTCTTGCTGTTCTTGCTGTTCTTGCTGTTATTACTCTTTTTGGCACCTATACCGGTATCGCCACAAGATGCTCCGCCTACATGAAACAGGCATGGGAACGTATATCCCTTGCCATACTTTGAGGGCTCATCCACCTTGGCATCGGCCTTATACTCTTCCTCATAGCTGGGCTTGGTGCTCATCCATCCCTTGTGATCGCCGTCTATCTGGGGCGAGAGGAATGTCGTCGTTCCTTCAGGGAAGCGATATGACCCCGCCTCGCCGAGTATCGTGATGCGTCGCGGCTCATCCTTACTGATGCTCTTAGAGCCGTCGAAGTGATAACGGTATGCTATGTCGTTATTGCTCACCTGAACGATAAGCGTCATATCGCGCTTGCTCTTTGGAGCCTTCAGGGTCAGCTCGTAACGATGCGCTACATAGTGATTGCCGCCCTTCTTTGTGCCGCGCATCACATAAGTGGTGTCAACCAGACTTTCCTTGTCTGACACATACTCCAGACTCCGCGTGTAGTCCCCTATATCAGTAAGGAGTCCAAGCCTTGATGTCTCCACCATTGTCTTGCCGTCATAGGTTACGCAGTACTCTAACCGTCCTTCCTGCGACAACGACAGATGTACTGACAGTCTGCCGTCAGGCGAAAGTATCGATTTGCCATCAGCAAGTCCGTTAGCACCTTTCGCTGGCGTAGCAAGCATAAAGATAGCGAGAAGTGCCTGAGCAATATATAAATGTCTTTTTGCCATAATTGCACGCAAAATTAATACTTAGTTTTGAATTGTGCAAAAAAATAAAATCTTTTCTTGCATATCTTAAAACTTATTTGTAATTTCGCACGCAGATTTCTCAACTAAATCCTAACCTGAACTTATGAATAGAGTACTTCTGTCGCTGTTCATTCTCGTTTGTGGCGTAGTGAAATCCTATGCTGTACAATGGTTTGATGGAAGCGTATCAGTAAGATATAATGTCGTTGGTAAACTTGCCCCCGTAGCGCGTATCGCCCTTGATATGTTCGAGGAAGATATGGAGCTGGTCACGGGAAAGCGGGCTTATCAGCATGAGGTATCCAAGATAGACATTTATGAAATAGACAAGCTGACGCGCTATCAGCTGGTGATGCTGCAACGCACGGGTATGGTTCCAGACCGTCTTCTCACGGAGCCTGACTCTTATGTTGTTGGCGTTTATCGTGGACATATTTATGTAATAGGTAATAATGGACGCGGCACGGCTTACGGCATTTTGGAGCTCTCACGTCAGGCAGGTGTGTCGCCTTGGGTATGGTGGGCTGATGCCAAGCCAGAGCGCAAGAAGGAACTCTACATGATGAGTGACTTCAAGATTTTCGAAAGTCCGTCTGTGAAGTATCGCGGCATCTTCCTTAACGATGAGGACTGGTCCACGCGAGAGTGGGCACACAAAGCTCCTCACCTCATGGAACCTTCTGGCACTATCGGTCCTAAGACCTATCGCAGGTTCTTTGAACTCATGCTGCGCCTCAAGGCCAACACCCTTTGGCCCGCTATGCATTCCGGCACCAAAGCATTCTTTACCGTTGAGGGCAACCGAGAGTTGGCAGACTCTTTCGACATTATTATCGGTACCTCCCATTGTGAGCCGCTATTGAGAAACAACGTTGACGAATGGGACGTAGCCAAACGTGGCAATTATAACTTCATCACCAACAGGCGCAACGTTGAGAAATACTGGACGGAGCGTCTCAAGGAGGTGAAGGGTCAGGAGGCACTCTTCACCATTGGCATGCGCGGCATACATGACGGTGCTATGGAAGGATGCAAGACCAAGGAGGAGAAGCTTGCTGGACTGCAGGCGGTCATCAATAGCCAGCGCAATCTGCTGAAGAAGTATTATAACAAGGATGTAGCATCCGTACCACAGGTTTTTATCCCCTATAAAGAAGTTCTTGAGATTTACGAAGACGGTCTTAAAGTGCCTGACGATGTCACGCTCATGTGGTGTGACGACAACTACGGCTACCTCACGAGGGTAAGCGATTCCATTCAGCAGCAGCGGCAGGGTGGAGGAGGCGTTTACTACCACCTCAGCTATTGGGGGCGCCCACATGACTATCTGTGGCTCACCACCACGCAGCCCGGACTCATCTATTCAGAGATGAAAGAGGCATACGACCACAACTGCAAGGATGTGTGGATAGCTAATGTCCATGACCCCAAGGTGGCGGCTTATGATCTCTCCCTCTTCCTCGATTTGGCGTGGAATATTAATGTTGTGAAGCCCAATACCATCGAAAACCACCTCCGCAACTGGCTTTGTGAGGTTCTGGGCGACCAGACCGCCTTCAAGGTGGAGCCCCTGATGCAGAAGTTCTATCAGCTCACAGGCATTCGCAAACCTGAGTTCATGGGTTGGACACAGGTGGAGCTTGACAAACGCAAATACCCACGTGGGCTATCTGCACCTCACGGGACGGAATTCTCAGAGACAGAGTTTGGTGGTGAGCTGGAGCGTTACCTTGAGGAATATGACAACCTCGTTGCCAAAGTAAACCTCATAGGACGTGATGATCCTGCATTCTTCTCCGTTGTGCAATACCCCATAGAGTGTGCCGCAGCAATGGCACACAAACACTTGGAGGCGCAGCTCGGAGATACTGTGAGCGCATCAGAGTGGCAGAATAAAATCAAGATGCTCACCCATAAGTACAACGAAATGGCTGACGGTAAGTGGCGCGGTTCCATGAACTGCAATCCGCGCAATCTCCCTGTCTTCCAGGACTACCATCCCCACGACTCCACCACCATTCGTCTGGGCAAGAGCCGCCCTCTCTCAGGCAAAGTGCTTGACGGATGTATCGTAAGAAATGCCAGCAGTTATGACTCCAACTCCGGTCAGGTAGTGCCCATCAGCATGCTTGGTCACAGCATGAATGCTGTCAGCATAGCCCGTGGTGCAAGTGTCACCTATAACTTTACCACCACTCAGGACGGTAATGCTGTCATTCGCACAGCCCTCATCCCTACTCAGCCCAACGACAAGGGTGACCTGCGCTATAGCGTCAGCATCGACGGGGCAGAGCCGGCAGTCTATTCGCTCAAAGAGCCCTATCGCTCAGAGCGCTGGAAGAAGAACGTTCTGAGAGGTCAGGCACTCCGCGAGACTGAGGCAACCCTCTCCGCTGGCAGTCACACCATTACCATCACAGCCCTCGACAACCACATCATCCTTGATCAATGGATGCTGGACTACAAGAAAGACCGTAAGTTCTACATGTTCCCGATAAGATAAGTCATAATTCAATGCATAAGTCATAATTCATAATGCATAATTTCGTCATATCGATAATTCGTTAATTTGTTAATTCGTTAATTTGTTAATTCGTTAATTTGTTAATTCGTTAATTTGTTAATTCGTTAATTTGATAATTCGTTAATTTGTTAATTCGTTAATTTGATAATTCGATAATTTGTTAATTCGTTAATTTGATAATTCGATAATTTGTTAATCCGCCGTTTCCGTCCCTCCCCCTTTGGGGGAACTGGTGAGGGGCTTTAATTATAACTCATGCGTAAACTCATCTACTTCATCATAGGCCTCGTCCTCTTTGTTATTCTTCTCATCGCGGGATGCATGATGTTCCTTCTTTCCGACAAAGGACAAAAGTGGGCAATGGATCAATGTCTCACATCCCTGCGTGCTGAGTTGGGCACAAAGCTTGAGATAGGTGATTTCAGTCTCAATCCCTTCATCGGACAGTTTGCCATTCACAATCTGCAGATGTACGACAGAGACAGCGTCTGCATGCTCCGTGTAGATACCGCAGAGGTAGGCATAGCAGTCATGCGGCTTGTCAACAAGGAGATTGTTTTCGATCACCTGAAGCTTGCAGGTGCATCTGCTGAGCTCTACAAGAACCGTCGCGATACCGTTGCCAACTATCAGTTCCTCGTGGATGCCTTAGGCAAGAACAAGAAGCCCAAGAATAAGGAAAAGAAGAAAGCCAAGAAGAAAAGCCCCGTAAAGGTCTATCTGGATCTTGATGATGCCATCATCAGCCGCACCGACTTCAAGTGGGACATCAAGTCCGAACCCCACAAGGGTGGTGACACGCTCGATGTTAACCATATCGACGTGCATGACTTCCACCTCGCCGTTACGGGCAAAATTAAGGACGAGCGCATCTATAACTTCAAGGTGACAGACCTCGGGGTTATGGAAAAGAAGACCGGCATCACCCTCAGCATGGACAAGATTCACGCAAAGATTATCAAGGACCGTAGCGGAAATCTCATCCTAGAAGGTCTGAAAGGCAAATATCGTGACAAGGAGGTGGCGCTGGGCAGCATCCATATAGAGCAGAAAAACGGCAAGTTAGGCAGCAACGCTCCTATCGACATCTCCATAAAGAAGCTGCACTACAAATGCAACAACGGCAAGCCACGCAAGAATACCGGCAAGCCCAACCGTGGATGGTTTGACCCGGGACATCTCAACACAGAACTCAATGCAGAGCTCGTTGTGTCTGACGTGAGGACAGATACCATCAGAATCTACCTCGACCACCTCGACTCCTACGACGAGGACAGCGGACTGGATATCAAGAACTTCACGTCACATATAGACGTAACAAAGAAGGACATCTTCCTCACCAATGCCTCTATAGCCCTCGCGAAAACGCGCATTAAAATGCGTCAAGTGCATCTGGAGTACGAAACGGGCAAGAAGGCTGCTGCTGCACATAAAAACGAAGCAGCTGCAGAGAGTACAGTAGCAGCAAAGGGTGCTGACGGAAAGCCTAAATCCACCTTCAAGATGAAGATTCACGACTTCCCCTTCACCGCCAAGGTCTATCTTCAGGACATCGCCAAACCTTTTGCGCCACCTCTCAGCCACTTCACCACGCCGCTCAATCTTGACCTCGTCGTGGGTGGCGACTTGGACCGCATACTCTTCAAGAATATCCTTATCACCTCATTCGACAAGCGACTGAGGCTGACGGCACAGGGTGACCTCTGCGACGTGACAAAGAAACGTGCCCTTTGCCTCCACTTCACCAACATACACCTTGATGCAAGAAGCGGAATAAAGGACGTCATCATCAACCACTTCTCCAAGAAAGTGCGCATGAAGATGACACAGCAGATGCGCCTCATAGGCGACATTTCGTTCAATGGAACACTTGGAGTCTTCTTCAAACGCCAGGAAGTGGGGGGACGCCTCTTCACCAAGTTCGGCGAGATAGATTTCGGTTTCACCATCAATGGATGGACCAAGTTCCTCAAAGGCTGGATGAAAGCTCCGGGCGAGCTGCGTCTGGGTGACGTGATGAACGCTCCTGGCTTCAGCATCTTCAATGCCCAGGCCCGTTACAATGTCAACATCTCCAAGAAGAGCCGCGTGTCACTCATCTCGCGTGCCCGTGGAGGCCGACTGCCTGTGGGCGACCTGCAAGCCACCATCGACAAGGCAAAATACAAGACCATGCCTATCAACGGCATCTCTGCCAACCTCGTCAGCGATGGCGTAAAAGCCGTTGGCGACGTGTCATTTGGATTGAAGGTAATGGATATAGAGGCTGAATTGGAATACATGCAGACGGACAAGGTGCAGAAATACCACATCAAGCCCCACATAAAGAAGCACAAAACCTTCACGCCGCTCTTTGATAAGTTCAAGGCTATGAAGAAAGCCAAGGAGCAGGG
>JAEEGL013867332.1_pt1 | contig 11480 bp, 8 predicted proteins | sample 9134231 | NCBI WGS metagenome assembly JAEEGL01 (sample SAMN16246548, study PRJNA631951) | gut metagenome | biome: gut microbiome; feature: rumen; material: fiber-attached | host: Bos | place: Iran: Karaj | collected 2018-10
CTTCCCAGAATTCCTCCTCTGTGATTCCCAGATATTTGCAGGCTTTGTCGATGTACTTCTGTCCGCAGAGGCCGTCAAACTCGTTGACATACCACTTGCCGTCCTCACGACTGAATCTGCCTTCTCTGATGTCATAGCAGATCTCGTCTGTGGCGTATCCGAAACCGAACTTAAGGTACTTGATCATCTGGTTGGGAATCTGAAGGTCGCTGTCAAGAGCTGTGTATCTCCTATATCTTCCAAGATCATGAAGATCATCGGTTCTGCCGGTAAGTCCGCGTGCGATGGCGAAGTCGGCGTTGGAAACCTGTGACCACTCCTTGGTATAGTACTGAAGGAAGATGGCTCTGATGCCCTTCTCCTGCATCTCTTCAACGGTAGGGATCTTATACAGGAAAAGATCTTTTTCCGTAATGTTGTTGGACAGATCAACAAAGCTGTCAACGCTGGCTCCACGGATGGTCTCAAGCTGCATTACTGAGAATGCGTTGCCTGTTGCCTCCTGGTTCTTGGCTGCTCCCAGTGTAAGTGCAGCGTTCTCTCCCTGAATGATCAGAGGGATATTGAACTTAACAGCCATTATGTAGGATGATGCCCACAGGCAGTACTCGGAAGCGGCGATAATATTGCCCCTCTCGAAGAAGGACTTTCTGGCCAACTTCTTGGCAACTATAGGATTGGGTCTGAGTGATATGATATCAAATCCCAAATTGTTTAGGTTCTGGATATTCTTAAGACCTATCTCTGTGATCTCGTCAGGCATGCAATTAATAAGAAGCGGATTGAGCCCCAGCTTCTCCCTGGCATAAACTGCCTGGAAGGTGGAATCTTTGCCACCGGATACACCTATTATGCAATCGTAGGTGTTGCCACGCTTCTTGGCTTCCTCTTTGGCCTCCTCAGCAAAGCCCTTGAGCTCAGCCTCTCTTGCGGCCCAATCGATGGTCTTCTTGGACTCTTCATAGCGGCATGCAAAACATATCTGTTCATCATCAAATACGATGCCCGGCCTCGTATCCGGCTGCAGGCAGCGCTTACAGTATTTCATCTTCATGTTTTTTTCCTCCTGTTGCGCGAGCACGGACGTATACTCCGCCCTCAATGCTCCATGACTACGCATAAGTATACTACAACTTTAGCGTAGTTGATAGTCATTACTATATACTGCAAGTGCTTATTTCTTCAGCATTTTCTTAATGTATGCTCCGGTGTAGGATTTTTTGCACTTTGCAACCTCTTCAGGAGTTCCCTGAACTACTACAGTGCCGCCTCTGGAACCGCCCTCCGGGCCCATGTCGATAATGTAGTCACCGGTCTTGATTACATCCAGGTTGTGCTCGATGACAACAACTGTATTGCCCTGTTCCACCAACTCGTGCATGATATCCACCAACTTCTGTACGTCAGCAAAGTGAAGTCCAGTTGTGGGCTCGTCCAGGATATAAACAGTCTTACCGGTTCCGACTTTGGAGAGCTCAGTCGCAAGCTTAATACGCTGGGCTTCACCGCCGGAGAGCTCTGTGCTGGGTTGTCCGAGCTTTACATATCCAAGACCTACATCATACAGGGTCTGGATTTTGCGCTTTATTGTCTTAACGTTTTCAAAGAACTTCAACGCCTCCTCGACAGTCATGTCCAGGACATCATATATATTCTTGCCTTTGTATCTGACTTCCAGAGTTTCGTGATTGTATCGCTTACCACCACAGACTTCACAGGGTACATAGACATCAGGCAGGAAATGCATCTCAATCTTGATGATTCCGTCACCACCGCAGGCCTCACACCTTCCACCTTTGACGTTGAAAGAGAAACGTCCCTTCTTGTAACCTCTGGCCTTAGCGTCCGGAGTTCCGGCAAAGAGATCCCTGATCAGGTCAAAGACACCAGTGTATGTGGCCGGGTTGGAGCGAGGTGTCCTTCCAATAGGGGACTGATCAATGGCTATAACCTTGTCCACCTGCTCAATGCCCTCGATGGCTTTATGTTTTCCAGGTATGCATCTGGCGCGGTTCAAATCTCTGGCAAGATGCTTGTATAATATCTCATTGACAAAAGAGCTTTTTCCTGACCCTGAAACGCCTGTAACAATGGTCATAACGCCTAGTGGAACCTCTATGTCTATATTCTTTAAGTTATTCTCTCTGGCTCCTATAATCTTGAGCCAGCCTTTGGGTTCTCTTCTGGTTTCGGGTACCGGAATCTTGAGCTTACCGGAAAGATACTGTCCGGTAACAGATTCTTTGACCTTCATGATATCCTCGGCAGTTCCTGTGGCTACAATCTCTCCGCCGTGGGAACCTGCTCCAGGACCAACATCCACGATATAATCCGCGGCCCTCATGGTATCTTCATCATGTTCAACGACAATCAGGGTATTGCCCAGGTCTCGCAAGTTCTTCAAGGTGTTAAGAAGCTTATCATTGTCTCTCTGATGTAGTCCAATACTGGGCTCATCCAGAATATAGCACACACCGCAAAGACCTGATCCAATCTGGGTTGCCAGCCTGATTCTCTGGGCTTCTCCGCCTGAGAGGGTTCCTGTGGCTCTAGAGAGGGACAGGTAATCCAGTCCTACATCCACAAGAAATCCAACCCTGGCTCTAATCTCTTTTAACACCTGGGAACCGATCATCTCCTGGCTCTTGCTGAGCTTCATGTTTTCCAGGTATGTCTGAAGTTCATCTATGGACATGGAAGTTATCTCATAGATATTTTTGTCATCTACGGTAACTGCCAGAGATTCTTTCTTGAGCCTCTGTCCTCCACACAGTGCACAGGGTGTTATTCTCATGTACTCCTCATACTCTGCCTTGGCAGACTCCGAAAAGGTCTCCCTGTATCTCTGTTCCACGTTTTTGATAAGGCCGTCGAAAAGAATTGGATAATCGCCCTCTCCTCTCTGGCCTTTATAATGTACATTAACTGTCCTGTCAGCTCCGTGGATAAGTACCTCTTTTGCCTTGTCAGACAAATCTTCAAAAGGCGTATCCAGGCTGAATTTATACTCTTTTGCAAGAGCACGCAGTGTTGCATTGGAAAAACTTGAGTCTTTATTTGAGGACTGCCATCCCATTACAACGATACATCCGTCGTTGATAGACAGGCTCTTGTCCGGAATCATCAGATCCTCGTCAAACTCCATCTTGTAACCAAGCCCCAGGCAGTCCGGACAGGCTCCGAAGGGATTATTGAATGAAAAGCTCCTGGGCTCGATCTCAGGGATGCTTATGCCACAGTCGGGGCAGGCAAAGTTCTGGGAAAAGCTCAGCTCTTTTCCATCGACCACGTCTACAAGCAGAAGGCCCTCCGCCAGCTGCAGAGCGCTCTCAATTGAGTCTGTGAGACGTCTTCTGAGGTTCTCATTGTCCTCGTGAACCACAATTCTGTCCACAATTATCTCAATGCTGTGTTTAATATTCTTGTCTAGCTTGATCTCCTCGGAGAGCTCGTACTGGCTGCCATCAATTCTGGCTCTTACATATCCTGCACGCTTAGCTCTGTCCAAAGTCTTGGCATGTTCACCTTTTTTACCACGGACTACCGGCGCCAGGATCTGGAGCTTGGTGCCTTCTCCCAATGCCATGATCTGGTCGCACATCTCATCTACTGTCTGACGTCTAATCTCTCTGCCGCACTTAGGACAGTGGGGAATTCCAATCCTGGCATACAGGAGCCTGAAGTGATCATAGATCTCTGTAACTGTTCCCACTGTAGACCTGGGGTTCTTGTTGGTTGATTTCTGATCGATTGAGATAGTTGGGGAAAGACCTTCTATCTGCTCAACATCAGGCTTGTCCATCTGTCCCAAGAACATCCTGGCGTAGGAAGACAGAGACTCCATGTAGCGCCTTTGGCCTTCAGCAAAGATGGTATCAAAAGCAAGAGATGACTTGCCGGAGCCTGACAGTCCTGTTAAAACTGTCAGGGTCTCTCTTGGGATCTTCACACTTACATGCTTCAAATTATGTTCATTGGCACCACGGACCCTTATATAATCGTGAATATCTGATGGAAGAATCCTCTTGGTGGTGTTCTTCTTTGTCATTTGGGTATTTTCTGACATATTGTGTCTCCTAATTGGGGATTAATAATAAGTCTCATTGTTACTCAATAATCGCTCTCGCAATTCTGTTATTATAGCCCCGAAGTAAGCTCTGTATGAATCTTCTTAAGTTCTATCATCTGATCTCTCAGACTTGCTGCTGTCTCAAAGTCAAGCTCAGTTGCAGCTCTCTTCATCTTCTTCTGAACCTGTTCGATGAGCTTCTCCAGCTCTTCCTTATCCATGGATTCAGGATCCTTCTCAAATTTGACTTCTTCCTTGGCGATTGCCTTGGTGACTGCAATGAGGTCACGTACTGCCTTCTTGATGGTCTGAGGCGTGATGCCGTTCTCCTGGTTGTATTTCTGCTGGATCTCGCGGCGGCGCCTGGTCTCATCTATGGCCTTCTTCATGGAGTCGGTCATATTGTCCGCATACATTATGACATGGCCTTCAGAATTTCTGGCCGCTCTTCCTATGGTCTGGATAAGGGATGTCTCTGAGCGCAGGAATCCCTCTTTGTCCGCATCAATTATGGCCACAAGAGAGATCTCGGGAATATCCAGTCCCTCTCTCAGGAGGTTAATGCCAACCAGAACGTCGAACACATCAAGTCTCATATCCCTGATAATCTCAGCTCTCTCAAGGGTATCTATATCTGAATGCAGATACTTGACCCTGATTCCTGACTCGGCAAGATACTGGGTCAGGTCCTCTGCCATGCGCTTAGTGAGCGTTGTTACAAGAACCTTATTCTTCTTGTCAGTTGCTTTGCGGATCTCGCCGATCAGGTCGTCAATCTGACCTTCAACCGGACGAACATCCACCTCAGGATCCAAAAGACCTGTGGGCCTGATAACCTGCTCTGCACGTAGGAGCTCATGCTCCTCCTCGTATTTGCCCGGTGTGGCGCTGCAGAACAACATCTGATCAATGTGCGCCTCAAATTCATCAAAGCTAAGGGGCCTGTTATCCAAAGCTGATGGAAGTCTGAAACCATAGTCTACCAGAGTCAGCTTCCTGCTCCTGTCGCCGTGATACATGGCTCCTACCTGAGGTATCGTCATGTGGGACTCATCTACTATTATAAGAAAATCTCTGTCAAAGAAATCCAACAGAGTCAGCGGAGGCTCTCCAGGCTTAGCGAAGTTCAGATGTCTTGAGTAGTTCTCAATTCCTGAACAAAAACCAGTCTCCCTCATCATCTCTATATCAAAGTTGGTTCGCTCAGAAATTCTCTGGGCTTCTATGAGTTTGTCCTCGCCCTTAAAGAACTTGATCTGCTCCTCCAGCTCTTTTTCAATATTGTTACAAGCCAGGTTAATCTTCTCCTGGGGGACAACATAGTGGGAAGCCGGGTATATCATAACGTGGGTCAGCTCGCTCTTTACCTTGGATGTCACAGGCTCCACCTGACAGATCCTGTCTATCTCATCGCCAAAAAGCTCCACTCTGATGAGATAATCGTCAGCATTTGCCGGGAATATCTCTATTGTGTCGCCCCTTACCCTGAAGTTGCACCTGCCAAGCTCCATATCATTTCTGGTGTACTGAATAGCAACCAGTTCTTTTAGAATCTCATCTCTGTCCTTCTGCATCCCGGGACGAAGCGATATAGACATGCCCTTGAATTCTTCCGGACTTCCCAATCCATAAATACATGAAACACTGGCCACAACAATAACATCATTGCGTTCTGCAAGTGACGCTGTAGCTGAGAGCCTTAACTTATCAATCTCATCATTTATAGAAGAATCCTTGGCAATATAAGTATCCGTCTGGGGCACATATGCCTCAGGCTGGTAGTAATCATAGTAGGATACAAAGTATTCAACTGCATTTTCAGGAAAGAATTCTTTCATCTCACCATAGAGCTGTCCCGCTAATGTCTTATTGTGTGAGATAATCAGGGTCGGCTTATTCAACGCGGCAATGACATTTGCCATGGTAAAGGTCTTACCCGATCCGGTAACACCAAGAAGCGTCTGAAACTGATTACCTTCCTTAAAGCCCTTTACAAGAGCTTCTATTGCCTGTGGCTGGTCACCTGTTGGTTTAAATTCAGAATGTATTTTAAAATCCATTTTCGCTTGCAATTCCTCAAAAAATCAAACAACAAATTGGTTCTAATCAAATTAATAATAAAAAAATGGCATACTGTAGTATACCATTTTTCAACTCTTTTGCAAACATTTGTTTGTGTTTTAGTATAACCATTCCCGTAATGTGAAATTTTAAATTCCACTCTGTCACATAAGATTTAGTTTGGCCTTTAAAGCATCCTGCAGTATCTGCGAAAAGTTCACCCCTGCTGCTATTGCAGCTTCATTAAGCCATTCGGGAATAGTCAGAGTCTTTTTTACTGCTTTGTTATTGTTCATCTTTTGATAAAGAATTGTGTCACATGTGATATAAGTAACAAATCCTTCTCTCTCCGGTGACAGTGCGGTAATGTCTGAAGGCACAGGTATATCTCGCTTCTCTTTCTCATAATCATACAAAGTAAATGCCAACACGTCCTCAGCCATTTTCATGCCGTCTTTAAGATCATCACCACAGGTGTAACAACCCTCAAGATCTGGAAAGAAAATAGAGTATCCTCCATTCTTCTCGGCTTCAAAAATTGCAGGGTATACGTATTTTGCCATAGTGTACTCCTTTCAATAACATCATGAAATAAAAAACAATCATTAGCTAATCCCCGAATCTTTCTTAAGCCTGTCTGCCAAACCGGTTCCCAATTCTTTACTTGCATGTCTTGGTACCCTGAAATATTTACCTGTTACCGGACTGTACCATTTATCATGTTCTGAACCATGTTCTACAATGTAGCAACCGATTGATCTTGCCTTTTTAGTGAACTCGGATGTTTTCACTAAATCTTTTCCTCCTTCAATGATAACACGTGCAAATACGTGCGTCAATCGCTGTGATATTTTACTTTCTTTAATATCACAGCTCCAGATTTATAGAATCAAACGTATAAACCATATCCTGCTCGATAACAAAATCCTCATCGCAAGATGCAATCTCGTAGCCATGCCTGTCCAGTAGCTGGGTGGTGCACATGGCAGCGGTGGCTTCGCCCTCAACGATTTCCTCTGTATCACCGTAGCCTGTGAGAAGACTTCCCAGTCCCAGGATTACAATCAATGCTACAAATATAATGGCGAAAGTATATACAAAAATTATCATCGTAAACAACTCCTCTCAGTGCTCAAATCTTATCCGCAGCTCAGAGATCAGCGGTCAGCCTCTCCGAACATATCCAGCAGCACAGCATTACCTTGGATTTCCTCGTCCAGATCAATAGCGAATCTCTCCTTAAGTATCTCCTTGATACGAAGCCCTGCATTGCCAAGTCTGTCTTTTACTGCAGGCATGCGCATCTCGGCGTCATAGGCGGCATAGCTCTTAATGCTCTCATAGTTGTTGCTGGTAAAGGTGATGACCAGGGCTGCTGATGCAGCCATAAAGGCGATTCTTGCATTATACAAAGCTCTATGCTTAAAAACCTGAACAGGATACTTTTTGAGTGCTGTCTCTATTTCATCACACGATTTGAATCTGTCATCCCTATCAGGCTTTGTGCACTTCTCGATTATCAGTGCCAGCTCCTGAGATGGCTTACCCTTGATGATCTGCTCAAGAGTTCTTCCAAGACAGTAGATATCTGTTCTCGGATCAGTCTGTCCCAAATTTCCGAACTGCTCGGGAGCAGCATAGCCGTATGTTCCAAGGTTTAATGTGTCGGCCGAATCGCCCTTCCTGAAAATTCTCGCCGCGCCAAAATCAATCAGTGATACGTGACCGTCAGGCTTTATTATGATATTGGCGGGCTTTAAGTCCCTGTACACCACAGGTGCATTTTGCTGATGCAGGTAACCAAGTATATCTACAAGCTCTTTTGCAATCTTCATCACATCTTTTTCCCTGAGCTTACCGCCCTTGGCAATGACCTTCTCCAGAGAATTTCCCGGCACATACTCCAGAACAAAAGCATCTTCATAGGTTGCCACCACATGCGGGATTGCCTTGTGATCAAGGCTCTTAAGAATACTGGTCTCCTCTCTGGTGATATCCTTAGTGTCTGCATCGCTGTAACCATCGCTCTTTATGCACTTTATGGTGACAGGCTCGCCGCTCTCATTATCAACTGCCATATAGACAGCACTGCTGCCTCCCTCACCTATCTTTCTCAAAATTCTGTATCTGTTTCTGTAAATCGTTTCGTTTTTCATATTCATAACACTCCATCTCTTTTTTGAATCACATTTCCAGGCACATGGCCGCCACCGATATGTTGTCCTCTTCTTTTCTCTTCCATGCAATTTCCGCCAGCTTTCTGCACTCCTCCAGCATATCCTGTGGAGTTACGCACATCTGCGGGCAGAGCTTGTCATGAAGCTCATCGTCCTTGAGGGTTCTCCAGAAACCGTCACTGCAGGCCAGTACCGTGACATTCCTGTCAAGTTCTCCGTACCTGATTACCGGTGAAATATCCGTAGCCACGCCCACACACTGCAGCAGCACATTTCTCTGCGGGTCTCTGCCGACCTCATCTCTGGTTATAATTCCTCTGTCCAGCTTATCCTGAGTCACACTCTGATCTCTTGTCAGGGCTTTCGCCTCAGCGCTTCCGATCATGTATACCCTTGAGTCTCCGATATTCAGAGTCATATACCTTCTGCCGATCTGTAAAAAAGCCGTCACGGTGGTCCCCAGGTTGATCCCCCTGTGTTTCCCATACCTTCGGATCTCACCGCCAACTCTTGCTATCAGCCTTCGAAGAGATGTCTCCACCGTCTCCCAAAGCTGCTTCTCCTCCAGGTTCTGCATCAGAGGAAGCTCCTCTGTGAACCAGTTTTCCAGGGCTCTCGTGGCCTTACAGCTGGCCACCTCTCCCTTGGGCAGTCCTCCCATCCCATCGCATACACAGGCAAAAGAGATTCTGCCGTACTTCTTTGTGTTAGCCACTTTGATCATAGTGGCATCCTGATTAATTCTGCGCACTCTACCTGCGTCAGTAAAAATACATGCCTTTACTTCCATTTTTTACTCCTGAAAAGTTGACCGAATCAGGTCATGAAACTGAATATCGAGCTTGATAATGCTCAACAAAAAAATAAGACTGTGTCACAGATGTATGACACAGTCTCGTATATTACACTCAAATTTTTTAATTGTCAAGCATATCTTTCATAACTTCCAAAGCCTTGTTCAGCTGGGTGTCTGTTTTGTCTTCTGCATAGGCATCGGGATCATACTCCACCTCAACATCAGGTTCTATGCCGATTCCGTGGATGTTGGTTCCGTTAGGAGTATAGTATGTGCTCACCGTAAGCTTTACTGCTGTTCCGTCCTTAAGATCAAAAATTCTCTGTACAATTCCCTTGCCGTAGGTCTTGATACCTACCAGCTTGGCAATGCCGTAGTCCTTAAGTGCACCGGACAAAATCTCCGAAGCGCTGGCAGAATACTGATTGACCAGAACAACCATAGGAATGTCTATCTCATTCTCACCGTCACAGGTGTAATCGTCTCTGTTTCCATCTCTGTCGATGGTGTAAACGATATTTCCCTTTGGAAGGAGTTGCCTTGCGATGTCGCATACAGCCTGAAGGCTTCCACCGGGGTTGCTGCGAAGATCAAGGATAAGTCCCTTTATATTTTTGGCTCTGAGTTCAGCCATTCCATCAATGAACTGCTGAGTAGTAATCTCATCAAACTCTGATATCTGGAGATATCCGATCTCTTCGTTGTCTCCCATGAACTTGGTGGTTACTGTCGGAACTTCAACTGCAGATCTCTGAACCTCCACCACAACTTCTTCTCGTTTGGAGCCTCTAAGAAGTGTGATCGTAACCGTCGTCCCCTCAGGGCCCTTGATCTTGGAGACCACATCCTCCAATTCCATTCCTGCAGTGGATTCACCGTCAACCAAAGAGATAATATCGTCAGTCTGAAGCTCTGCCCTCTCTGCAGGAGTTCCGGGAATTACGCCGGAGATTCTTGGCATGTTCATCTCTTCGTCAATGCTGACATAAGCGCCGATTCCATAGTAGATACCTGCTGTATCATTCAGAAGATCCTCAAGCTCCTCCTCGGTGTAGTATACCGAATAGGGATCCTCCAGTGATTCCATCAGTCCTTTGTATATTCCATCAGCTTCTTTGAGCTTATCCACATCAGTCTGATAGTAATAGTCGTCGATTACATCCTCAAGGGAATGAATCTTGTTGACTGTTGTGGCGTTCAGAAGTTCATTGTCGCCGCTGATCCCCTGGGCATTCTGAAGCACAGCCTCGCCTGAACTCAGCCCCATTGATGGCCTTGCAAATATAAAGAGCCCCATCAGAACAAAGGTTGCAATCAGTGTTCCGGTTAGAATACCGGCGATGAAGCGCTGTCTGAGCTTGCGCTTCGTCTCCCTGACTGCATCCTCGTCAACAATCATGTTTTCGTTAAATTCTCCGTTAAAGTTACTGTTAATGTCCACTTTTAATAACTCCCAACATCCACCATATTATTTCAGATAATTCCAGGGACTCACGTAGTTGCCGTTAAGTCTTACACCAAAGTGCAGATGCGGTCCGGTAGATCTTCCGGTGGAACCAACTGCACCGATCTTGGTGCCTGCGGTGACATCCTGTCCCCTTGATACACTTATAGAGGAGCAGTGCATATATATGGTGTATAGCCCGCCTCCGTGATTAATCATGATGTAGTTGCCCATGGTGGAATTATAATCGGCAGCTACCACTGTTCCGTTGTATGCTGCAAGAATAGATGATCCTGAAGCTGCAGCCAAATCTATTCCGTTGTGCATCTTCTGAATTCCCAGCGTCGGATGTATACGCATTCCATAGTTGTCAGAAATCCTCTTGTAGCTGGGACATGGCCAGGTAAACATACCGCCGTCATAGATGTATCTGCTCTGAAGCTCCGCCTTGTCGGCAGCCACTTCTTTTTCAAGGGCAGCAATTGCAGCATTCTCGGCCTTGATCTCGGCCTCATATTCAGCAATGGCAGCCTCTTTGCCAGCAATATCCGATTTAACAGCGCTGAGCTCTTTATTCTTGTCGCTGATAAGATTCTGAAGGTTTGCCTCCTCTTGTTCCCTCTGAGCCTTGGCCTCGTCCAGAGTCTCTTTTTCAGCCTCCAATGCTTCTTTTGTCAGCTTGATCAGCTCAGTGGTGGTTATGTACTCGTTGAGCTTGTTCCTGTCATAGGCAGAAAGCTTCTCGATATATTCCGCCTTATTCAGCATATCAGACAGAGTTCCTGTCTCTGTCAGCATCTCAAAATAAAGCGTATCACCTCTTTCATACATGAATTTGATACGCTTTTTCATAGCCTCATACTGAGCCTTCTGGATCTCTTCCGCCTCCAAAAGCTCAGCTGTGGTTGTCTCTATCTCTTTTTCTTTTTGTGC
>JAEEGL013924860.1_pt1 | contig 11480 bp, 6 predicted proteins | sample 9134231 | NCBI WGS metagenome assembly JAEEGL01 (sample SAMN16246548, study PRJNA631951) | gut metagenome | biome: gut microbiome; feature: rumen; material: fiber-attached | host: Bos | place: Iran: Karaj | collected 2018-10
AGGTCGCACTGCACTGTATCGCGGATCTCTGCATCATCCCGATGCAGGATCACCTGCTTCTCGGAAGCGAAGCGAGAGTCAATACCCCCGGCACGGTAGGCAGCTTCAACTGGTCCTGGCGTATGGTTCCGGATGCATTTACACCGGAACTTGCCGAGCATATCGGGCAGCTGACTTCCGACAGCGGCCGCTGGCCGAAATGATATTCACAGACAAAAACAGCCCGGTGCTTTTTCAGCACCGGGCTGTTTCAAGTTAAAGTTCTTACATTCCAAAGCCGTGCTCGAGAAGCAATACCTCTCCGGGCAGCACGGTCGTATTATCCTTGATCACCTCACCGTTCAGCATGTTGATCCAGTGCCCGTGCAGGCGGAGCCGTACGGCATTCGTTCCGCAGTTCGCAGCGGTAATGATGCTGTGCACCCTGGGATCTTCACTGAATCTTTCAAAGGCATAGAGTCCGTCGTGCGCCGTAGTCGTACGGTAGCCTCCGACAGCATATAAACTGCGGTGCTCCCTGCGGATCTTAATGATCCGTTTATACCACGCACGCAGATCGGTGTCTTCTTTGCCCCATGGATAACAGCGCCTGTTAAACGGGTCTTTGTACCCTTCCATACCTGCCTCGTCTCCATAGTAAATACAGGGGACTCCGGGCAGGGTCATCTGCAGTGCGACGGCGATCTTGAGTCTCCGGATACCGCGCTGGCGTTCTTCTTCCGTCATGTGCAGCCTCGACAGTTCTTCGCGGGTCGCATCGGGATCCGGGATCTGGCCCGCCAGTGCCGTCAGGATACGGATGCTGTCATGCGTACCGAGGATATTCATCAGCGAATGGACGGCAAACTCGGGATAATGCGCCATGATCGCCTCCATCTGCCGCGCAACACGCAGGGCGTTGCCGTTCCTTACGAAATCGATGATGGCATCTTTCATCGGATAATTCATGACACTGTCAAGACGGCTTCCGTCAAAGTAATTCTTGCGTTCCTGATAAGCGATCTTGTTCGAGGCATCTTCCCAAACCTCTCCGATCAGCAGCGCATCCGGTTTTTCAGCCTTCACGGCCTTGGCCACCTTGCCGACAGCACCGGACGGATATTCATCCACAACGTCGAGACGCCATCCGGACGCCCCTTTTCTCAGCCAGTGCCTGAGAACGCCGTCCTTTCCCGTAAGAAACTGCATATAGGTATCGTCCAGCATGTTGGTCTGCGGAAGCGTATCGATCCCCCACCAGGAATCATAGCTGCCGTCTTCATGGAAGCGGTACCAGTTGCGGTATTTGGAACCGGGATCAGTGTATGCGCCTTTGCCGCCGTAATGACCGTAACGGTCAAAGTACAGGGAATCGTCGCCCGTATGGGCAAAAACGCCGTCCAGTATGATCCGGATCCCCTTTTTGTTTGCTTTGCTGCAAAGTTCTTCGAAATCGTCTTCCGTTCCGAACATCGGATCTATATTGAAATAGTTTGAAGTATCATACTTATGATTGGAAACAGCCTCAAAAATGGGACTGAGATAAAGGCAGGTGACACCCAGGTCTTCCAGATAAGGGAGTTTCTCGATGATGCCCCGGAGATTGCCTCCAAAGAAATCGTTATTTAAGACCTTGCCGTCCACAGGCTGCCACTCGGGACATCCGCCCCAGTCGGAACGAAGTGTTTTGCCGGGAAGCTCCACGTTTTTTCCCGCATGATTGAACCGGTCCACAAAGATCTGATAGTAAACGCCTCCATTGATCCACGACGGTTCGTCATACATCGGATCATAGACGGTCTGCTGCCAGGGGATCATGTTTTCCTGTTCGGTCGCGTAGTTATGCCCCTCCATTCTGCTGATGACATGGAAGCCGAGATCGGTCGTCACCTCAAAATGATACCAGTAAAGCCCTTTCTCCTTGGGGATCACGACTGCCCGGTAAGCAGCGTATTCATGGATCGCAGTTTTATCCGGCACCGGTTCCATCAGATGCCTTACGGTATGCAGATCACGGTCGTTGCATACAACCAGCTCCGCCTTCAGTACTTTTACCGAACACGGAATCAGGAGTGTAAGCGTGATCTTGCTTCCACTCCTGACTGCTCCCGCAGGACTTCTGAATCTGTTGTCTCTGGAATCAAAAATTGCGTTTATGCTGTTCATGGATTTCCTGAATGTTGATATTGGTTAATATGTGTCTGTTATAATGCCGGTACATCCCGTCATGCAGGCATGAGGGATGCACCGTCATTGTTACCGGTTTATACGCTTAGATGACTTCATTCACGCCCATATAGAACGGGTGGGTGATGTAGCCGGAAAGCATCCTGCAATCCTGTACGATGACATTCTTGTCAAGAACTGCATAGTTCAGGCGTACGCCGTCTCCGATAGTCGATTCCTGCATGATGACGCTGTTTTCGACAACGGAATCCTTGCCGATGCGGACGCCGCGGAAGATGATGGAGTTGCGCACTTCGCCTTCGATGATCGTTCCGTCCGCGATCAGTGAATTGACTACCTTGGCCTTGTCGCCGTAACGGGCAGGCGCACTGTCCTTGACATTGGTCAGGATCGGGAATCCGTCGACATGGAACAGGCTGGCTCGTACATCCTTATTGAGCAGGTCCAGACTGTTCTTGAGATAGGTCGCAAGATCGTCCATGTAAAGGACGGCACCCGGTACCTCATAGCCCATGACCTTTTCACCGCTTTCGATCATCGGGAAGAGCAGGTCTCTGCGGAAGCTGTGTTTGCCTTCACGCATGCTGCGCTCGGTGATCTCGATCAGGTCATCCAGCTTCATCAGATATGCGTTGATCGACAGCGGGCGTACTTCATCAAGGATCTCCGCATTGCGGTGATCCAGGATCCTTCCGTCCTCTCCGATCTTATACTCCATGACAGTCAGTTCCTGCTGCCTGTGGATCTTGGAGTTTCTGTAAAGGGCGGTGATCCTTGCGCCGCTTTCCTTATGAAATTCCAGAACCTTCTCAAAATCAATGTTGGCTACATAGTTACAGCCGCTGATCAGAACGTATTCCTCTGAAAAGTTCTTCAGGTACTGCAGATGATACTGCAGAGCCTCAAGCCGGTTCTCATAGGTTCCGCCGCCGTTGAATGAAGCATAGGGCGGAAGGAAAGTCAGTCTGGAACGCTTGCGGTCCAGATCCCATGGTGCACCGGAACGGACATGATGCATCAGGCTGTCATATTTACCGGTCGTGGCGATACCGATATTGCGGATGCCGGCATTGACCATGTTGGAGATCAGGAAGTCTATAACACGATAACGTGCTCCGAAGGGGACTGCGCCAAGGGTACGCTTCTCCGTAAGTTCATTCAGCGCGCCGTCAACAGAATCCGCGAAAATAAATCCTAATGCGTTCATATTCATACCCCCTCTCTGTCCTCGGTCACAGACTCGCCCGGTTTAACGACCGCTCCTGCCCCGATATGCACATTTCTGCCGATCACTGCCAGCTGGCTGTTTTCCTTGGGGCCGCCGACAACCGCGCCTTCATCAATGACAACGCCTGAATCCAGGATCGCATACTCGACCTTTGCTCCCTTTTTGATCTTGCAGCCGCTGATGATGACGCTGTCCTTGATCTCTGCGCCTTCTTCCAGCACGATGTTGTTGAAAACAACGGAATGATCGATCTTGCCGTCGATCTCATTGCCTTCGCCGCAGACAGAATGAGTGATATCCGCGTGTTCACCCACATACTGCGGATGATTGAAGGAATGTCTGTAGTAGATCTTCCAGTCGGGATCATTGAGCCACAGTTCAGGCATATCTCCGAGGGAATCCATATTGGATGCCCAGTAGGAAGTCAGTGTACCTACATCTCTCCAGTATCCCTTGAACAGATGCGTATACATACGCTTTCCGTCGCGCAGCATATTCGGGATGATGTTCTTTCCGAAGTCATTCTGTGAGGTGGGATCTGCCTCGTCCTCCTCCAGATAATGGATCAGAGCGGCTGTCGAGAAGATGTACACACCCATGGATGCCTGTGTGCTCTTCGGATGCTTGGGCTTCTCTTCAAACTCAAGGACCCTGCCCTTATCATCCGTATTCATGATGCCGAAACGGGATGCCTCCTCAAGCGGTACATCGATAACGGCCAGAGTACAGTCCGCCTGGTTTTTGATATGTTCATCGAGCATGATGGCATAGTCCATCTTATAGATATGGTCGCCGGAAAGGATCAGTACGTACTCGGGATCATACTGTTTGATGAACTTGATGTTCTGGTAGATGGCATTGGCAGTACCCTTGAACCAGTCGCTGCCGGTCGCAGCCTGATAGGGAGGCAGTACATGCAGTCCGCCGAACCTCAGGTCCATATCCCAGGGAGTACCGATGCCCAGATAGTCGTTCAGCTCCAGAGGCTGATACTGTGTAAGCACGCCGACGGTATCGATCCCGGAGTTAACGCAGTTGGACAGCGGGAAATCGATGATCCTGTACCGGCCGCCAAAAGGCACGACCGGCTTGGCGGTACTGTTTGTAAGCGGCGCCAGTCTGCTTCCCTGACCGCCGGCCAAAAGCATTGCTACGATCTTCTTTCTGTTAATCATGCTTTTTTACCTCACCTAACCTCATTTCCAGTATGATCGCCGAAAGCTTCGGCAAAGCAACAGTGATGTGCTGTTCGTACCCATTGCAGGCGCCCTTGATGACCTTATACTTCTTTTTACGGCGTAAGCCTGCGCCGCCCGCGCGCTTCATGTCAGTATCGATCACACACTCATAATGGTCTGCAGGCGGGACGCCGATATCGTACTCGGCGAAATCCCTGCCGGACAGGTTCAGAGCGACCAGGACCACATCCTTTTCCGGGCCTGCGGCAGTCCTGAAATACGTGTAAACATTGTCTTTATAATTATCCGCATCGATCCAGTGGAATCCTTCGAAGGAGTCATCCCTCTTCCAGAGCGCAGGAGTAGCGAGATAATACTGATTAAGTTCCTTTACAAAGGCCTGCATCTTCTTATGCTTCTCATAATCCAGCAGGACCCAGTCAAGCTCGCGTTTTTCATCCCATTCGATGAACTGTGCAAGCTCCGTTCCCATAAAGGTCAGCTTCTTGCCGGGATGCGTCATCATAAAGGCAAGGAAGCTGCGCATGCCGGCAAACTTGTCATCGTACTCTCCCGGCATCTTGTTGACCAGAGAACACTTGCCGTGTACCACTTCGTCGTGTGATACGGGCAGGATATAGTTCTCGCTGTAAGCATAGGTCGAAGCGAATGTCAGCCGGTTGTGAGAGCCGTGACGGAAGAACGGATCTGTCTTGAAGTAGCTCAGCGTATCGTTCATCCAACCCATGTTCCATTTGAAGTTAAAGCCGAGGCCTCCGATCTGCGGCGGACGGGTAACGTTCGGCCAGGCTGTCGATTCTTCTGCGATCATCATGACGCCCGGGAAGTTCGTCAGGACATCCTGGTTCACCCGCTGAAGGAACGCGATCGTTTCCTTATTCTCAATACCGCCCTCGTCATTAGCTGACCACTGTCCGTCAGGACGGTCATAGTTGAGGTAAAGCATGGCTGCCACGGCATCGACTCTGAGACCGTCCGCGTGGTACTGGTCACAGTAGAAAAAGGCATTGGAGATAAGGAAGCTGATCACTTCCGGACGGCCATAGTCAAAGGCCCTTGTGCCCCATCCCTTATGCTCCATCCTGAGAGGATCCGTATATTCATACAGGGGATGGCCGTCAAACTCGACAAGGCCGTGCGCATCTTTCGGAAAATGTGCCGGGACCCAGTCCAGGATCACGCCGATACCGTTTTTATGTGCGGTATCGATCAGATACTTAAGGCCGTCCGGATCACCGTAACGGGATGTGACCGCATAATATCCGGTGATCTGGTAGCCCCAGGAACCGTCATAAGGATGTTCCATCACCGGCAGCATCTCGATATGCGTATATCCCATCTTCTTAACATACGGGATCAGCGCATCGGTCAGTTCTTTCCAGGTCTTGTGCGTGCCGTCCTCATTACGGCGCCATGATCCCGCATGGACCTCATAGATGTTCATCGGGGATGTATAATGATTGCATTTGTCACGTTTTTTGCACCAGTCCTGGTCGCCCCATGCGTAGCCTCTCCCGATATCCCAGATCCTGGAAGCATTCTGGCTCCAGGTCGCATCAGGATCCTCTGCATAAAAAGCATACGGATCAGCCTTGTAGAGGGTCTGTCCGTCATCCACCCTGACTGCGTATTTATAGTACTGTCCTTCTCTTGCCTCCGGGCAGACGATCTCGAAAATACTGTCGTCATCAGGAAGTCTTGACATCTGTGCCGCTGATGGATCCCAGTTGTTGAACTCGCCGACAAGCGATACCGATACCGCCCTGGGTGCCCAGACCCGGAAGCGATACCCGTCTTCAATATTACCGCTGACACGGTGCGCACCGAAGATCTCGTAGGCACGGTAGTCTTTTCCGCGATGGAACAGATACTTGTGCTCCGCTATGTCCGGTACGTTGCTGCTGCGTGTTTCTTTTTTCTTCATATGGTCCTCCGGAGTTGTTAATCTTGTATTTATAATAAACCATTACAACAGAATTTTCAATTCCCGCGGTAAAAATGATATGTAAAGTGCCATAAAACAGTGAGCCGTACGTTTACTTATACAGTAATAATGCACAAATACATCCGTACATTTTCGGCAGTCTGTATATCTGTATCCGCAGGACGCCGCAAACAGCTCCGTACGAAAACAGCCGCCCCGGAAAACCGGGGCGGCCGCGCTGTCATTATAAAGCTGTATGAAGCCTTCAGGCTGTATTTATTTCAGGACCGGCATCGTGTGCCAGATGTCTCTTGCATAATCACGGATGCTGCGGTCTGCCGCAAAACGGGCCGCCTTGGCGATGTTGTCCACCGACATGGTGTACCAGCGGTCCATATCGGCATACGCAGCCTGGATCTGATCGTGCACGCGGCAGTAATCCGCGAAGTCGAGCAGGCACATGTACGGATCGGCAATGCTGTAGGAACGGCGAAGCAGGTAGTCGCGCAGATTGGAGAAGTTCTTGCCGGCGAATCCGCGTGCCATCCTGTCGACAGCTGCCCTGAGGACCGGGTCGCTGTCATAAACTGCCTTTGCCTGGTAGCCTTTCATCAGGTTCGCGCGGACCTCTTCCTCACGCTGACCGAAGATAAAGATGCTCTCCGGTCCGACCGCCTCCGAGATCTCGACATTGGCGCCGTCCATCGTTCCGATCGTGATCGCGCCGTTGATCATCATCTTCATGTTGCCGGTACCGCTTGCCTCCTTGCCTGCCAGGGAGATCTGCTCGGAGATCTCGGTCGCGGGCATCAGGCACTCGGCCATAGATACATTGTAGTCCTCCAGGAAGACCACTTTCAGCTTGGAGGCGATCTTCGGGTTGCGCTCGATCTCTTCGCTGATCTTGCAGATCAGGGAGATGACGTGCTTTGCATGGTAATAGCTCGGAGCTGCCTTGGCTGCGAACAGATAGGTCTCCGGCTGCATATCCATGTCCGGATTCTCCAGGAGCATGTTGTAGCGGCTGATGATGCGGAGCGCGTTCAGCAGCTGGCGCTTGTACTCATGCATACGCTTTGCCTGGACGATGAAGAGCGAATCCGGATCGACCTTGATGTTCTGCGCCGCAAGGATCCTGTCGGCCATGCGCTGCTTATTGTCACGCTTGATCTTCGCCAGACGCTCATGCACGGACTTATCGTTGCGGAAGCGGATAAAGTCTTCAAGACGCTCCGCGTTGTGGCGGTATCCCGTACCGATGCACTCATCGATCAGGGACGCCAGTTCCGGGTTGGACTGGCAGAGCCAGCGGCGGTATGCGATACCGTTCGTGACATTGGTAAACTTGTCCGGCGTTGCCAGATAATAATCATGGAACAGATCGTCTTTCAGCAGCTGTGAATGCAGCGCCGAAACACCGTTGACGCGATGCGAGCCGATCACGGACAGATTTGCCATGCGTACCTGCTCGTTTCCGAGAATGGACATGTAGTCGATCTTGCCCCAGTCGCCCGGGAATACATGTTCCATCTCCTCGCGGAAACGGCGGTTGATCTCTTTGATGATGGAGTATACTCGCGGCATCATGGAACCGACGAGGCTGGCATTCCATTTCTCAAGCGCTTCCGCCAAAACGGTATGGTTGGTGTAGGAAACAGAGTTGATGACTCTTTCCCATGCATAGTCCCAGCTGCATCCGTAATCATCCATGAAGATACGCATCAGCTCCGGGATGCAAAGCGCCGGATGGGTATCGTTGATATGGATGACTGTCTCCTTATGGAAATTGTCAAGAGTGCCGTGCAGTCTGTACTGGTTGCGGACGATGTTCTGACAGGATGCGGAGACCATGAAATACTGCTGCTTCAGTCTCAGCTCCTTGCCTTCCTCGATGTTGTCTGCCGGATAAAGCACCTTGGTGATCAGCTCGGCACGGTTGTTCTGCTGCGCCGCGCGGGTAAAGTCACCGCTGTTGAAAAGCTGCATATCAAAGCCGTCGGAACACTGTGCCTTCCACAGGCGGAGCTTGTTAACAGCCCTGGTATCCGCACCGGAAATATAGAGATCGTAAGGCACTGCCTCCACGATCTGCGGATTAAGCAGTTCGTCCTTCAGACCGTCGTCTGTCCAGTACTCGTTGTACTCACCGTAGAAGCTGACCTTGAAGGTATCTTCTTCTCTTGCATTCAGCCAGACATGACCGCCGGGAAGCCAGTTATCCGGCATCTCGACCTGCCATCCGTCGACGATCTTCTGTTTGAACAGACCGTACTCATAGCTGAGGGAGTATCCTGTCGCGTCGTAGTTATTGGTTGTCAGCGCATCCATGAAGCAGGCTGCAAGTCTGCCGAGGCCGCCGTTGCCGAGACCTGCATCCGGCTCTTCCTTGCAGATATCCTCCAGGCTGAGTCCTCTTTCCTTCAGGATCTCCTCGACCAGTGCTGTCTCTCCGAGGTTGTAGAGGTTGTTCTTGAGGGACTGGCCCATCAGGAACTCCATGCAGATATAGCAGACCTTTTTACGGTTCGGCTTGCTCTTTTCTATCTCAAAACGTTCGTTGTTATACGCTCTGCGCATAATGCCGAGCTGACGGTTGACGACCGTTGCGATCGCTTTATAAAGCGCGCGGTTGTCGGCATTTTCAAAATCCGTATGCAGTACGTGCGTCAGATATGCGTCGATGCCTGCACGAAACTGATCCGGACGGCTCAGATCGGGATTGGCGGCAGCCTTTGCTGCCTTTGTGTTTTCTTTATTAACTGTCTTCTTTGCCGAAGCGGTCTTTTTTGCCGCTGTCTTTACTGTTTTGGCTGCCGCAGTTCTGGTAGTTTTTGCTGCGGTCTTTGTTGTTTTGACTGCTGCTTTGGATGCAGCTTTCTTAGCGCCCGTACCGGACACTGCAGTCTTCTTCTCTGCCGCGGTATCTGAAGCGGAAGCCGCGGTCTTGGCCGCTGCCGCCTTACTGCGGGTCGTTTTCTTCATTTCTGCCATTAATAAACTATCCTTCCTGATAAAACTGCATATCGCGATTTATAGTAGCACAAATCGCCTTTAATAATTGTTTTTTATAAGTACTAAATCATACTCTCGTACATTTCCCTGTAGACTTTTGCCGAATGCGACCAGCTGAAATCCTGTTTCATGGCAAATGTCACCAGTTTATCCCAATTCTCCTTATCCTGATACAGTCCGACCGCATCGATGATCGTTTCACGGAGACTGTCCGGATCATAGTTTTCAAAAACAAATCCGTTGCCGCTGCCGAGCCTGCAGTCTATGATGGAATCCTTCAGACCGCCTGTCGCGCGCACGATCGGAATGGTGCCGTATCTGCAGCCGATCATCTGAGTCAGTCCGCAGGGTTCGCTCCTCGATGGGACCAGCAGGATATCGCTGCCCGCATAGATCTGATGCGACAGAGGTATATTGAACATGATGAGGCTTCTCACCCTGTCCGGATGGCGCACTTCAAGGCCGCGGAACCAGTTCTCATATCCGGGATTGCCGGTTCCGAGCAGAACAAACTGCGCGTCATACTGGTCCATGATGTCATCCATGACCTGCTGGATGATATCCACGCCCTTTGCCGGGACCAGCCTTGAGATCATGGCAATGATCGGGACGTCCTTTTCCGGAAGCCCGAGGTATCTCTGCAGTTCCTGCTTGCAAAGCGCCTTGCCGGTATGATCTTTCGCGCTGTACTGCGCTGCGATGTCCGGATCGTGCGAAGGATCGTAGTCCTTCACATTGATGCCGTTCAGGATCCCCTTCAGTTTGGACTCATTGCGCCGGACGATGCCGTCAAGTCCGAACGCACCGATCGGATCCTTCAGTTCCTCGGCATAGTTCGGGCTGACCGTACTGAACACATTGGCGCATTCGATGCCGCCCTTCATCAGATTGATGCCACCGCCGAACTCGACCAGGTGCACTTCGGTTCCCGGAAGTCCGAGAACGTCATCATTGAAACCTGAGCCGTAATTGCCCTGGTACTCAATGTTATGGACAGAGAACACCGTCTTCGTATCCGCAAGATGATATGTTGCGGTCTGCCATACAGGCACCAGTGCGGTCTGCCAGTCATTACAATGGATGATCTGCGGCTCGAAGCCCAGCATCGGAAGGATCGCAAACACCGCCTTCGAGAAGAAAGCGAAGCGCTCGCCGTCATCATAGTAGCCGTACAGGCCATCGCGATGGAAATAGTACTCGTTATCGATGAAATAATAGATCACGCCCTCATGATGCAGCTCATAGAGGCCGACATACTGCTGCCGCCAGGTTATCGCGACATTGGTGTATCCGAGATATTTCATCGCATTGCGGAACTTCTCGGGGATCTGCCCGTAAAGAGGCATGACAACACGGCAGTCGATCCGCTTATGTCCGTCACCTGCCGACGGGCGCAGTCTGTTCAGCGCCCCCGGAAGTGATCCCGCGACCTCGCCGAGTCCTCCGGAATGAGCAAAGGGCGTGCACTCCGGCGTTACATATAATATACGGAGCTTGTCATCCGCCTTTTTTTCTTCCTCCGGCTTCACTTCCGCTGCAGCTGAACTTTCTTCCGCAGCCGTCTCTGCCTCTTTAAGTTCGACATCCGCCTTTTTTATTTCTTTCCTCATATGCCATTCCTTTCACGGGTCCGTGCTCATGCGGAGCCCTTTAAGTATCGCAGCCGATCTGCGTGTCCGGTATACAAAACTCTGCATATAAGCTATGAGCAAAACGCATACTCATAGATATACCTATTTTACCACATCAGCGCAACATCGTCCATATCGCAATCATTGAGCCGCAAAAAGCAAAAGCAGCCGGGATCCGGCTGCTTTCACCTTTATTAATACTGAAAAGATTTATTTATTGCTGAGATATTCGTCGATCGCCGCTGCCGCTGTCTTGCCGGCTCCCATCGCCGAGATGACCGTTGCGGCACCTGTGACCGCGTCACCGCCCGCATAGACGC
>JAEEGL014766304.1_pt1 | contig 11480 bp, 12 predicted proteins | sample 9134231 | NCBI WGS metagenome assembly JAEEGL01 (sample SAMN16246548, study PRJNA631951) | gut metagenome | biome: gut microbiome; feature: rumen; material: fiber-attached | host: Bos | place: Iran: Karaj | collected 2018-10
GGAAAGCCGGATTGTATGGCGTCAACGCCGCGCAGAACATCGTTGATTATCTGCGAAAGGAATTGAGGCGCTAGCATGGCTGATTCTCTGAAGAGCAAGGTCGCGAAGGGCGCGGTGTGGGCGACAATGGAGAAGTTCGCCGACCAGGGCATGCACTTTGTGGTCGGCATGGTGCTGGCTCGATTGCTCACACCCACAGACTACGGGACGGTCGCGCTCCTCTCCATCTTCTTCGCCATCGCCGGTTCGCTTGCGAGCTGCGGGTTCGGAAACGCCCTTGTGCAACGGAAGAACGTCGGGGATATCGAGTTCAACTCTGTCTTCTACATGAGCATCATCGCGTCGCTTGTCATCTATATTGCGATGTTCTTTGCCGCTCCGTTCATCGCCGCGTTCTACAAGGTTCCGATTCTGTGTCCTCTCGCCCGCGTATCGGCGATTAGTTTCATCCTCCACGCAATCAACTCTGTCCAGGGGGCCGAGCTCTCAAGGAAGATGCTCTTCGACAAGCGGTTCAAAATCAGGCTGATTGTAAGCACGGTTTCGGCGGTTTCCGGCATCACGCTCGCCTACCTTGGATTGGGAGTCTGGGCACTTGTGTTCACATCTCTTCTGTCCTCCCTTGCGAGCGTTGTCGCCTATTGGACGATCATCGCCTGGCGTCCCAAGCTGATGTTCAGCTTCTCGGCGGTGAAAAGCCTGTTTTCATACGGGTGGAAACTGTCCCTGTCGAGCATGATCAACACGCTCTATAACGAAATCTACAGCTTTCTCATCGGCCGCGTCTATACGCCGGCCGACTTGGCGTTCGTTAGCAAGAGCCGTTCCATGCCGAAGCTGCTGATGACAACGGTCAATGGGACAATCCATAGCGTCAGCTTTCCGGCTCTGGCGAAGTTGCAGGACGACACGGTAAAGTTCCGCGACGCAATGCGCCGCATGATCCAATGCTCGACGTTCCTCGTTTTTCCGCTTCTGACCGTCCTGTCGATGACGGCAAGACCGCTTACACTTTTGCTTTACGGGAGCCAGTGGGAACCGGCAATCATCTATGTCCCAATCAGCTGCTTCGCAATGGCTACTGGGCCGATTACGAGCATAAACTGCATGGCAATCTCAGCCCGTGGGCGCAGTGGCGTTTTTCTGATTCTTGAAATTGTGAAAAAGGCAACGGGGCTGGTTCTCATGCTCGTCTCCATCCGGCATGGAATCATGGCCTTCGTAATGACGATGGCGTTCGTGCAGAGTCCGTTTGCTGTACTTGCGAACACTTTCGTGAACGGACGGCTGTTGAACTACACTTTCAGAATGCAAATGCGGGACATCGCGCCGTCGGCGGGACTGTGCGCCCTTTCCGCCGCCGCCATGTGGGGGGCGGATCTGGCGCTGTCGCCGATCTGCGGTTCCCTTCCTAGCCGGAACCTCGCCTACGCCGTGACGCTCGCGATCGAATGCGCCGTCGGATTCAGCGTGTACCTTTCGCTCGCGTATGTGTTCCGGCTTCGGCCTTTGGCGGAGTACAGCAATTTGATGCTTCCAGTGATCAGGAAACGGCTTCCGACGCTTGCCGCTCGCCTCGCGACCGTCAACCGGAAACTGGAAATGGGGAACTGATCACATGCTTGTGCAATGGATTCTGTTTGCCATTCTTCTGGCATTTCTCTTTCGGAAGGCACGGATTGCGCATGAACCAGGTCTGCGTTGCTTGGACCGGAAAACGACGACGACGATCAACGGATTCTTCATCTGCGTCGTTTTCCTCCATCATTTCAGTGTGTATTGCATGCCGTCCATGCGGAGTCTGATGGGCCTGTTATTTTATCAACTTCTGGTTGTGACGTTTTTCTTCTATTCGGGCTATGGTTGTGCCTCGCAGTTCCGAAGCAAGGGATGGGAATACATCCGGTCATTTCCACGCAAGCGAGTGCTTTCGACGATTCTCAAGTTCGACTTCGCCGTATGCGTGTTCGCGATTGCATCCCTCTTGCTCGGACGACCTCTTTCACTTCAAAAACTCCTTCTCTCGTTTCTGGGCTGGGACAGTGTCGGGAACAGCAACTGGTACATCTTCGCCATTGTTTTCTGCTATGTCGGTTTTTTTCTCGTCTTTTTGTTTTCTCGCGTTCTTCCTCAACGACAACGAATCGTACAATGCGGCGGGGTAACGGCCCTTGCGCTTGCATACGTCCTCGTTCTCTCCCGCGTGAAACCGCCATGGTGGTCGGACACGCTGATGGCGTTCCCTGCGGGTGTTTTGGTCGGACTCTATGCGGATGCCATGCTGGGCTTTCTTCGGAAAAACTACTGGATCTGCCTGGCCGTGTTGATCGCTATCATCGTCGCGGTTCCGCATTGTCCATTCATCGGCCATCGCCACTGGATGGCCTTCAATGTCAAAAGCGTGGCGTTCGCCATCGTCATCGTCATGGTGACAATGCGAATTGAGTTGAACAGCCCCGCCCTCGTTTGGTGCGGAAGACATCTATTCGCGTTGTACATCTACCAACGCCTTCCAATGGTCATCTTCACCACTCTTCACCCCGCTGCGTTCCAGACCAGGTTCCGTTGGATTTACTTTGGATTGTCGTTGGCAATTTCCATAGTCATCGCCTGGGTGTACGAAAAAGGAGAACGGACATGCCAAAAGTATCAATCATAATTCCAGTCTTCAACGTGGAGCCGTACCTCCGCGAGTGTCTGGATTCCGTCCGCGCCCAGACCTTCACGGACTGGGAGTGCATCTGCGTAGATGACGGCTCCACTGACGCCTCCCCCGCCATTCTCGACGAGTACGCAGCCAAAGACCCACGCTTCAGGGTGATCAGGCGCGAGCACTCCAATGCCGGAGCTTGCCGCAACGTCGGTATGGATGAGGCAAAAGGGGAATTTTTGAGTTTTCTGGATTCGGATGATGTTTTTTCGTCGCGAATGTTGGAAATCATGCTAAAAGCCATTGAAAAATCTGATGCAGACATTTCCACTTGTGGACAGATTGATTTTGAGGCAACAGAGCCTTGTCCTCTTTTGGAGGATGAGGGGAAGCCCCGATTTGTTACCGTTTTTGAAATTCCATCCGCTGTCGTCGATATTTACTCAAAGTGGAGAGGGCAAGCTTGGGACAAGTTGTTCAGGCACTCGTTTGTTGACGAGAATCGGCTACACTTTCAAGAGCTTCGGTCTACAAACGATGTTCAATTCACATTTGCAGCCCTTTGCTTATCAAGACGGGTTTGCGCGGTCAATCGGCGACTTGTTGCTCACCGCATTAATCCTACATCGCTCGTATCAACATACGACAAGAGTCCTAAATGTATGTTTGAAGCATTATGTGCCCATAGACTCGATTTGGTCAAATTTGGGGTTTGGGAGCGATTCCCTTTGTGTGCGCAAAATTATAAAAAGTGGTGTGCCAGAATTCTAATATCATATCTGGACAAGATGAAGACACCTAAAGGGTACGAATCCGTTCATAATCAAATCCGAGATTCCTTCCATGAATTGGGTTTACACACACTTGCCGAAACAGATATCTCACCTGAGTTGCTGTTGCGTCTGAAAACCATCGGAAATGGTTGCACTCCACTAGAGTCTTCATTGTTGTGCATCTCAATTCTTTCACGGAAAGTCAACAATCATCTTCATGATATCCATAAGGAATCACTAGACTATAAGATTGGGCATATTGTTTTGGTTTTTCCCCGTTTTTTCTATTCGCTTTGCAGACGGCTTCGAACCCGTTTTTCGTCCTTTTTTGTTAAGAAGAAGATGTCATCGTTTACTATTTCAATTTGAGAGGCCACAAAATATGTCTTCTGTTTTTCCCCATACCAAAAAAGCGCTGACAATCCTCTATGACTATCAAGGATTCACGATGGAATTCGGCGGGGTTTCGCGTTACTATACCGAGTTGATCCGTCATCTTCCCGATACCGTAAAGTGGATGATTGCCATTCGACGAACTAGGAACCTATATCTTCAAGCGCCCCCCTTTTGTATTCCCCCGATGCGAAAGGAATACACAGGAAACGATTTTGTTCGTGACGTTCTCCATGGGCATCGCATTCGTGGAGTACATAGGCTGTTTCATCTTCTTCGATGTCACTTCCCTGAATTGGTGCGCGCGGATGCCATTGCCAACGAAATCCAGGCAAAACGACTTGCAAGAAGACGAAGTATTGATTTAATCCATCTTACTGAACCTCATTTTTTCCGTGACGACTGGAAGAACCATGTCGGGAAGAAACCCTTCGTCATCACCGTTGTGGACTTAATTCCCGATATTTTGCATTCACCCAGACTCCGGCGTTCTCTTCGGCAAGAAGTGTTAGCGGCCGCAGCCGGCATCATTTCAATTTCGCAATATACAAAAGATTGCGTGGTTGATGAGTACAAAATACCGGAATCAAAAATCCGTGTCATTCATCTTGGCCCGGATCCCATCGGTACCGTTGAGTCAGAGTCTCCGCTCCCTAGACTGCAGTACATACTATATGTCGGGCGTCGCCAGGAGCAGTTCGATTACAAGAACTTCCCTTTTTTCATCCGTGCGGTTGCACCGCTTCTTCGGTCACGAACGAATTTGTACCTGCTCTGCACGGGAAAGCCATTTGAGGAATACGACAATGCCATTTTTCGCGAATACGGAATTTCGGACAAAGTTGTTCATCAATTCGCGGACGACTCGCAGATGACCAATTTGTTCGCCCACGCGGAAGTGTTTGTCTATCCGTCGAAGATGGAAGGGTTCGGCATACCGATTCTGGATGCTTTTGCCGCCGGTTGTCCGGTTGCCTTGGCCCGAAGCACATGTTTCCCCGAAATCGCAGGCGATGCAGCGGTGTATTTCAGATTTGATGATGAAGCGGAAATCCTCCGAGCGGTAACGAACGTGCTTGACAACCCTTCGGTTAGGAGCAACTTGATTGCCAAAGGGAAACGTCGTCTCCAAGAGTTTTCGTGGCAAAAGTGTGCACGGGAAACAGAAGCGTTCTATCGTGAAGTGCTGTCGGGAACTGCTTCTCCATAGTTGTCATTCAACTCAACTTCTAGTACAATATGCAGTCAATGAACCGCTCTGATTACACCATCAACCAAGGTGCCACTTCTGCACTTCTATTGCGGCAATTCTGGCCTGACTTGTTGCGCATTGTCGCGGCTTTTGCCGTTGTGTTTTTGCATGTCGCCGGGTCGCGGATTTCCAGGATCGATCCAAACCCCAAGGATCTGGAATGGTGGATTATTGTAATCTGTAGGGTGGTGCCCTGTTTCGCCGTCCCCGTTTTCTTCATGCTTTCCGGCGTGTTTCTCCTCGACCCCTCGCGGGAGGTTGGTCCGAGAAGGATAGCCCGCGGCTGTGGGCGTTTTCTGGTTGCATTCGCCTTCTTGTCCGCTTTCTATTTGCTGGCGGTTCCCTCGCACCGACTGTATCTCAGGCAGTTCCTGAAAGGCCCAGTCCACCTTTGGTTCCTTCCGGCTCTCGCCTCCTGTTACCTGTCGGCGCCGGCCCTGCGCGCAATTGCCCGCGACAGTAGGGCGGAAGAGGCGTTGCTCGCCGTCGTTTTCCTCCTGCTATGCGTTTCGACGACGCTGCGCGCGCTGTCCGACTCATTCCGGCGGATTCTGCCGACAACCATTGCCGTGCTTTCCATGCCGGCTTTCCTCGTCCTCCTCGGAGACTATCTTCATCGCTTACCGTTGAACGGCATTCGACGGCGTATGCTCCTTCTGTCCGGCGCCGGCGGTCTCCTGTTCACCATCGTAGCGACAGGACTTCTCGCAAAAGAGGGGCGCCAGGCCGATTTCATCTTGGGCGCAAGCCAAGCTCCCGTGGTTCTTTTTTCGGCGTCCGTGTTTACGTTTTTCCAATCGGGCTTTTCCGACGAATCCTATCCCGAACGGTTGAGGAGGATTGTAGCGGAAGTCGCAAAATGCACTTTTGGTGTTTACCTAATCCACATTTTTTTCGTGAAAATGTTCCCCATTGTCCCGGGGCCGATCATACCCAATGTCCTCCTTCGTTCCGTCACCTGTTTTGCCTTGAGTCTCGCCGCGACAGCCACTTTGCGGCGAATGCCGCTGCTTCGGATGGTTGTCACGTAGTATTAGTCTTGATTTGCGTCAGATCTTGCCTACCGCATCCGTTTGAAGGTAAACTTCCGCTGTGAAACTTTCTGTCATCACCGCCGTTCGCAACGCCGTCGCCGCCGGGCGACGGGAGGCGCTTGTGCGCTGCGTCCGGTCCGTCGGCGCGCTCCAAGCGGAACACGAGCATCTCGTCTACGATGGTGCCTCAACAGACGGGACGATTGACGTCCTTCGCGAACTGGAGGCGAAAACACCGGGACTCAAGGTTGTTTCCGAACCGGACACGGGCATCTACAATGCCCTCAACAAAGGGGTGCTGGATGCCCAGGGGAAATGGTTCTATGTCCTTGGAAGCGACGACTACCTGGTCGCACCGGATTCCCTTGACGCATTGCTGAAGTCCGCGTCAGACAATGTGGCCATGTATGTTTCCCCCGTCCAACTGGACCGGGAAATCCGGAGTCTTCGACTTCACAATATGTTTGACCGCACACCTTATTGCCATCAGGGGGTTGTCGTTCGAACGGATGTTATGCGCGCTCATGGCGGGTTTGACGAACGTTTTCGAATTTGCGCGGATTTTGATTTCCTTCTCAAGGTTCATTTGTCCTCGGCAGACATCCAGTATCTCAATCTTCCATTCGCCTATTATTCCACGGGCGGGACATCCGATGACGTTCAAAAAACGTTGGCCGATGCCGACAGGGTACTCGGAGAGCGGTTTCACGCCAGCAATTCGGATCTCGCATGTCTGCGGCAGAACGGGTTCATGCCGGCAAGCGTTTGGTTCCGTTTCCTTTTCCATTCAGATTATGCACTTCGGTACGCTGCCAGACACAATGCCAGACAATGGATTAAAACGAAACCGACGCTCCGCTATTCCCTTTACCCGCTTGTACTTATCCGCAGGATACTGCTGACAGTGAAGAGGGGGGAAGAACACCGACGATGAAACAACAACTCGTTGAAATGAACCCATTCTTCTCCATCATCATTCCTGTTTACAATGTGGCGCCATATCTGCGCGAATGCCTCGACTCCGTGCTTGCGCAGACATTCGCCGACTGGGAGGCTCTTTGTGTGGACGACGGCGCCACGGACGGCTCCGGCGCGATTCTTGACGAATATGCGGCAACGGACAGGCGCTTTCACATCATCCACCAATCGAATGCTGGTGTCAGTGCCGCGAGAAACGCTGCGCTTGATATCGCGACTGGCGAGTGGCTCTGCTTCCTTGACGCCGACGACAAGGTGGAGAGCCATTGGCTGAATGACATCGCGGAGGGCGCGGAAAAGCATCCCGAAGTCGATTGGATCCGCACAAGCTACCGAGATTGGGTTGAGGAAAAGGAGCCTCAGCCCTGGCCGGAAGGATCGGTACACCAGTATTCCGAAAAGGTTTTCACCAATGTGGGGCCCGTTGTATGGGAGATGCTTTCTCATAGTGGAATGATGGTCATCAATGTCTTTCGGCGAGAGTCGGCTAACACCATACGGTTTCCTGTCAACCTCAGACACAGCGAAGACATGTGCTTTTCTCTGGACTATATGATCCATGATGTATCCTCGCATCGTCTTCTTACTATTTCTAACGACGATTACCGCTACCGAATGAGAGCATCGTCTGTCAATCACACGATGCGGGTTGGCGACATTACGCACTCCCTCGGGATTGTGATGACCCGCTGGACGGAGATTCGAGGAAAATGGGGAGTCTTCAGCACGGCTATTGATCGGCATGTTTACCGATGCCTTAGGAATGGCAACAGCATGACAGGTGCAGAGGCAAAAGCCCTGCAACGCTTTCTCTGGAAGGCGACCTTATGTGGTTTTTTCTGGCCATGGTGTTTTCGGAGAAGGGCAAAGTGGGGAAGATGGCTGTTCTTCATGTTAATCGGTAACCCGCAGATCTTGACTGAAAAGGCGGGGCTGCGGTGGTTTGTTCGCAAGAAGAGGGGAAAGTAGGCTCATGAAAACCTATGGCATCATTCTGGCATCAGGCACGGGCTCGCGGTTTGGCGGGGATGTGCCGAAGCAGTTCGTCCGCGTGTGCGGGCGGATGATCGTCGAGTACACACTGGACGCCTGTCTCCGGACGGACGCTATCGACGAGTTGATTGTGGTTGTTTCCGAACCATGGAGGAACACGATGGAGGCTGTTGTCGCGCCGTTGCGCTCCGTCAAGCCCATCCGCGTCGTTCTGGGCGGCGCCACGCGACGCGAAAGTTGCGAGAACGGGGTCGCGGCCATTCAGGAGGACGATGTGAAGGTGCTTCTTCACAACGGCGTCCAACCCTTCATCACACCGCGGACCCTCGGGGACTGCGTGGACGCGCTCGACCGCTACGACGCCGTGAGCGTCGGGTCCCCGTGCGTGTACACGGTCCTGGAGCTTGATGACAACCGAGAACTGAAACAAATTGTTCCGCGCAGCCATTCGGTCAACGACCTAGGACCAGAATGTTTTAAGTTGTCGTTTTTGAGGAAGGTGTTCAACGCCTCGCGCGGAGACGCGGACTTCACCAACTTGACGGGCATGGTTGTCCGATACGAACTGGGGACGGTGTATGTGGTCGACGGAGACCCGTCCAACATAAAAATCACCTATCAGGATGACTTGCTCTTCGCAGAAAAAAAGTTCTGCAACTACACGTTTCTGGAGATGAACCATGGTTAACCTTTCCATCGATTTGCCAAAGGGCTTTCTCGACGAGGAGCCCAAGACGCTGATCGTCTCGCGTCGACGAAAGGAGGTGTGGGCGGTGACACTTGACCTGCTCGTCCAGTTCGACAAAGTGTGCCGCAAGCACGGCATCCTGTATTTCTGCGACGGGGGAACGGCGCTCGGCGCTGTTCGCCACAAGGGGTTCGTGCCCTGGGATGACGATGTGGACGTGGTCATGTCCAGGGCCGAATACGCCAAACTGGACGCCATTGCCCCAACGGAGTTCAAACATCCATACTTCTGGCAGACGAACGAGACGGATCCCGGTTCCGCCCGCGGACATGCGCAACTGCGGAACAGCGATACCACGGCCATCCTGAAGACGGAAATGCGGGACGGGAAGGCGCTCTACACCTTCAACCAAGGGGTATTCATCGACATCTTCCCCTTTGACAACCTGCCCGACGACGAGGCAGAACGCCTGGCCTTTCGAGAACGGCTTGAAAAGCTCAAGTCCCGAATCTCACGGCTTAAATTCTTTCGGCGTTCCGCTCAAGATGCACTCCATGGGCTTCCATCCCCCCGAAAAGCATATTGGTTTGTCCGCGAAGCGATACTTCGATCATTCGAAATAATGTCGGGGCGGGACTTCTTGACCACTGCCGTCCGGCAACTGGAACAAACCGCCCAACGTTTCAATGGGACAAGAACGAAAGAAATAGCCCCCGTTTCGTTCTGCCCAAGCCATCGGGAAGTCCTGCCGTCACATTTCTTCAATGAAGCCGTGGAACTGGACTTCGAGTTCCTCAAGATACCAGTCATGAAGCACCACATTGAGGCTCTCGCCATCAACTACGGGAACTGGCGCGAGCACGTGATAGGCGGCGCTGCACATGGGGGAATGTTCGTTGATACGGACAGGCCATACACGGAGTATTTTCCCCGATGAAAATCAATCCTGAGGTTTCGGCCAAAATCGCCAACATGGGAATAGTGTGCGCCTTTCTGGTGTTGTTCATTCATTTGCCGACAGGGGGCAACGATTTTGTAGGTTGGTATTTCTCTCGCGGTATTGACAAGATGGCCGTTCCTTTTTTCTTCATGGCCAGCGGGTATCTCTTAGCCGACATTTCGACGAGGCGGGTTGGTATCCGAAGGCCATCGCAAAGCGCTTACGGACACTCCTCGTTCCAATGGTGGCGTGGTGCCTCATCTATTGGATTTATAGACATCGACATATCGCTACAGTGATCTTCAGCAATGTGCTAGGCGGAAGGGAATTGTTCACCGGTGTGAATCTCACCATTGGCATCAACGAAACTCTGAGACTTTTCGCGCTGCATCCTTTCCGGCAGCCATATCTCGGAGTTGTTTGGTTTCTCCGGACTTTGTTTGTCCTTGTCTTACTCTCTCCCGTGTTAAAACCGCTTTCATGTCCGATTCCCATCCTTCTTGTTTGGTTGCTTCACGGGATTGTACATCCGGATTACGGTGTGAAGTGTACGGCGTTGGTTTTTACGTTTCAGGAAGGATTTCTGTCATTGTTCGGTGCCTCATATTTCATGGCAGGAATTCTATTCCGAACACGCCATGTCGATTTGCATGTTCCCAAACGATACGGTTTTATAGCATTGTCATTTGCTCTTCTCATGATTCTCCTGCGTGGAAATCCGTATGGTTCGCATCTTGCGCGGTTGATGACGTGGTTCTCCATTCCGTTCCTCATTGTTGGAGTTTGGTCCTTGTGCCCGGAGAAAAGGTTTCCCGACTTTTTCGTCAAGGCGTCGTTTCCTGTCTATGTGTTGCACATGTTTGTCATTTCGGAATTGCGACTTCGGTTTGATTGGTGGTTGAAGGATCTGACAGCCGTGAAGTACAGCATTCTCGGTCTTGCAAGTTTTGCGGTCTGTTTGGTTGCTTCCTATATTCTTCGACGGATCTTCCCTCGTCCGGCATCATTCCTTTTTGGTGGCCGATGACACGCTGAGAGTCCACGAATGGCCTTCAACAGTGTGGTGCATTTCTCCGCCTCCCATGAAACGCTACTTCAACATCGCGGAATCCTGCATCCCCGCCCAGCACTACATGCTGTTTCCCGCGCTGGATCGGCTGCCGAGAGTCCGGCGGCTGTTTGCCCGCGAGCAATACTTTGTCGTCCATGCTCCGCGCCAGACCGCCAAGACGACGTTGATGACGTCGGCCGATAGTGCGCCCCCATATTTCTAGCCAAATTGAAAATTTCACTTGCAATTTGGAATCGATTGTGGGAGACTTTGCGGCCAAAGAGGAATGCGCGATGAAGTATGTGAAACGTGACATTGGCGATGTTTTCAAGGAGGCTCTCCGGACTTTTCCCGCCGTCGCCCTGATGGGGCCGCGTCAATGCGGCAAGACGACGCTGGCGAAAGCGGAGGCGTCGACATTGCGCTATGTCTCGTTGGAGGACCCCGATGTTCGTCGCGCCGCACTGGACGATCCCCGCTACTTTCTCAACCAGTTCAAGGAAGGAGCGGTTTTCGATGAAATCCAAAATGCGCCGCAGTTGCTGTCATATCTGCAGGGCGTCATCGACGACGACCCCGACGCGATGGGGCGGTTTGTCCTCACGGGATCGAGGCAGTTCGCGCTGATGGAGTCCATGTCGCAGTCGCTTGCCGGCCGCATAGGCGTTCTCACCATGTCGCCATTCACCTGGCGGGAGTGGTACGGCGCAGCATTGACGGAACAAGAC
>JAEEGL010688990.1_pt1 | contig 11479 bp, 6 predicted proteins | sample 9134231 | NCBI WGS metagenome assembly JAEEGL01 (sample SAMN16246548, study PRJNA631951) | gut metagenome | biome: gut microbiome; feature: rumen; material: fiber-attached | host: Bos | place: Iran: Karaj | collected 2018-10
GAGGGGAGCGTGTGGGCGCCTTTCTCCGAGGAGGAGTTCGAGGTGCGCGCCGCCGGAGGCGTCCCGGCGGTGCGTCCGCCGGAGGGCAAGTTCGACGACGTAACGGGCGAGGTGAACATCATGGGCGAGGCGCCGTACTTCCTCTTCAGGTACATCGGGCTGGACTACTGCGACGCCATCGCGGACGGGCACGGCCACGTGCGGGTGCGCGTCGCGGGCGAGGGCGGCACTGGTGCGCTCGGCGCGATACTGGCGGTCGCGGCGTTCGCGCTCGTCACGTGGGGCTTCGTCTGGTTCTGCCTGAAGTACGCGATATGACAAACAGCGCCATCAATTTGGTATAATATACCGCTGTCGAAAAGTAAGGAACCATAACTGATGAAGAGAACAATGCTTCTTGCCGCAGCCTGCGGCGCGGTGGCGCTCACAGGGGCGCGTTCATTTGCATCCGAGTGCAAGGTCCATGAGCCTTCGCGCGGCGGGACGTACTGCACGAAGTGCCACGGGCCGCTTGTGAATGGATACATCCGCTTCGCGTGCGACAACGATGTGCTAACGCGCGCGTATAACATCGCCGTCTTCGACGCCTCGTCCAACGTCCGCAAGTTCAAGGACGGCGCGCTCAAGGAGCCGGCGAGGTGCCTGATGGCCGGGGCGGACTACGGCACGCCCTGGACGCGCGACACGGCAATCAACGTCTGGAACGCGTACGCGCTCCTCGACAGGGAGGTCGCGAAGAACACGCTCATGTCCGTCCTGAAGCCTCTCGACGGCGGCGAGTACTTGATCGACGGGCAGTACTGGGACGCCATCATCTGGACGATTGGCGCGTACCAGTACATCCTCGTCTCCGGCGACAGGAACTTCGTCAAGGTCGCGCAGAACGCCGTGGAGAACTCGCTCGCTAAGTACGAGCGCGAGGAGTTCGACGCGAACGACGGGCTCTTCCGCGGACTCGCGGTCTATGGCGACGGCGTCGCGGCGTATCCCGACCTCTATGCGAATACCGCCGTCTATGGAATCAAGGACTGGCACAACGTCCCCCAGAACCGCGCCAGGTGCGCCAAGACCGGCGTCGGCATCCCGATGAAGGCGCTTTCGACGAACTGCGTCTATTTCGAGGCGTACCGCATTCTCGCCAAGCTCAACGCGATGCTCGGAAAGGACGGCTCGAAGGCGCTCAAGAAGGCAGAGGCTCTCAAGGCTGCGATCAACAAGGCGTTCTGGAACGAGAAGAAGGGCACATACGACTACCTCGCGGGCGAGTGCGACTACCAGGAGGCGCTCGGCATCGCGTACGCGCTGCTCTTCGACGTGGCGGACAGGCGGCAGGCCGCGCTTGTCCTCAAGAACGCCAAAATCACGAAGCAGGGCATAGCGTGCGTCGAGCCCTCTTTCGACCGCTATCTCAAGAAGCGCGGGTTCGGCAGGCACAGCGGCGTCGTCTGGCCGCACGCGCAGGGCTTCTGGGCGCGCGCCGCGTTCGCGAGGGGCGACATGAAGGCGTTCGAGTTCGAGCTCCATGCGCTCGCCGGGAAGGCCGCGCGCGACGGGCAGTTCTACGAGATATACCATCCTGTCAGCGGCAAGGAGTACGGCGGGCTCCAGGAGCGCCGCCAGAAGGACGGTTCGCTCAAGATCATCGACTGGAAGTCCTGCAAGCACCAGACCTGGAGCGCCACGGCGTACCTTTCGCTCATATACTACAATGTCCTCGGCGCGAAAATCGGCGATGGGGTGGTTGCGTTCAAGCCGTATCTCCCGAAGGGCGTCAACGAGATCGCGGTCAAGGACTTCAAGGTCGGCGGCACTACGTTCGACATAGTCGTCGTGCGCGGCGGCAATGGCCCTAAGGAGGCGACCTCCACGACGACGGAGAAGAAGCGCGTGACGCTCTTCCTTTCGGCGGAATAGCGCACCACTTCTGACTGCGGCGGACGAACGCGAAATGCATGCGACACTTGCCGACGTGATGGCGGACACGGCGCAGAACTCGATAGAGGCCGGCGCCAGGCACGTGGAGATGACGCTGCGCGAGGACGGCGAGCGGATCGCCGTGACGATACGCGACGACGGGAAGGGGATGGACGAGGAGACGCTGTCGCGTGCGTTCAGCCCGTTCTACACAGAGCCAGGGAAGCACGACGCGCGGCGCGTCGGGCTCGGCCTCCCCATCCTGAAGCAGATATGCGAATCGACGGACGGCGCGGTCTCGCTCAAGTCGAAGAAGGGCGATGGCACTCTACTCGAGTACTCCTTCTCGGCAAAGCACATCGACCTCCCGCCGATGGGCGACCTGGTCAACGCCGTGCTGATGCTCTTCAACTACCCCGGCGACTTCGACTTCGCGTTCACCCACGCGAAGCGCGGCGACGAATACTCCATATCGAAGAGCGAGCTGGCGGACGCCGTGGGCGGGCTGGAGTCAGTTGAGGGACTGTCCCTCGCGCGCGACTTCCTGCGGTCGCAGGAGGACGCGCTCGGCTCGTCATGACGGCTGCCGGCGGCGCAGCCGCCGTCGCGCAGCGCCTCGGATTCAGTCCAACCAGGTTTTGATTCAAAACGACTCAAGAGATTCAAGAGAAAGGAATGCGACAAATGCAGACAGTGACGGACAGCTTCCAGGCGGCGGCCGGGAAGGCCAGTTTCATACGCAAGATGTTCGAGAAGGGGCTTGAACTTAAGCGCGAGTTCGGCGAGGACGCCGTGTGCGACTTCTCGCTCGGCAACCCTGACGTCCCGCCGCCGGAATCGGCGCGCGCGGTCCTGCACCAGATCGCCGACGACGCCGTGAAGCCGCTCGGACTCGGCTATTGCCCCAACGCGGGCATCCCCGCCGTCCGCGAGGCGATGGCCCGCTATCTCTCCAGGCAGCAGGCGACAGACGTCTCGTCGTCTGACGTCGTGATGACCGTCGGCGCTGCGAGCGCTCTCGTCTGCTTCTTCCGCGCCACCGTCGAGCCGGGCGACGAGGTTGTCGTGCCGAGCCCATATTTCGTGGAGTACGGCAACTACTGCGGACACTTCGGCGGCGTGCTGAAGCCCGTCCCGACGCACGAGGACTTCACGCTGGATCTCGCGGCGATCGAGGCGGCGATCACGCCGAGGACGCGCGCGATCATAGTTAACTCGCCGAACAACCCTACTGGCACAATCTACTCGCTCGCGGAGATGCAGGCGCTCGCCGCGCTCGTCGAGCGCGTGAACGCGGCGCGCGGGGAAGGGAGTCGCCCCATGTTCATCCTCTCCGACGAGCCATACCGCGCGTTCGCATACGACGGGGCGGACGTCCCGCCAGTCCTCCCGCTCACCAAGTTCGCCGTTGTGCTGGGAAGCTTCTCCAAGACGCTCTCAATGGCCGGCGAGCGCGTCGGGTACATCGTCGTCAACCCCGCGCTGTCGCGGCTGGACGGAGGCGCGCTCATGTCAACGCTCGTCCTCGTCAACCGCACCCTCGGCTACGTGAACGCACCGGTCATCGGACAGCGCCTCGCGGCGGCGATTTGCGGCGAGACGGTCGATCTGGGGATATACAAGGCCAGGCGCGACCTGATGGCCAAGGTGCTGGACGGCGCGGGAATCGAATACGTCATGCCGCGCGGCGCGTTCTACTTCTTCCCGAAGGCGCCGGGCGGCGACGACGCGAGGTTCGTTGACGAGTTGCTGAAGGAGCGCATACTCGCCGTGCCGGGATCCGGCTTCGGACGGGCCGGACACATCCGCCTCAGCTGCTCGGTTGACGAGAAGATCATCGCGAGAAGCGCGGAAGGGTTCAAGCGCGCGGCGGAAAGGTGCAGGGCATGACGACGCTCGCCTGCGCGCTCCTGGCGGCGGCATCCTGCGTTTCCTTCGACGCCGCGAGGCATTCCGTCACGATCGAGGCGAAATCGACCGACTGCGGACTCGACACCGAAGTCGAGTTCCTTCTAGTCGGGGCGGACTCCGATCACCAGTACGAATCCATGTTCGTGACGGACGCGACGCCAGCGGAGATCGCGGATGCGTTCGAGAAGGCGGGAATCCCGAAAGGGCTCTGCATAGACGCGAAGGGCGCTTCCTTCTGGCCGGCGGGCGCACGGCTGGAGATGACGCCCGCGTTCACCAGCCTCGTGCGTGAAACACGCGGCGAGCGGACGCCTCCGGCAATCTACACGGGCGGTCTGCGCGGCGCGGACGGCACGCCCGTCGCGGCCACTAACTCCCCAAATGCCGTGTTCGCGCTTTACGGATGCGCGCAGTCGCTCATCCAGCTCAATGATTCGCTCGACCAGTCCGCGACCTACGGACGCTTCCGCGTCGCCGAGAAGATTCCCCAGGGCGAGAAGCGCAAGATCACGTTCACATTGGACGGAAAAACGGGCTGGAGTCAATACGCATTGCGCCTTGAGCCAGGGAAGCTCAAAGACGCGCTTGTCGAGATGCGCTCCGCAGCTGCGTCCAACGAGCTTAGCGTCACGGCGTTCTTTGCGCCGGAGCTAACCGTCGGCGAGGCCGTTAAATGCGCATCGGCCCTCGCCGGGCTTGACTCACCGCAAGTCAAGGTCAACGGCTTCCCGGACGGACAGCTATACTACCGCGCATTTCTGCCACAGGAGTCTTGGCGCGACCGCTCGAAGCGCCTGTGCCAGCCGCCCGAGGTGCATTTCATTACGAATGGCGCTGTCCGCGTTTGCGAAATCCTGGAAGACTGGAGCGGCGAGTCGCTTGATCCTAAGCTGACGGAGAAGTTGCACGACTTCGACAATGTGTCCGCAGCCGCATCTCTTGTCGCACGCCTTGCAGACCGCACGTCAACGGTTTTGGTGTATGCGCCGAAGGAGATTCAGCTGTCGCGGATTTACGAGTTCAAAAAGGGCTTTCCAAAGGGAAAGACCCTGACATGGTACGTTTTCACCGAAAATCCCCAATAATCTTTCAACCAACCCTAGTTTACATAATCCCCATTATGCGACATAAGGCTTGCGTGTGAGGATTCGTGAGATAGGTCTCGCGAAGCTCATCGTACGAAACCGCCACGCTCTCGACCGCTGATGTCGCGAGATACTGCCTTTTTTCAGTCGGTAGAAGCAGGTAATGGAGATGGTCTCGGGGATGGGCTTCGAGCCATTCCCGCCCATGTGTAATCCGTACATGCCGAGATTTACACAGGACGTAATAATTTGCGCAGATTCAGGGTGTGGCACGGCGTGTGCTTAATTGACCACGATATGCAACGAATACACGACATCTACCGTCCGAAGGACGAACGCAAGATCGACTGGCGCGAAGTCGAGCGCATGCTCACGGACGACGAACTGAAGGAGCAGACGGCGCGCTGCATGAACTGCGGACAGCCCTTCTGTCATGCCTACGGCTGCCCACTCGGGAACTTCGTCCCGGACCAGAACCGCGCAGTTGCGCAGGGTGACTGGCGTCGCGCGTACGACCTACTTGTAGAAAACTCCGATTTCCCCGAGTTCACCTCCCGCATCTGCCCTGCCCTCTGCGAAGCTAGCTGCGTCCACCAGCTGGACGAGGAGTCCGTCATGGTGCGCCAGAGCGAGAAGCGCATCATCGAAACCGCTTTCGCGAACGGCTGGGTAGTGCCGCGTCCGCCGACGGAGGAGAATGGCAAGAAGGCCGCCGTGATCGGCGCGGGCCCCGCCGGACTTTCCGCCGCAGTGACGCTCCGCCGCAAGGGATGGACCGTCACGGTCTATGAGAGGCGCGCGGACATCGGAGGGCTCCTCCGCTACGGCATCCCCTGCTTCAAGCTCGACAAGTCGCTCATCACGCGCCGCCGCGCCATCCTGGAGGCGGAGGGCATCCGCTTCGTGACGGGGATCGAGGTCGGCAAGGACATCTCCGCCGACTGGCTCGCGCGCACCAACGACGCGGTGATAGTCGCTATCGGCACGCCCGCCGCGCGCGACCTTAAGATTCCCGGACGCGAGCTTGGAGGTGTCCATCTCGCGCTGGAGCTCCTCGAGGGGCAGAACAGATTCCTGACCGGCGAGATTCCCGAAGCACCGATCAACGCGAAGGGAAAGAAGGTCCTCGTCATCGGCGGCGGAGACACTGGCTCGGACTGCGTCGGCACGGCGATCCGCCAGGGCGCAATGAGCGTCGCCCAGATCGAGATCATGCCCAGACCGCCGGACGAGCGCGACGCATCGACGCCATGGCCGCTCTGGCCGTACCAGCTTCGCACCAGCTCCAGCCACAAGGAAGGCTGCGAGCGCCGCTGGAATCTCAACTCTCTCAAGTTCATAGGCTCCACCACCAGCCAAACCACTACCGAACTACCTAACCACCAAACCACCGCACAGTCTAACCACGTCGCCGGTGTCGAGGTTGAGACCGTCGAATGGGATTTCACTCCCGAAGGCAAGCCCGCGAAGTTTCATTCCGTGCCGGGCACGAAGGAAGTCATCGAGGCAGACCTCGTCTTCCTCGCGATGGGCTTCACGGGCGTTCCGACCACGAGTCCGATAGTCTCGCAGCTTGGCCTCTCCCAGACGCCGCGCACCGCGCTCATGTCGGATGCCGCAAAGAACATATACTGCGTCGGCGACTGCGCAAACGGCGCGTCGCTCGTCGTTCGCGCCCTCGCGAGCGGCAAGTCACTGCAAATATAGGAGACCGTCATGTGCGGAATAGTAGGATTTACTTCAAGGAACAAGTCGGCCGTCGGGCCGCTCGTCAACGGCCTCAGGCGGCTTGAGTACCGCGGCTACGACTCGGCGGGCGTCGCGCTCGAATCGGCGGAAGGCATAAAAGTCTACAAGCAGACGGGGAAAGTCGCCAAGCTCGACAGCCTCCTTTCGCATGCGCTTCCCGAAAGCGAGCGCGGCAAGTACACGATCGGCATCGCGCACACGCGCTGGGCGACGCACGGCCTTCCGACCGTGGCCAACGCCCACCCGCACGTAGCGGACGGCGGAAGCCTCGCCCTCGTCCACAACGGCATCATCGAAAACTACGCGGCGCTCCGCGCGGGACTCGAGAAGCGCGGCGTGAAGTTCATTTCGCAGACCGATACCGAAGTCGTAGCGCACCTGGTCGCCGCGTTCGACAAGGGCGACTTCCTCGCGGCCGCGGCGGAAGCGCTGAAACGCGTCGAAGGCACCTACGGCATCGCCGCGATATCGGCGAAGCATCCGGGCGAGATGGTCGTCGCCCGCAAGGGAAGTCCGCTCGTCATCGGCGTCGGCGAAGACGACATCGTCGTCGCGAGCGACGTCTCCGCGATCGTCGCGTACACGCGCCAGGTCATCTACCTCAAGGACGGCGACATCGCGCGCATCACGCCGGACGGCGTCGACATCCACACGCTCGACAACTCCCCCGTCACCCGCGAAGTGCAGGAAGTCGACTGGGACATCGGCGCGATAGAAAAATGCGGCTACGAGCACTTCATGCTCAAGGAGATCTTCGAGCAGCCCGACGCGCTCGCCAATACGATCCGAGGACGCCTCGACCCGGCAGGCGGAACGGCGTTCCTCTCGGGGCTCGCGCTGTCGCCGCGCGAGCTCGCCGCCGTCAGGCGCGTCGTCATCGTGGGATGCGGGACCTCGCTCCACGCGGGAATGGTCGGCAAGTACCTCTTCGAGAAGCTGGCGGACATTCCGACGGACCCCGAGCAGGCGGCGGAGTTCAGGTATTCGAACCCGATCGTCGGGCCCGACGACTGGGTGATGGCCCTTTCGCAGTCCGGCGAGACGGCGGACACGCTCGCGGCCGTCCGCGAGTCGATCAGGAAAGGCGCGCTCGTCTCGGGACTCTGCAACGTCGTCGGCTCGACGATCGCACGCGAGGCCGGGCGCGGCGTCTATCTCCACGCGGGACCGGAGATTTCCGTCGCGTCCACGAAGGCGTTTACCGCGCAGGTGACCGCCCTTCTCATGACGGCGCTCAAGCTCGGCCGCACGCGCCGGCTTTCCTTCGAGGACGGCGACCGGATCGTGAAGGAATCCTCGCGCCTTCCCGAACTCGTCAAGAAGGTGCTCGAGGGGAACGATGCGATTGCGAAAGTCGCGGAGAAGTACGCGAAGGCGGACGACATGTTCTTCATCGGACGCGGACTCCTCTATCCCGTGGCGCTCGAAGGCGCGCTCAAGATCAAGGAGATCGCCTACGTCCACGCAGAGGGCTATCAGGCGGCGGAACTCAAGCACGGGCCAATCGCGCTACTCTCGGAGAAGACGCCGGTCGTCGCGCTTCTCGCCGACATACCCGGCAAGGAGAAGACGCTTGGCAACGTGCAGGAGTGCCGCGCGCGCCTCGCGCCGGTCGTCGGCGTCGTGTCCGAGGGAGACGACGCGGCGAAGGCGGCCGTCACGGACGCGATTACGATTCCGAAGACGTGCGCCGAGCTCGCGCCAATCGTAACGGTCGTGGCGCTCCAGCTCTTCGCGTACCATGTCGCGCGCATCCGCGGCTGCGAGATCGACCAGCCTCGCAACCTCGCAAAATCGGTAACAGTTGAATAATTTCCAAGGAACAGAAAAATGAACTGCAAATACGATCGACAGCAGCAGCAAGGGCTGTACAGGAGCGCATACGAACACGACGCATGCGGCGTCGGCATGGTGGCTGACCTTAGCAACAAGGCCAGCCATTCAATTGTCGTCTCCGGGCTTACGATCCTTAAGCGCCTCATGCACCGCGGCGCGACCGGCAACGATCCCGGGACAGGCGACGGAGCGGGGCTGCTCATGAAGATTCCGCATGGGTTCTTCATGAAGAAGATGGGGAACGGGGAATGGGGAACGGGGAACGGCGCTTTGGGCGTCGCAATGATCTTCGGCGGCGAAGGCGAAGAAGCGGCGATTGAGAACGCAGTGCGGAACAATTCCTGCGAAGTTCTCGAATGGCGCGACGTGCCGACGAACCCGGACGCGATCGGACACGACGCACGCGCCGTAATGCCGAGGATAAGGCAGCTCTTCATCGCGGCGGGACAATCGACAGCCGGCAAGCAACAGCCGCCGTCGGTCGCCGAATGCCGGTTGTCGCAGTCCGCCTTTGAACGGCAGCTCTACGTCATTCGCCGCGAGATCGAGAAGGCGACGAAGAACACGTACATCTGCTCGTGCTCTTCGAAGACAATCGTCTACAAGGGGCTTCTGCTCGCAACGCAGATCGAGAACTTCTACCCGGACCTCTCCGACCCCGATTTCGTCTCGCCCTTTGCAATCGTCCACCAGCGCTACTCGACGAACACCTTCCCTTCCTGGGAGCTTGCGCACCCCTTCCGCGCCATCGCGCACAACGGCGAGATCAACGCGCTCAAGGGCAACCTGAACGCCCTCGCCGCGCGCGAGCCGTCGCTCAGGTTCCCCGACGGCGGCGACATCTCGAAGATCCTGCCGCTCATCCCCCCGGGCCAGTCAGACTCCGCCTCGCTCGACAACATGTTCGAGCTTCTCGTCGCCGCCGGACGCGACGCGCCGCACGCGATGATGATGCTCATCCCGCAGGCATGGGGCGCGAAGTACCACATGGGACACGACGTGCGCGCCTTCTACGAGTACCACTCAGCGCTGATGGAGCCGTGGGACGGACCTGCGGCGGTCGCGTTCACGGACGGAACGAACCTCGGCGCGACACTGGACCGCAACGGACTTCGCCCCGCGCGCTGGACGCTCACCAGGGACGGACTCTTCGTCCTCGCTTCGGAGACCGGCGTACTCGACATCCCTCCGGAGAACGTCGCGCGCCACGGACGCCTCCGCCCCGGCTCGATCCTATGGCTCGACCTCGCGAAGCACCGCCTGATGGAGGACGCCGAACTCAAGACGTTCTACGCTCGCAGGCGTCCGTACCGCCGCTGGGTGAAGGAGAACCAGATCCCCGTCACTGGGCTCTTCAAGGAAATCGCGCCTTCGTCGATAGCCGACCACGACGGCGAGGACGCCGTCGCTGCGCAGCAGAAGCGCTTCGGCTGGACGCTGGAGGACGTCGAGCTAATTCTGCGTCCGATGGCGGAGACCGGCCACGAGCCCGTCGGGGCGATGGGCAACGATGCGGCGCTCGCATGCCTTAGGGAACGGGGAACGGGGAACAGGAAACTGAGAAGAGGCCTCTGCTTGTTCGACTTCTTCCACCAGCTCTTCGCACAGGTCACGAACCCGCCAATCGACCCGATCCGCGAGGAACTCGTCATGTCGATAATGACCTACATCGGCAACCAGGCCAACATCCTCTCCGAAACGCCGGAGCACGCTCGGCTGGTGAAGATGACGCGCCCCGTGCTGACGGACGACGAACTGAACAGGATGCGCAACATCCCCGACTTCCCTGCGAAGACGCTGTCGCTGTGCGTAGCGAGGGAAGAGAATAGAGGGAAGAGGGAAGAGGGATGGCTTGAGGCTGCGCTGGATGCGCTTGCCGCCGACGCGCTTGCCGCCGTCAAGTCCGGCGCAAAGATAATCATCCTGAGCGACAGGGCCCAGTCTTCCTCCAACCCAAACACCCAAACGCCCCAAGAACCAAACACCACGTCTGTCATTCCTTCCCTCCTCGCGGTCGCGGCGGTCAACAAGGCCCTTGCCGAGGCGGGGGTGCGTCCGTCTGTCGGCATCGTCGTAGAGTCCGGCGAAGTGCGCGAGGTACACCACTACGCCGTGCTGCTCGGCTTCGGCGCGACGGCCGTCAATCCTTATCTTGCACTTGCGACGGTCTCCGAGCTCGGCAAGAACGACAAGGTGAAGGCGGCGGCGAACTACGTCTCGGCGGTCTGCAAGGGCCTCATGAAGATCATGTCCAAGATGGGCATCTCGACCTTGAGGTCCTACCGCAGTGCGCGTATCTTCGAGGCTGTCGGGCTCGGGCCCAAGATCATGCGCGAGTATTTCGACGGCGTCGTCTCGCCCGTCGGCGGTCTAGAGCTCAGCGACATTGAGAAATCCATTGACGCGAGACGCGAGACGCGAGACGAGTCGCACGTCTCATGTCTCATGCCTCATGCCGTTGCGACGACAACCCTCTCTCCCGGCGGCGAGTACCGCCTGCGCAAGGAGGGCGAGGAGCATCTATGGAACCCGCAGCGGCTCACGGACTTCCGCGAATCGGTGCGCCAGGACGACTTCGCCCGCTTCAAGCGCTACACCGACTCTATCGACCAGGCAAGCGGCGTGACGCTCCGCTCTCAGCTGGAATTTAAGAAATCGGGGAACGGGGAACAGGGAACGGGGAACGGAGAAGTCGAGCCTGTCGATTCCATCGTCAAGCACTTAGTCGGCGGGGCGATGTCGCTTGGCTCGCTTTCGCCCGAGGCTCACGAGACGATCGCGCTCGCCTTGAACGGACTCGGCACGATGTCGAACTCCGGCGAGGGCGGCGAGAACCCCGAGCGCTTCGGCACCGACAAGAACAGCGCGATCAAGCAGGTCGCGTCCGGCCGCTTCGGCGTGACGATCGAGTACCTCCGCAGCGCCAAGGACCTGCAGATCAAGCTCGCCCAGGGCGCGAAGCCGGGCGAGGGCGGGCAGCTCCC
>JAEEGL010725474.1_pt1 | contig 11479 bp, 7 predicted proteins | sample 9134231 | NCBI WGS metagenome assembly JAEEGL01 (sample SAMN16246548, study PRJNA631951) | gut metagenome | biome: gut microbiome; feature: rumen; material: fiber-attached | host: Bos | place: Iran: Karaj | collected 2018-10
AAGTATTAAGTCAATAAAAATGTCATCTTTTGTAATATAAACACGCTTTCCATCTTTAGTATTAGTTACAGTTATTTTATCCATTACATCATCAAATGCAAAACCATCATCTATATTTTTATCATATAACTTGATTTTTTTCTCTTGTAAATCAATAATAAAATAATCAGCTAATATACACATTTCATCAGCTAAATGAAGAGAGAATCCATTACCAATTATATTATTATTAGGACAATATGCAATATCATTAATAATATAGTAAGATTTATAAAATTTTTTACCCCAAATAAAATAATATTCTAAATTAAATCTTCGACGTGGTAATAAAATATTAAAGTGATATTTCTTTTGAAAACTATTTGTTAATCCCGGAATAATTCTTTCTAAATCATTACCAAATGTTGCATCGGGATTATCAACGGTGTGGTTATATCTATTTTTAATAGAAACATTATTGAATTCACCACGATCAAATTGAATACTAATAACACTAGTTCCATACGCGTCTTCCCTTTTAGGATTTGGGAAATCTTCTCTTTTTATTTCATCAACATTCTTTTTAACGGCAAAAAACACATGACATCGATTAAGTCTTCCTCCTCTAAATGTACATAATTCTTCATCTTCTTCATAATATTTCTTAAAGCTTTGAATATCGGCTTCACTATGACACTCGTACAGAGTATATCCTGCTTCATCCATTAATTCAAATGGTGTCTTATCAGTTTCAATTAAACTTTGTTTATGATTATAAATTGATAAGATATATTGAATAAATTTTTCTTCACTATTTTCTTCTTTTATATCTTTAATTAACATTTTACTATAAGCAAAAAAGTTTGATAATATATCAAATAATAGTCCTTCATGTTCTAAAACAGCAGCAAAATGTTCTTTACAGAAATGCATCATTTCTTCGCCATATTTTTTTTTAATATTTGCTAATTCTTTTCCCATAACCCCGCCAAACGCTTATATTATACTATAAAAAAATATTTTTACAAGAAAAAAGCAAACAAATGTTTGCTTAAATCTTATTAATTCTTTTTTCAATTCTTTCTTTACCAAGTAATTTAAGTATTTCATACAAGTCTGGTGTTTGACTTCTTGTCGTAACACTTACTCTTATAACTGTAGAAATATCAGCTACATTGCCTTTATAAGCATCTGGATTATTTTTATAATCTTTCATATTAGATGCATAGCCTAGTTCATCACAAAGTAATTTTACTTTATTAAACCAAGTTTCTTTATCATCACTTGGATCATAGTATTTAGTGAAATAAGTATTTAAAATCTTCTTTATTTCATCTTTATCAGTAATCTTACCATATTCATAAACTAAATTATAGAAAAGTTCATCATACATATACCATATACCTGTACGAATATCACTAAATGATGAATAATCTTTTCTTGGCTTTTCTTGATATCTTTCAATACTAAATACTTGTTTAGTATAATCTGGATAATTCTTCATTAAATGATATAACTCTTTATCATACTCTTCCATCCAAGGCAAAGCCTCATCATATAATTCTTCACTAGTCATACGACTAATATAATTTTTGGTAATATTAAATAATTTTTCGACGTCAAATAGTGTTCCACTTTCACTCATTTTACTAAAATCCATTTTAAAGTCTTCTAATTTACCTGTTGGATTATTTAAAAACCATTCTTCAAAATTAGAATTAGCTATAGTCATTAAATATAGTTTAGTTGCTTCACTAGGAATTCCTTTTTCATGATAAAATGAAACACTTGCTTCTGGATCTTTTCTTTTAGATAATTTTCTTCTTGTACCATTTTCATCTATTTTCATAACTAAACCAAGATGCGCATAACGTGGTTCTTTAAAGCCTAATACTTCAAATAATTGATGATGTATTGGATAACTTGGTATCCATTCTTCACCACGCATAACGGTTGTTGTATGCATCAAATGATCATCAATAGCATGGGCAAAATGATATGTAGGTAATTTATCATTAGATTTAATAATGACAATATCTAAATCATTTTCAGGAAATTCAATTTTGCCACGCATTCTATCATCTAAAGTAATACGATTATTAAAGTTACCAGGAGATTTAAAACGAACTACAAAACTTTCACCATTTTTAATTTTGGCAATAGCTTCTTCAACAGTTAAACTACGACATTTAGCATAACTTCCATAGTACCCTATTCTTTCTTTGTTTAACTCTTGAATTTCTCTTGTTTCATCTAAATCTTCTTTCGTACAGAAACATGGATAGGCATATCCTTTTAGGACAAGATCTTTAGCATAAACATGGTAAATATGTTTTCTTTCACTTTGAATATAAGGACCATACTCACCTTTTTGTTCATTTTCACCAATTACACCTTCATCTGGTACGATATCAAAATTAGCTAAATCACGGATTATTCCTTCGATACCATTTTCAACACTTCTTTCTGAATCAGTATCTTCAATTCTTAAAAAGAATATACCATTAGTATCTTTGGCTGCTTTAAAATCTTGAAATGCAGAAAGTAAACTTCCCATATGAACAAATCCTGTTGGACTAGGGGCAAATCTAGTTACTTCTGCGCCTTCCTCTAGATTTCTTTCAGGATATCTCTTTTCTAAATCATCTGGCGTTTCTACCACATCAGGAAACATTAAATCAGCTAGTTCTTTTAAATTATTCATAACTCCTCCTTAAATAAAAAAGTCCTAATCATAGGAACGCATTACCGTGGTACCATCCTAATTTTAGAACTTAATATCTTAACGCGATTAACGTTTAAACTCCAAAGCTTCTTCTAATAATATTTATATGATTTCGCATCTTTCAATCACTTTCTTAAATAAATAGTTATTATACTCTTCTTTTTCTTCGTTCAATTACCTAGATTATACAAATAAATATTTATTTTGTCAATTAATTATTAAATTATTATTTGCAAATAATATCTTTTTATAATATAATTTAGATTATGAGGTGTTTATGAAAAGTAAAAAGAAAAAGAATTTAGCAGCCAAAATATTTGCTTGGTCATTATTAATTATTATGGTTGGCTCAATGATTGCTGGCTTGATTTTTAGATAAAAAATGGTCTACATATGTAAACCATTTTTATTTTATATATTTGGAATAAATGAACCATGACTATCCCATGTACCACTATATTTAGTAAATGTTGGATGAACTGGAGTTTTATTAAACATGTAATTAAATAATGCGTCAGATCTTATATTCCAATCGTTAATAGCAGATGCATCAACTAAAGATGTCATGTATTCAAAAGCACCTTCTGTTGGATTATTATTAGTATCATTTCCTTCACTAAAATTAATTACATTACTAACATCCCAATTCTCTAATCCATTTAATGTTGTAATTCTTGCACACTCTCTAAACATTGATCCCATAGTTGTTACACTTTCCATATTCCAATTACGTAAAACAGTTAAATCAGATATTAAAGCATCAGAAAAAGCATAATCAAAGTTTTCCACGTGTGATACATCCCAATCACTAATATCTTGATAATTTAATGGTCCTGTATAATAAAAAATAAATGACATATTAGTAATATGAGATACATCCAAGTCAGCTAATCCCGTTATTAATACCATATTTCGACATGATGCAAAGAAACTATCCAGTGATGTTATTTTTGAAAGATCAAATCCACTTATATTTAAAGCTTTCAAACAATTACAATAATGAAACATACCAACCATATTTGTAACATTACTGGTATTAAAGTTACTTACATCTAATGATTCTAAAGATGCACAACAGAAAAACATTTCTTTCATGTTATATACTTTTCTGGTATCAAAGCCACTAACATCTAGCGAACGTACATTATCAAGGTGATAAAACATTCCCTGCATGTTTGTTACATTTGAAGTATTAAAACTCTTGATGTTAAGATCAAAGAGAAAAACACATTTATAAAACATTAGCGACATATTAACAACATTACTAGTATCAAAACTACTCAAATCAAGATATGAAACACGTTGACATTCATAAAACATCCTTTGCATATTAGTAACATTACTGGTGTTTATGTTATGAAAGTTTATTTCTTGAACATTATTAAAACCTTGAAAGAACCTAGAGCAATCTTTTGGGAAAAATATTTCACCAGGACTTGCAATATAAAGAATATTATTATCGATCCATCCTTTGATTATTCCTTCAGTGTTTGGATCATGAAAATCAATTAAATTTGGATGAGTATTTATCATTTCTTCACTTTCCATAATAAAATTAATTGCAGTTATTGCGGATTTTTCTTCAGCCGTTAACACATTTGCACTATAAAGATTAACCATTGAATTAGTTGTATATGGATTATCAATCCATATTCCTTCATTGGCTTCAACTTTTATTTTAAAACTTTTACTATTATAATGGGCATTATTCCATTCTTCAGTTGTAAAAACCACTCGATCATCCACCCAGTCCGGAGTTGTTTCATCTTCCCAGCTTATATAACTTTCTTCCGTTGCATGAATGATAACACCAGAATCTAATAATCCAGAGATATCCCAATTTCGTTCAATAAAATCACTTATTTTATATCCCCATAGTGTTCCTTCGTTTTGACAGAATTCATCTTGTGATTCGCTGATACTTTGAATATATTCATATTCATCGGGATTTTGTTCAAAATAATCATCAAAATATGCAACACATGCATCAATATTCGCTTGTGTAATATTAGGATTAACTACTAAATCACCAACTAAATAATGTTTTGCATATTTCATATTTGGATATGTATCAGATATTGCTATTCGATCTTTATCAATAAATGCCTTTATATTAATTTTACCATCTATTTCAGCTTCCCCTGGTCTTATATATCCAACTAATATATATTTATCTTCTTCAACATATTGATCATTCATTATTTTATAGTAAGAAGTATTATTACCACGAAGATTAAAATAATCATCACTTAAAGTACCTAGTTCACTGTTTTCAAATTCTGGAGTAACAATTACACTTAATGGTAAATTTTTACCGTATCTAGTATGTAAATCAACATCATCAAAACGAATAAGATATTCAATTCCTTTTGCATATGTAGTTTCACCGTTTATTGATATAGTTATTTCACCAACATTACTATTTCCATTTATCGCATCAGTTCTTGTAATTGGAAACGCATTAGTCAAGTTTATTGCATCAGTTTCACTTGATTCAAAAGTCATTTTACCAACCGATACATTATTTGGAGTATATGTTTGGGTATAATTAAAGAATGAATAAGATACACCAAATATAATAGATAATAAGCCTAATAAACTAAGTAGTCTAGCATATTTTTTATATATACCCATAGCCACCTCTATTTTAATAATACCATAAATAAATAAAAAAACGCAAGAATGCGTTTTATTCAATAACATAAGGGTTGGTATATGAACCATCACCTTTAGTTATAAGTTGGCCTTTTTTAATAACAATAGATGGTCTAGTAGTTGAAGTATTGTCAACCCAATTATATCCATGAACTGTATAGTAAACAATAGAGGCATAACTTGAATTAATTCTATATCTATATGGTGATAATAACCAGTATTCTTTGTTATTTAATAAGTAGTTTTTAAAATTTTCATCTTCTGAATTAAGTACTCCTGCAAAATCTATTTCATCAGCGGTTAATAGAGATATTGGATATGTTAATACCGGACTTCCAGCTGTATCATTAACCGTTAATCTATCTTTTTTATTTGAGCACGAAAATGATGGTTGACGGCTATTGAAAAGACGATTATATGATCCAAAGTACAAATTTGAATCAGAATTATTTACATTTGGATCCCATGATCCTAAACTATATATTGATCTATCGACACACCAAAATTCATCTTCTATTTTACTAGTATAACTCGTTAAGTTATTACTATACCATGTATCAATTATTGTTTTTAAATTAGAATCAGATTTATTACTTAACATTTTGTCAAGTGCTACATCAATAGTTTCACCATTACTTAATTCAATGTAAACATCGTCATATATATAAAATCTTACTACGTTACATGTGCCTGTACTGTTTGTTAAATTACATGTATAGTGATGTGTACCATCATATCCAACTTTTGAAGTAACAAGAGAATATTCACCATTAGAATATGTAACAGTGTTTCCAAAATATGCTCCACTAGTTGGATATGTATAATATTGTGTATACACTTCTCCTTGCATATATGAATTATAGGCTGGTGAATCATAATCATATGAAAATACTGTTATTAGAGTATTATCAGATGTATCTCTTATTACTGAATTACCATCCATATTATTACAGGTTTCATAGGATTCAAAATCACCATAATTTTTTATTATTTCAAAGATAGCATTATCATTACCTTCTACAGTACTCGAATATTTATAATAACCTATTTTTATAACATTTTGAGGGGTAATATCACCCAGATTAACAGTATTTGATTTTTCTTCAGAATCAATCGCAATCATTAAACCATCTTTATATATTTCTACTGTATTTCTATAGAAAGAAGAAACTTCGTAGTTAATTGTATAATTACCAGCTTCCTTTACAGAAAAAGTGATTTCTGAACCAGAACTAGTATTATTAACACCTGAGTTTCCACTAGTCCACTTCTTAGTATTTGAATCATAAGTATATGGATATGTTGCATCATTCGTGTATGTAATATCATTATCCGTTATTGTTTCATGATTTTCATAATCTTTAGCTAGTCTCTTTTCACCATTATATATTAATTTAACTCCACCTTTTTCCGTTGTTCTAACTGCTTTCCAACAAAAATTAGCGAAATAAACATTATTATTTTCGACATCGCCTCGATAATAGATAATTGGATTATCATTATTTTCAGTACCAGCATTAATGTATAGTCCTTTTCCATTGGTATCACTCGATGATTCACTGAAATCAATTCCTGGTGTTGAATTATTTACATAAGTACTATTAATATTATCCATTACTGCAGTTTTCTTCATTACCTCTTCAAGTGAACCATTTACCCATATACCTTCATTAGCTTCTACTCTAATTTTAAAACTAACATTTAAGTTACTCCATTCACTAGTAGTAAAAATAGTTTTACCTTCTGCCCATTCATTAATTGATGATGGATTATTAGATTCATCCATATCATATGTATCACTAATACCTATTTTATTCTCATCAAAATAAGCTTTTATAGTAATACTTCCATCTATTCCTTCAATAGTGCCTTGGGTAGTATTTGGTTTAATATAACCAACAAGTAACATTTGATCTCCAACTAAAGTATCTCCTACTAGCTTTTTATAAATAGATGCATTCTTAGATTCTCTTGCAGTGAAGTAATTATCATTACTATTTCCTAAATCATCTACTGTTATATCAATACTTACTGGAACTAATTTACCATTTGATGTATAGATATTTGCATCCACTACTGAGACAAGGTATTCAAGACCATTAACATAGTCGGTATCTCCTTCTATTTCCAGTACCATTGTTCCAACTTTATCTTCATCATCCATAATACCTGGTTCCTCTGGATCAATTGGAAACATATTTGTTAAATTAAAAGTTTCAGTTTGTCTTGAGATAAAATTAATTCTTCCGACACTAAAATTATTATATGAACCGGTTTTTGTATAATTAAAGAAAGAATATGATACTCCCGTTAATATTAGTATAAAACCTAAAACAATTATAACACTAAAATATTTTTTATATTTATAGTTGTTCATAGTTCACCTACTATCTTTAATATATCATAAATAAATAAAAAAACGCAAGAATGCGTTTTAATTATTTATTTTTCTTTAATAAATCACGAATTTGTTCAAGTAATACTACTTCATCAGACTTAGCTGCTGGAGCTGGTTTTTCTTCTTCTTTTTTCTTCTTTAAGTTCATTAACTTATTAATTAATTTAACTAATAGGAATACTGCAATAGCAATAATTAGGAATTTAATAATTGCCTCAATTAATGCACCAAAATAAAATCTTGCATCACCTACTGTTACAACTAATGATGAACTTAAATCAATACCACCACAAATCATACCAATTAGTGGATTAATAATGCATTCAACTAAACTATTTACGATAGCGGTAAAAGCACCACCAATAACTACGGCAACAGCTAAATCAAGTACATTACCCTTTTTGATAAAGTCTCCAAATTCCTTAAGTAACTTTTTCATATTTCTCCTTTCTATTTAGTACCATATATACGGTCCCCAGCATCTCCTAAACCAGGAACGATATAGCCAATATCATTTAGTTTTTCATCAAGTTGAGCACAGAATATCTCAACATCCTTATGATCTTTTTTAATTCTTTCAATACCACATGGAGCTGCAATAATACATAAGAATTTAATTTTCTTAACACCATGTTTTTTTAACATTGTAATAGCAGCACTACCACTACCACCAGTAGCTAACATTGGATCAAGTAATATAACTTCTTTCTTACCAATATTTTTTGGTAATTTACAGAAGTATTCAACAGGTTCTAATGTTTCTTCATTACGATATAGACCAATATGACCTATTTTAGCATTAGGCATTAATCTAAGAACACCATCAACCATACCAAGTCCAGCTCTTAAAATTGGAACAAATGCATAGTTATTTTCATCTACTGTTTCACATGTCGTTGTAGTAATAGGTGTCTTAACTTTTACTTTATCAGTTTTAGCATCTTTAAGTGCTTCATAACAAAGTAACATAGCTATTTCACTAATTAATTCACGAAACTCCTTTGTACCAGTTTTTTCATTGCGTAATATTGCAATCTTGTGTTTAATCATTGGGTGATTTAAGATTATTTCTTTCATAAATAACTCTCCTTACTTCTCTTATAGAATAACATAATAATAATTAATTTTCAATCGTATTTTACTCATTTTAATAATAAAGAAAAAACATTTATAGACTAGCTATAAATGTTGGAAAAACAATATTATCTACACACTTTCCTAACTTTAATTCTTCATCAATTATTGATAATTTATGAAGATAATCAACAAGTTCATTACTTGTATATTTATCTATCTTAAAGCGAATAGCAGATACTTGCTTAATATTTTTTAAATTTAATTTTGTGGCTATTTCTTCGTTAGTTAAATTCTTTAAAACTTTTACCTGATAGATTAATCTTATTTGATTAGATAAACTAACAAATATTTTAAAGATATCTTCACCATAATTAATCATTTCATTATATATTAATAAACTCTTATTTTTATTTTTACTAATAATTGCATCAATCAATTCAAAGATATTACTATCAATTTTCTTAATAACAACCATATCAATATCATTTTTCGTAATTTCTTTTTCTTCATACTTTAAAGCCATTAATTTATCAAGTTCATTAGTAATTCTTGTTACATCTTCCAAAGTATTAATTATTAAATAACGAATCACATCATCAGCTATCTTATAACCTTTAGTATAGTCTTTAATATATTTAACGATATCAATATTAACATCAATAATCTCACACTTATCTTTAACTAACTTAACAATATTTTTCTTTCCATCAGATTTACTTACTGAAAAAATTAAAATATTATTGGGATTTGGATTATTTAAATATTTTTCTAAGAGTGAAATATCATGATCAATCTCGGTTTTTCCACTTGATAAAAATACGGAGTTTTTACATAAAACAATTTTTCTTTCATTAAATAAACTATAGGTATCCAAATCAATTATAGCATCAGAAATATTACTTTCTTCCATATCATAAGTAATTAAGTTATTAATATCTAGTTTATTCTTATTAATTATTTCTTCTAATTTAATATTTAATATTTCTAAGTTATCAGTTTCAATAAAATATAAGTTATTCATACTAGATACCTTTTTTTAGTTCTTCAAAATACTCGTCAATAATATTAGTATTTTTACCTGCACCTTGAGCAAAGGTTGGACTACCACCACCATTACCTAATGATTTAGTAGCAATATCTTTAATAATTACCCCGGCATTTAATTTTGAACTATTACTTCTAGCTAAGAAATTAACTGAATCATTATTTGTATTAGCTAGTAATATAAAGATATTTTGATATTCATTAACTAAGTTATCCATTACTTGTTTAAGTGAATTAATATTCATATTATCTACTTTTTTAAGTAATAGTTTAGTATCATTAATGGTAACAATATCATCTTTTAAATTAGATAGTGATTTAACTAATTTTTCTTCTTTTGTTTTATTATATTCTTTTTCAAGATTCTTAACTTCATCAACTAAAACACTTAATTCTTCTTTTAGTTTAACAAGATCTTTGTATGAGTTAACAGTATCTGAAATATTTCTAATTTTATAATCAAGCTTAATATGTTCATTAGAAGCTTCTTGCATAATGCTTTTAGCTTTTATGGTAAGTTTAATAATATCATCAAGATAATTCTTTGATACTTTAGCTAATTCGGGTTTAACATTAACTCCTGTGGCAGCTTCAATACGATATACATTACTTCCTTTACTTTCAAAAGATAAAATACTAAATAATTTAATATCGGAAGTATTTTTAACATGTGTACCGCCACATAATTCTTTAGAACCATCAAACTCTACTAATCTTACAACATCTCCATATTTTTCATTAAATAAAGCCATTACTTCATTTTTGTCTATTTCATTAATATTCTTTAATGTGGTTACTCGTTTAATTTTATCTTTAATCATACGATTAACTTTTTCTTCAACGCTAATTAACATATCATCAGTTAATTTAGTAGCTGATACAAAGTCAAATCTTAAAGTTATATCATCAACACGTGATCCATTTTGCGCAATAGTTTTATCAATTAATGTACGAAGTGCATATTGAAGTAAATGAACTGATGAATGGTTACTTTCAATTTTCTTACGTCTTTCTTCATCGATAACTAACTCTACTTCACCAGTTTTAACAACACCAGTAAGAACTTTTATCTTATGGACATTTTGTCCATTAGGTGCTTTAAACACATCAATAACACGAGCTTTAAAGGTATCACTAGAAATCATACCAGTATCATTTACTTGACCACCACCAGTTGCATAAAAGCATGTTTTATCAAGAATAATATAACCTTCTTTATTGATACGATCTACTAATTTATCATCAGATATTAAAGCAATTATATTAGCTTTCATATGATATTTATCATAAATAAACTCTGATTTATCAAGAAATTTAAGTAATAATTCATTTTGGGTATTCATTGCATTTTCATGATGTGTATTACTTTTTGATAATTCTTTTTGTTTACTCATATATTCATCAAATTCACTTCGATCAGTTGTATAACCTTTTTCTTGCAATATTTCAAGAGTTAATTCAAATGGAAAACCATATGTATCATATAATTTAAAGGCATCAGCCCCACTTATTTTATTATCAATAGCTTCATCCATTAAATCATTAAGCTTCTTTTCACCATCTTTAAGTGTTTTACCAAATAATTGTTCTTCTTGCATAAT
>JAEEGL011750944.1_pt1 | contig 11479 bp, 21 predicted proteins | sample 9134231 | NCBI WGS metagenome assembly JAEEGL01 (sample SAMN16246548, study PRJNA631951) | gut metagenome | biome: gut microbiome; feature: rumen; material: fiber-attached | host: Bos | place: Iran: Karaj | collected 2018-10
AGCGGAAAAGAAAAAAGAGTAGGTGTTCACCAAGGTAGAACAGCTAGCTGGAAAAAAGCTATCGTAACAATCGACACTGTAGGTGGAGATATAACATATTTAACAAAAGGCGGAAAGACAGCAAAAGTTTCTAAAAAATATAAAACATCAATCGATGCTTTCCAAGCTTAGTTAAATAATATTATCTAGAAAAAACTAGGAAAATAAATATTAAAAGGAGAATTAAAAATGGGAGTAAAACATTTTAAAGCATATACACCATCAAGAAGAAACATGACAGTTTCAACATATGATGAAGTTACAAAAAAATCTCCAGAAAAATCTTTACTTGCTAAAAAGAAAAAATATGCTGGTAGAAATTCATATGGAAGAATTACAGTAAGACATCAAGGTGGTGGAAATAGACAAAAATATAGAATTATTGATTATAAGAGAAAGAAAGATGATATGGAAGCTACAGTTATTGGTATCGAATATGATCCAAATAGATCAGCTAACATAGCATTAATACAATATCAAGATGGAACTAAATCATATATTTTAGCTCCAAAGGGACTAACAGATGGAGATAAAGTTATGTCAGGACCTAACGCTGATATCAGAGTTGGTAACTGCTTACCTTTAGAAAACATTCCTGTTGGTACATTAGTACATAACGTTGAATTAAATCCAGGACAAGGTGGAAAACTTGTAAGATCAGCTGGACAAGAAGCTCAACTTATGGCTAAAGAAGGAAAATATGCTCATTTAAGATTACCATCTGGAGAAATGAGACTTGTTTCTGCAAGATGTAGAGCAACAATCGGAACAATTGGAAATTCTGATCATGAAAATATTAAATTAGGTAAAGCTGGAAAAACAAGACACTTAGGTATCAGACCTACAGTAAGAGGTTCAGCTATGAACCCTAACGATCACCCACATGGTGGTGGTGAAGGTAAAGCTCCAATCGGACATGCAGGTCCACTTACACCTTGGGGTAAACCAGCTCTTGGATATAAAACAAGAAACAAGAAAAAACTATCTAATAAATTTATTACTAAGAGAAGAAAGTAATAAGGTAGCATAGAAGGAAAGGAGAAAATAATGTCAAGATCAAGTGATAAAAAACCTTTCGTAGCTGAAAAACTATTAAAAAGAATTGAAGCTATGAACGAATCAGGTAAAAAAGAAGTATTAAAAACATGGTCAAGAGCATCTACTATTTATCCACAATTTGTTGGACACACAATAGCTGTTCATGATGGAAGAAAACATGTTCCTATTTATATTTCTGAAGAAATGATTGGACATAAATTAGGAGAATTTGCTCCAACAAGAACTTTTAAAGGTCACTCAGGAGACAAAACAGCAAAATAATAAAAAATAATATTTTCTAATATAGAGAAAAATTAAAAGGAGGAAATAAAAGTGGAAGAGAAAACAACTCAAGTTGCAGAAGCAAGAGCTACTCTAAGTTATGCTAGAATTTCAGCTAGAAAAGTTAAAATCGTAGCAGACCTAATGAGAGGTAAAGACGTTGAAGAAGCATTAAAAGTTGCTAAATTTGCTCCAAAAGCATCAAGCGAACTTTTAGTAAAACTTCTTAACTCAGCTATAGCTAATGCAGAGAACAATCACTTTATGAATAGATCTAATCTTTATGTTGCAGAGATTTATGCAAATCAAGGTCCAACATTAAAAAGAATTAGACCAGCTGCAAAGGGTTCAGCTGTTAGAATTAGAAAAAGAACAAGTAATATAACAATAGTTTTAAGAGAGAGAGTATAAGGAAAGGAGGATATTTACGATGGGACAAAAAGTTCATCCAAATGGTATGAGAGTTGGTGTAATTAGAGATTGGAACTCAAAATGGTATGCAGAAAAGAAAGATTACGCTGATTATTTAGTAGAAGACCATAAGATTCGTGAATATGTGAAAAAGAAACTATTTATTAGTGGAATTTCAAGAATAGAAATCGAAAGAACTGCAAAATTTGTTAAAGTAAGCGTTTACACAGCTAAACCAGGTTTAGTAATTGGTAAAGGTGGAAACTTATCAGAAGCATTAAAAGCAGAACTTGAGAAAATGATAAATAAAGAAGTTAATTTAAATATAGTTGAGGTTAAGAACATTGATATTGATGCACAACTTGTTGCTGAATCAATTGCTAACCAACTAGAAAGAAGAATTTCATTCAGAAGAGCTATGAAACAATCTATGCAAAAAGCTATGAAAGCTGGAGCATTAGGAATCAAAACAGCTGTTAGTGGAAGACTAGGTGGAGCTGATATGGCTAGAACAGAATTCTACAAAGAAGGAACTGTACCACTACAAACAATAAGAGCTGACATTGATTATGGATTTGCTGAAGCAGATACAACATACGGAAAGATCGGATGCAAAGTATGGATTTATAAAGGCGAAATTCTTCCAGCTAAAAAAGAAGCAAAAGGAGGTAACGACTAATGCCATTAATGCCAAAAAGATCAAAATTTAGAAAAATGCAAAAAGGTAGAAATAGAGGAAAAGCTACAAGAGGAAATGTAGTAAATGAAGGTGAATTCGGTCTACAAGCTACAACAGCTGGATGGATCAAAGGTAACCAAATCGAGGCTGCCAGAGTTGCAATGACAAGATATATTAAAAGAGGTGGAAAGGTTTGGATCAAAATCTTCCCAGACAAACCAGTAACAAGTAAACCTATCGGTACTCGTATGGGTAAAGGTAAAGGTGCACCAGAATACTGGGTAGCGGTTGTTAAACCAGGAAGAGTTATGTTTGAAATTGAGGGCGTTTCAGAAGAAGTTGCAAGAGAAGCTTTAAGACTAGCTGCTCAAAAACTACCAGTTCAAACAAAATTCGTTAAAAGAGAAACTGAAGTAGGTGGTGATAAAGATGAAGAATAATAAAATTAAAGAAATGTCTTCACCTGATTTAGAAAAAGAACTAAGCGAATTAAAATCTGAATTATTCAAATTAAGATTTAGCTTAGCTACAAATGGATTAGACAATCCATTAAAAGTTAAAGAGGTTAGAAGAGATATTGCAAGAGTAAAAACAGAATTAAGACAAAGAGAGCTAAAAGCTTCAAATAATTAATTCTAGATTAATTCTTAAAGAAAGGAGAATTTCAAAGTGGAAGAAAGAAATCTTCGTAAAACAATGATCGGAACAGTAGCTTCTGATAAAATGGACAAAACTGTAGTTGTTGAAGTTAAGACATCTTACAGACATCCAATATATAAGAAAATTGTTAGAAATACATATAAATTAAAAGCTCATGACGAAAACAACGAATGCAAAGTTGGAGATGAAGTTGAAGTTATGGAAACAAGACCTTTATCAAAAGACAAGAGATTCAGAGTTGTTAGAATCGTTAAGAAAGCAGTTATTAAATAATTTAAAAAAGGAGGAGTTGTAGATCATGGTACAACAACAAACTAGATTAAAAGTAGCAGACAACACTGGTGCAAAAGAAATCATGGTTATCAGATGTATGGGTGGATCACACAGAAAATTTGCTGAAATTGGTGATGTAGTTATAGCTTCTGTTAAAAATGCTACACCAGGTGGCGTTGTAAAAAAAGGTGAAGTTGTTAAAGCTGTTATCGTAAGAACTAGAAAAGGAATTAGACGTCCAGACGGATCTTACTTAAAATTTGATGAAAATGCAGCTGTAATTATAAATAATGACAAAAACCCAAAAGGAACACGTATCTTTGGCCCAGTAGCTAGAGAATTAAGAGATAAAGATTATATGAAAATTATATCTTTAGCTCCAGAAGTATTATAGAATATACTGAAAAAGAGGTGAATATAGTGGAATTAAGAAAAGGAGATACAGTTAAAGTTTTATCAGGTGTTGATAAAGGAAAAACTGGAGAGATTATAGACGTATTAGCATCAGAAAACAAAGTTTTAGTTAAAGGTGTTAATGTAAGAAAGAAAAGCGTAAAACCTAGAAAACAAGGTGACGAAGGTGGAATCCTATCTGTTGAAGTAGCTATCCCAGCATCTAAAGTAAACATTGTTTGCCCAAAATGCAAAGCTGCAACAAAGATTGGTCACGTTGAAGAAAAAGGTGAAAGCATTCGTGTATGTAAAAAATGCGGTGCTAAATTAAAATAAGATAATGAAAGGAGGACAAATTAAGTGGAAGCATTAAAAGAGATTTATCAAAAAGAAGTTGTTAAAGCTATGATGGATAAATTTGGATACACATCTAAGATGGAAGTTCCAAAGTTGGAAAAAATAGTTATAAATATAGGCTTAGGAGATACTAAAGATAATCCTAAAGCTTTAGATAATGCTATGAATGACTTAACAATTATTACAGGTCAAAGACCAGTAGTAACAAAAGCAAGAAAATCAATAGCAGCATTCAAATTAAGAGAGGGTGCTAAAATAGGATGTAAAGTAACTTTAAGAGCAGGAAAAATGTATGATTTTGCTTACAAACTATTTAACGTAGCACTTCCAAGAGTAAGAGATTTCAGAGGTGTAAATCCAAACTCATTTGATGGTAGAGGAAATTATTCTCTAGGAGTTAAAGAACAATTAATATTCCCTGAAATTGAATACGATAAAGTAGATCAATTAAGAGGAATGGATATTATATTCGTAACTACAGCTAAAACTGACGAAGAAGCTAAAGAGTTACTTACACTTTTAGGAATGCCATTTAAAGTTTAATTAAATGAAGAAAGGAGAAAAAAATGGCTAAAAAATCATTAAAAGTAAAACAAGCTAGAAAGCAAAAATATGCAACAAGAGAATACAACAGATGCAAAATTTGTGGAAGACCACATGCTTATATTAGAAAATATGGTGTTTGCCGTTTATGCTTCAGAAAATTAGCTCACAATGGTGAAATTCCTGGAGTTAAGAAAGCAAGCTGGTAATACCAAATAGATAGAAAAATTTTTAGAAGGAGGGTAAATAATGAATACAACTGACCCAATAGCAGATATGTTAACAAGAATCAGAAATGCTAATAGTGCAAAATTTAAAACAGTTGATGTTCCAGCATCTAAGATGAAAAAAGCTATTGCACAAACATTAGTTGATGAAGGATATATAAAATCTTTTGAAGAAATCGAAGGAGATGTACAAGGAATCATTAGAATTTCATTAAAATATGATGAAAAAGGTGCTAGAGTAATCGAAGGATTAAAAAGAATTTCTAAACCAGGTTTAAGAATTTATGCATCTAAAGATGATTTACCACAAGTATTAAATGGACTTGGAATCGCTTTAATTTCTACATCAAAAGGAATTATGACAGACAAGAAAGCTAGAGAATTAGGTATAGGCGGAGAAGTTTTAGCATATGTTTGGTAATTCTTAAAACAAAAAATATTAAAAATAAAACAAATTTATGTCTTTAAAATAATTTAAGCTAAGGCAGAAAATTTAAAGAAGGAGGAAAAATAAATGTCTAGAATAGGAAATAAACCTATTACAGTACCAGCAGGTGTTGAAGTAAAAGTAGACGGATCAAAAGTTACTGTAAAAGGACCTAAAGGAACATTAGAAAGAGAAGTTAGTCCAAAAATGGAAATTTCTCTAGACGGAAATGTATTAACAGTAAAAAGACCAGATGATGAACCATTAAACAAAAGTATACATGGATTAACAAGAACATTAATTAACAATATGATTATCGGAACAACAGATGGTTTCGAAAGAAAATTAGAAGTTAATGGTGTTGGTTACAGAGCTCAAAAGAAAGGAAATGACTTAGTTTTAACTTTAGGATATTCACATCCAGTTGAAATGAAAGCTCCAGAAGGAATCACTTTTGAGGTAGAAGGAAACATAATCACTGTTAAAGGTATCGACAAAGAAGTAGTTGGTCAAACAGCAGCTGTTATCAGAACAAAGAGACCACCTGAAGTATATAGAGGTAAAGGTATCAAATACGTTGAAGAAACTATTAGACGTAAAGAAGGTAAAGCTGGAAAGAAATAAAATAAAAGTTGTTCAAATTAGGTTAATAAAAGTAACTTTAGGGGATATATTAAATCCCTAAAAGGAAATAAAAATAAGGGTTTAAATATAACCCTATAAGGTAAACCTAGAAAGGAGTAAAAATGATTACTAAGGTAGATAGAAAAGCTGAAAGAAATAGAAGACATGTTAGAGTAAGAACAAAAATTTCTGGAACAACAGAATGTCCTAGACTTGCAGTTACAAAATCTAATAAAAATATAATTGCTCAAATTATAGATGATACAAAGGGTGTAACTCTTTGCTATGTATCTACATTAGATAGCGACATCAAAACAAAGAAAGCAAATGTTGAAGCTGGAAAAGAAGTTGGTGCAGCTATAGCTAAAAAAGCATTAGATAAAAAAATCAAAACAGTAGTTTTTGATAGAGGCGGATATATTTATCACGGAGTTGTTAAAGCAGTTGCTGAAGCAGCACGTGAAGCAGGATTAGAATTCTAAAAAATAAAAGGAGGAATAATATTCTAATGGAAGAAAGAACTGAAGAATTTAAAGAAACAGTTGTTGCTATCAATAGAGTTGCTAAGGTTGTTAAAGGTGGTAGAACATTCAGATTCTCAGCAGTTGTAGTTGTTGGAGATCAAAACGGACACGTTGGAATCGGTAATGGTAAAGCATCAGAAGTTCCAGATGCAATCAGAAAAGCTATTGAAGAAGCTAAAAAGAATGTTGTTGAAGTTCCAATCGTAGGTACAACAATACCACACGAATTCGTTGGTGAATTTGGAAGTGCAAAAGTTATGTTAAAACCAGGTGCTGAAGGTACTGGAATCGTAGCTGGTGGTAGTGTAAGACCTGTATTAGAACTTGCAGGATATAGAGATATCAATTCAAAGGTTATTGGTACAAACAACCCAAGAAACGTTGTTTATGCTACAATAGCAGCTTTAAAGAGCATGCAAACTGTTGAAGCAGTTGCTAAAAAAAGAGGAAAAAAAGTTAGCGACATTCAATAAAAAATAGTTTGAAAAAAATAATTATATGATATAATTTAAGAGAAAAATTTAATAAATCAGTTAAGAGGAGGTGCAATCATGGAATTAGGAAAAATCACACCAGGTGTTAAGAAAGTTTCTAAGAAGAGAGTTGGCCGTGGTACTGGATCTGGACTTGGAAAAACTTCAGGTAGAGGTCAAAAAGGCCAAAAAGCTAGATCTGGCGGTGGTGTAAGAAGAGGTTTCGAAGGAGGCCAAACACCATTATATAGAAGATTACCTAAAAGAGGTTTCAATAATAAATTTGCTAAAAATTACACAGAAGTAACTTTAACAATGCTTAACAAATCAGAAGCTGAAGAAGTTACAGCAGAAAGCTTATTAAAAGAAAGAATTATTGGAAAAATCAACGACGGAATCGTTGTTTTAGGTACTGGAAAATTAGAAAAGAAATTAACCGTTAAAGCTAAGAGATTTACTAAAGCTGCTGCAGAAAAGATCGAAGCTGCAGGTGGAAAGATTGAGGTGATTTAGTTGTTTAAGACTATTATTAATGCCATAAAAACACCAGATGTAAGAAAGAAAGTATTATATACATTACTTCTAATCGTTGTATTTAGAATGGGATGTTATATAACAGTTCCTGGTGTAGATGTACTAGCTCTAGGAGAGCAAATGAAAAACGCTACAGGAACACTTGTAGGATTAATAGATACTCTATCAGGTGGTGCGTTTTCTAACTTATCATTATTTGCAATGTCAATTACTCCATACATCACTGCATCAATTGTTATTCAACTTCTTGGTATGATCATACCATCACTTGAAAAATTGATCAAAGAAGGTGGAGAATTAGGAAGACAAAAAGTTAACAAATATACAAAAATACTTAGCTTAGTATTATCAACAATCGAAGCTACAGGTGTATATATTACATATTCACATAGCGGAATCTTTATTAATCCAGGATTTTTAACAGGTTTCGTAGTAGTACTTACATTAGTAACAGGTACAGCATTCTTAATGTGGCTTGGTGATCAAATATCAAGTAAAGGTGTAGGAAATGGTATTTCAATGCTTATCTTTATTGGTATTATTTCAAGATTACCAAGAGCCGTAGTTACAGTATCAAGCTTACTTGTAAACGATGGAGTATTTTCTACAACAGGACTATTAACAGCTATAGTTATCTTAGTTGGTGCAATAGTTTTAGTTGCAGCTGTTGTATTCGTACAACAAGCTGAAAGAAGAGTTCCAGTTCAATATTCAAAGAAAGTTGTTGGAAGAAAAATGTATGGTGGACAAAATACTCACATTCCACTTAAGCTAGCAATGGCTGGTGTTATGCCAATTATCTTTGCTTCATCATTCATGACATTCCCAGCAATGCTTATTCAAATCTTTGCTTCTGATAAAATCGGAGGTACAGGATTTTTAGCTGGACTATACAAATTCTCAATCGCAACTTCAACATCAGCTGGTGTTCCATGGGGTTATTCTCTAGCTAATGCGCTTGTATACTTACTATTAATAGTAGGATTTACATTCTTCTATACATTAGCAACATTTAACCCAGCAGATGTTTCACAAAACATCAAACAAAACGGTGGTTATATTCCTGGTATTAGAGCAGGAAAACCAACAACAGATTATTTAACAGGAATCTTAACAAAACTTACTTGGTTTGGTGCAATTTACTTAAGTTTAATTGCAGTAATTCCAATTCTTGCTAGATTCTCAAGTATAGATATATCTTTTGGTGGTACATCAATATTAATTATTGTTGGTGTTGCATTAGAGACAGTACAACAATTAGAATCACTAATGGTAATGAGACATTACAAGGGATTTTTAGAGAAATAATATATTTTTCCATAGGGTGGCATGCGTGCCACCCATATGGCTTTTTATATAGTTTATTTAACAAAGATTGCTTTATAGAAGCATTTTTGCTAAGTAAAAATAATTGGAGGGATGATTATGATTATTATTATGTTAGGTGCTCCAGCATCTGGAAAAGGAAGTGTAGCGGAATTATTATCTAAAGAATTTAACATTCCAGCTATTTCAAGTGGAGATATATTCCGTAAAAATATACAAGAAAAAACAGAACTTGGATTAGAAGCTCAAAAATATATGAAAGATGGAAAATTAGTTCCAGATGACATTACAGTATCAATGATTAAAGAAAGATTAGAAGAAAAAGACACACAAAATGGAATGATCTTAGATGGATTTCCAAGAACAAACGCTCAAGCAAAAGCTTTAGACGAAATGCTTGAAAAAGATGGAAAGAAGATTGATATTGTAGTTAACCTAGAAACTCCAGAAGCCGAAATATTGGAAAGAATATCAAATAGAAGAATCTGTACAAATACAGATTGTAAAGCTATATATAATTTAGTATTAGCTCCATCAAAGGTTCCAGGAATTTGCGATAAATGTGGATCTAAATTATATCAAAGAGAAGATGACAAAGTAGAATCTGCAAAACATAGATTAGAAGTTTATAAGAAAGAAACAGCTCCAGTAGCTAAATATTATGCAAAAACAGGTGCGCTTTTCTCAACAGTATTATCACAAAGTGTTAATAGAATGAAAGAAGAAGTTGCTAGAGATGTTATCGAATACTTAAAAGAAGAAAAATAATTTTCATTATATTTTATCAGGATGTGTAAAGAAAAAGAGGAGTACTAAGTATAATGGTTACTATTAAAAATAAAAAAGAAATTGAGCTTATGAAAGAAGCAGGAAGACTAACAGCTGATACCTATGAATATATAGGAAGCATTATTAAAGCTGGTATGACAAGTATGGAGCTAAATGATTTAGCTGAAAAATTTATCGTATCTCATGGTGGAATTCCAGCACAAAAAGGATATCCATCAGGAGTAAGAGGCGTGCCAGCATTTCCGGCAACATTATGCGTAAGCATTAATGATGAAGTTATTCATGGTATTCCATCAAAAGATGTAGTCTTTAAAGATGGAGATGTAGTATCAATTGATTTAGTTGTTACTAAAAATGGCTATAATGGCGATGCTGCAAGAACTTATATCATTGGTAAAGGTTCAAAAGAAGCAGAAGAGCTAGTAGCAGCTACAAAACAAGCTTTTTTCGAGGCTCTAAAATTTTGCAAACCAGGCTACAGAGTTGGTGATATAGGTTATGCAGTTGAGTCTTACGTAAAACAATTTGGACTATCTGTTTTAAAAGAATTCCAAGGTCATGGTATTGGAAAAGAAATGCATGAAGATCCAGGAATTCCAAATTATGGAAAACCAGGTAGAGGAATGAGACTAGAACCAGGCATGACAATATGCGTTGAACCTATGATTATAAGCGGAAATCCAGATATCTGGGAACTAGAAGATGGATGGACAATTGCAACTCAAGATGGAAGTTTAGCTGCTCATTATGAAAATACAATTTTAATCACAGAAAATGAGCCAGAAGTCTTGACATTGTAGGCAAAATGTTATATACTATATTAGCTTAATGCTTAAAATGAAAAAATAGGGCCTAGAAATAGGTTCTTTACGTGTTTTTTCAAGGGAAAAAGGGGGATAAAAATCTTGGCAAAAGAAGATGTTATTGAAGTGGAAGGAACAGTTGTTGAATCACTTCCAAATACTACATTTAAAGTAGAATTAGAAAACGGACATCAAGTATTAGCTCATATTTCAGGTAAATTAAGAATGAATTATATTAAAATATTACCTGGAGACAAAGTTAAGATAGAACTTTCACCTTATGATCTTTCAAAAGGAAGAATCACTTGGAGAGCAAAATAGTAAAAAAATGAGATTTTGCTTTTCATATATATAGAAGGGTGTGCGTAAAGTATATAAAAAGTAAAATCTTAATCAGATACAAAAAAATATTAGGAGGTTTTTAAAATGAAAGTTAGACCATCAGTTAAGAAAATGTGCGAAAAGTGCAAAGTAATCAAAAGAAAAGGCGTTGTCAGAGTTATTTGTGAAAATCCAAAACACAAACAAAGACAAGGATAATTAAAAAAAACGATATTTACACAAATATGGGCGGCTGTCAGAAATGATACTATGTTTGTGTTTATATATATTGCCCCACAATAGTAAGTAACTATTATATATGATTATATCTTCAGTGTCGTATATAGTAACATTTCAGGCTTATTTATCCAAGGCAAAAGCTATAGTGAAATTAAAAGAAATTTTTTATGGAGGTGCAAAATTAATGGCTCGTATAGCAGGAGTTGATTTACCTAGAGAAAAGAGAGTAGAAATAGGACTAACATACATTTATGGTATAGGTCTTTCTAGTTCTCAAAAAATATTAAAAGAAGCTGGAATTAATCCAGATACTAGAGTAAAAGATTTAACAGACGATGATGTTACAAGTATTAGAAAAGCTATGGATGGATACAAAGTTGAAGGTGACTTAAGAAGAGAAGTTGCATTAAATATCAAGAGACTTACTGAAATCGGTTGCTACAGAGGAATTAGACATAGAAGAGGTTTACCAGTTAGAGGACAAAGAACAAAAACTAATGCTCGTACAAGAAAAGG
>JAEEGL012167574.1_pt1 | contig 11479 bp, 8 predicted proteins | sample 9134231 | NCBI WGS metagenome assembly JAEEGL01 (sample SAMN16246548, study PRJNA631951) | gut metagenome | biome: gut microbiome; feature: rumen; material: fiber-attached | host: Bos | place: Iran: Karaj | collected 2018-10
ATTTCAAGCACGTCAACGATACCTACGGTCATGATGTGGGTGACACCGTGCTGGTGACTCTGGCACAGATCATCAGAGAAGAGATCAGAGAAGGTGATTATGCATGCAGATGGGGAGGAGAAGAATTCCTTCTTTTTGCACACGGATCCAAGTACGATACGTCTCACGCCGCTGAACGGATCCGTCAGAGACTGTCGGAGACATCATTTAAGGATAGAACGGATTCAACCTTCAGTGTTACCGTGACTCTGGGTATCTCGGAGTACAGATACGGGATGCAGTTCAGGGATATCGTGGAGATTGCCGATAAGAGGCTCTACTACGGTAAGACGCACGGTAAGAATCAGGTTGTATGCGAATAGATTACGGAGAGTATTATGGAAAAAGTCATTGATATCATAAGCAAAGAAGTAAAAAAGGCATTTGAGGAAGCCGGATATGATGCATCATACGGTGTGGTCAGTGTATCCAACAGACCGGATCTGTGTGAGTATCAGTGTAACGGCGCCATGGCGGCTGCCAAGCAGTATCACAAGGCGCCCATACAGATCGCGACGGATGTTGCGGCCGGATTAGGTAAAGGAAGCGTAATTGATAGCGCGGAAGCAGTCAATCCGGGCTTTCTCAACATAAACATAAAGGGAGAGTTTTTGGCAGAATATCTGAAGGAGATGTCAGAGTGTGCGGATGGCAGATTCGGACTGGATCCTTTGGGAGAGGGTAAGACCGTTATTGTGGATTACGGCGGACCGAACGCAGCCAAGGCTCTTCATGTAGGACATCTTCGTTCTGCAGTCATAGGTGAGGCGGTTAAGCGTATATTTGCCTATGCCGGCTACAATGCGATAGGTGACATACATATGGGAGACTGGGGCCTGCAGATGGGTCTGGTCATCACGGAACTTAAGGAAAGACAGCCGGAGCTTGTGTATTTTGATGAGGAATATACCGGGGAATACCCTGCAGAGGCTCCCATCACGATACAGGAGCTTGGAGAGATATATCCGACTGCCGCTTCAAAGGCAAAAGAGGATCCCGATTACAAGGAAAAGGCCATGGAGGCCACTCTCAAGCTTCAGAACGGTCAGCGCGGATACAGGGCACTGTGGCATCAGATCATGGATGTTTCCGTTGCCAATATGAAAAAGATATACGATTCGCTTGATGTTCATTTTGAATTGTGGAAGGGTGAGTCGGATGTACAGGACATCATACCGGATATGGTGGCATATCTTAAGGATAACGATTATGCCCATATGTCAGAAGGTGCATTGGTCATTGACGTGAAGGAGGATACCGATACCAAGGAGATGCCTCCCTGCATAGTCATCAAATCGGATGGTGCGTCTTTGTATAATACTACGGATCTGGCCACCATCATGGATCGTACGAAGACATATGATCCCTCGGAGATGGTTTATCTGACCGATAAGCGCCAGGATCTGTATTTTGAACAGATATTCAGGGCATCCCGCAAGAGCAGGCTGGCATCTGATGATGTAAAGCTAGTCCATATCGGATTCGGTACGGTCAACGGCAAGGACGGCAAGCCTTATAAGACCAGAGACGGCGGTGTAAAGCCGTTAGAGGAGCTCATACAGGATATCAACGACAGAATGTATGAGAGGATATTGGAAAACAGGGAGATAGATAAAGAAGAGGCGGCCGATATCAGCAGGACGGTATCGCTTGCGGCTATCAAGTACGGAGATCTGTCCAATCAGGCTTCCAAGGACTATATATTTGATATAGACAAGTTTACGTCGAGTGAGGGCAATACTGGCCCGTATATCCTGTATACCATGGTACGTATCAGAAGCATACTGAATAAGTACAGGCAGCAGGGTGGAGTGATACCGGATATGCCTTCGGCGGAGATTAAGTTTAACGCCCCGGATTCTGCTCCACAGAAGAGTCTGATGCTGTCTCTTACGGGCTTCGCAGCGACCGTGGAGTCTGCATGTGCAGACGTGGCACCACATAGGATATGTGCATATATATACGCGTTAGCCAATACATTTAACGGATTCTATCATGAAACCAGGATATTGGCATGCGAGGATAAGGATAAGCAGGCCGGGTATATTCATCTGTTGCTGCTCACATTAAAGATACTTGAGGCGTGCATAGATATGCTCGGATTTGCCGCGCCTGATAGGATGTAACTGCGCATACCGGATCATACGGATATCCGGTACGGAGGAATGACCATGATATTTAAGTGCAAGAACTGCGGAGGAAATGTCGTCTACAGCCCTGAAAAGGGGACGATGTGCTGTCCTCACTGCGATGGACTCGATACGGAAGAGAAGATCACATCCAATGAGTCCATGACCACATGTGCCAATTGCGGTGCGCCGATGGACAGTGTGATAAAGGAACACACATCGGCTACTAAGTGCCCCAACTGTGGGTCATATGTGGTGCTGGATGAGAGAGTGCAGGGTGTATATACCCCCAAGCTCATCCTTCCGTTTAAGGTAGGTAAGAATAAGGCGATCGATCTGTTAAAGAATGAATTCGGCAGGAGAGTTTTTACGCCGGATACATTTTTAAGTCATGCATCCGTCAGCAAGATAGAGGGTACTTACGTGCCGTTTTTCATGTATGACTATGCCACCAACACCGATTATCACGGTACCGGTACAAAGGTACGTACCTGGAGATCCGGCCAGTATGAGTATACGGAGACCTCGTATTTTGATATTCAGCGTGTGATGGATGCGGATTTTGACTCGGTTCCGGTAGATGCATCGGATTATATGGACGATGAGTGCATGGATCTGATGGAGCCTTATGAGTATGAGGCACTGATCAATTTCCAGGAAAAGTATATGTCGGGCTTTTTGGGAGAAAAGTACAACCAGAGCGAGGAGGAGCTTGCTCCAAGAGCGGTAGATAAGATCAATAAAGCCATAGATGGCATGATCGGAGAAAGCATAAGCGGTTATGTCAGTGTTACGAAGCAGAGCATGAATGTGGATGCCAAAAAGAAGCTTGTTCAGTTTGCTCTTTTACCTGTATGGGAGTATGTGTTCAGCTACAGAGGCAATGATTACAGATTCTTTGTCAACGGGCAGACGGGCACGGGGGTAGGCAAGACACCGGTTTCTAGACAGAGGGGGATCGCATACGGGGTTACGGTATTTGGTATCGTGCGTACAATAGTGTCCATGCTCAGACTTTTGTTTGCGGCAATGTAAAGGGAAGTGTTCTATGTTCAAATATCTTAAGTATTTTGCAATACCATTTGTGATCACCGTGATCTTAACGATCGTGGGACTTGCAAGTTACAGTACGGCTAAAAACAGTCTTGATACGGTCAGACATAATGATGTATGGGACTACAATTATTGTGTCTATGATTATGCCGGCAAGATGACACAGGCAGAGGTCGATTCATTAAATAGCTACCTCATCGAGATAGAGGACAAATGCCTTACGGATATAGTTTTTATCACGATCGATGATCCTGAGTACGGTTATCTGGATATGGTGCATGCCTATGCCGATTCCGTATCCGAGGAATGCGGACTGGGATACGACGGCCCCGGCGGTTCGAGCATCGTATTTGTTGATAACTGGAGCAGAGGCGGAGACGGAAAGATACACTCATGGATGTCTACTACGGGAGATGTAAGGAACAGATTATCCGATTCGGACGCCGATGAGATCCTGTATATCCTTGACGAGATAGAGAGCGACTCGGCAGATCCGTATGATCAATATTATCAGATAGCCGGAGAGATCGGAAAAGAGGCGGCCCCCTTAAGAGCACCGTTCCCCGGGTGGGTGGCACTTGTGGCGGCCATCGTGGTAGCGGCCATATACATATTCATCAATCTTAACAGTAAACTGGGTGATGTGACGGTCAATTCACATACCTATGTAGATGGCGGAAAAGGCAACTTCAGAGTAAAAACGGATACTTTCCGCAATAAAGTGGTGACCAAGAGAAAGATAGAAACAAGCTCCGGAAGTGGCGGCGGTGGCGGAAGTCATGGCGGTGGCGGACATTCAAGGTAAAGAGTGCAGTGGACAAAAGACACTTGGGATAAAGAGTGCTGCAGAGAACATATATATCAGATAATCGGAATAATTATAATAGGATTTAATAAATGGATCAGAAATTTATCAGAAACTTCTGCATAGTGGCCCATATCGATCACGGTAAGAGCACACTGGCTGACAGGATCATTGAAAAGACGGGACTGCTCACGGAGCGTGAGATGCAGGAGCAGGTCCTTGATAATATGGATATAGAGCGTGAAAGGGGTATCACCATAAAGGCGCAGACTGTCCGTACCATCTACAAGGCGCATGACGGTCAGGAATATGTCTTCAATCTCATAGATACTCCGGGCCATGTGGATTTTAATTACGAGGTCAGCAGGTCATTGGCGGCATGTGACGGGGCGATCCTTGTCGTAGACGCGGCACAGGGTATCGAGGCGCAGACTCTTGCCAATGTATACCTGGCTCTCGATCATGATCTTGAAGTATTTCCTGTCATCAATAAGATAGACCTTCCCAGTGCGGAGCCCGAGCGTGTCATCGAAGAGATAGAGGACGTGATAGGCATAGAAGCGCAGGATGCTCCGCTTATAAGCGCAAAGAACGGTATAGGCATAGAGGATGTGCTTGAGCGTATTGTAGAGCGCATACCTGCTCCAAGCGGAGATCCTGATGCTCCTTTAAAGGCCCTCATATTTGATTCTCTTTATGACTCATACAGGGGTGTCATAGTCTTTGTCAGGCTGATGGACGGCAGGGTGAAGAAGGGTACCAATATAAAAATGATGGCTACGGGAGCCACGGCAGAAGTAGTGGAAGTGGGTACTTTCGGCGCAGGACAGTTTATCCCCGGAGATGAGCTTTCGGCCGGTATGGTAGGATATATCACTGCTTCCATTAAAAATGTGAGAGACACTGCGGTGGGTGATACGGTTACGGATGCCGACCATCCCTGTGATGAAGCCCTTCCGGGATATAAGAAGGTTCAGTCCATGGTATTCTGCGGTATGTATCCCGCGGATGGAGCCAAGTATCCTGATTTAAGAGATGCGCTGGAAAAACTCCAGCTTAATGACGCGTCACTCAATTATGAGCCTGAGACGTCGGTAGCCTTGGGATTTGGATTCCGATGCGGATTTTTAGGACTATTGCACCTTGAGATAGTTCAGGAGAGGCTTGAAAGAGAGTATAATCTTGATCTTGTCACTACCGCACCCGGAGTTATATATCATATATGGAAGACCAATGGTGAGATGATAGAACTGACCAATCCCACCAATATGCCGGATCCTTCGGAGATAGACTACATGGAGGAGCCCATAGTCAGTGCGGAGATCATGCTGACTTCCGAATATTTGGGCGCCATCATGGGCCTGTGTCAGGAGAGAAGAGGCAGACAGATAGGCATGGAATACATAGATTCCGGCAGAGTGCTGCTTAAATATGAGCTCCCTTTAAATGAGATCATATATGATTTCTTTGATGCGCTTAAGAGCAGGTCAAGAGGTTATGCTTCGTTTGATTATGAGTTAAAGGGCTACGAAAAGAGCTCTTTGGTAAAACTTGATATACTCATCAACAGAGAGGAAGTGGATGCGCTTTCGTTCATCGTACATGCGGACAGTGCCTATGAGCGCGGACGTAAGATGTGCGAGAAATTAAAGGATGAGATCCCGAGACATCTCTTCGAGATACCCATACAGGCGGCAGTCGGTGGTAAGATAATCGCCAGAGAGACGGTCAAGGCCATGCGTAAGGATGTCCTGGCCAAGTGCTACGGCGGAGATATCACGCGTAAGAAGAAGCTGCTTGAGAAGCAGAAAGAAGGTAAGAAGCGTATGCGTCAGATAGGCAACGTGGAGATACCTCAGAAAGCATTTATGTCAGTGCTGAAGCTGGATTCGGAATAGATACTTCGGATTGGCCCACGGATACGTAAGATCATGGTATCAATATACATTCATATACCTTTTTGTGTAAGAAAGTGTTATTATTGCGATTTTCTGTCCTTCCCGGCTTCGCCCGGGCTTATGGACAGATACACGGATGCCCTGTGTAAGGAGATAAGAGCCTATGGCATATTGGCATCGGATGGTCGGGATAATGACGCTTTTTCTGTTTATTCGGTATTCTTTGGGGGAGGAACCCCTTCTTTGCTCTCACCCACGCAGATGGAAAAGATCGTAAGTACGCTTAAAAGCTGCTTTCGTGTTAACGAGGATGCGGAGATCAGTATGGAGTGTAATCCCGCAACGGCTGATCGAGCGACCCTTGGTGCATACAGGGCTCTTGGTATCAACAGACTCAGCATAGGGCTTCAATCCGCGGTGGATGCAGAACTTAAGGCGCTTGGAAGGATACATGACTACAGACAGTTTTTGGAGACTTATGATGCTGCAAGGGTGGCAGGATTTGAAAATGTAAATGTAGATATAATAAGTGCGATACCGGGTCAGACACGCGAAACGTACAGGTACACGCTGACCGAACTGGTCAAGAAAAATCCGGAGCATATATCCGCTTACAGCCTGATCATCGAAGAAGGTACTAAATTCGCGGATTTGTACGGTTCTGACATGAGTGTCGGCACATCTGAAAAAGCGCTGCTTCCCCTTCCGGATGAAGATAACGAGCGTTATATGTACCATATGACGAAAGATATTCTCGGTCAGGCGGGATATGAGAGATATGAAATATCCAATTATGCTCATCCGGGCTTTGAATGTCGTCACAATAATGTGTATTGGACGGGAGGAGAATATATCGGAGTGGGGCTCGGAGCATCATCATATCTTAAGGGATACAGATATAAGAATACGACGGTGATAGATGAGTATCTTGAGGATATCGATTTTATAAGGAAGAAGGGCATCCCGATCCTGTATGATGTGAATACATCCGGGCCGGGGACAGAATATAAAGGCTATTGCAAACTTCATGATGAGACAGAATATATAGATAAGAAGGCCGCCATGGAGGAATACATGTTCCTGGGATTAAGAAGGATGGCAGGTGTGAGTGTCTGTGAGTTCAAAGAGCGGTTCGGAGTCGATATAAGTGAGGTGTATAAAGATACATTGACAGGTCTTATCCGTGAGGAACTGATAGCCTGCGCCGGTGACAGTATAAAACTTACCGACAGGGGGATAGATGTAAGCAACTCGGTGTTCGTACGCTTTCTGCTTGACTAATAAGGATATCCTGTGATCGCGTAGTGATTGATACTTGAACGTATTCGATTATAAGATCACGCAGTAAGTGTGATAAGAAATTGTACAAATAAGTACGATAAGTGTTGACTTCCGTGAATTTTTGACATAAAATATCTTTTGCGTGTGCGACAAATCGTCCGTGTCCGGATTGTCCGCACTTACAGATTGAATTTATTTAGGAGGTGGAGAACTTGGCTAATATTAAATCTGCTAAGAAGAGAATTTTAGTATCCAATGCCAATGCAGAGCGTAATAAAGCTATCAAGTCCGGCGTTAAGACAGCTGTCAAGAAAGTGAATGTTGCTGTTGAGTCAGGAGACAAGGCTGCTGCTGCACAGGCTTTAGTCGAGGCCACAGCTACTATAGACAAGGCTACATCCAAGGGAGTATATCACAAGAATACTTCTGCAAGGAAGGTATCCCGTCTTAGCAAAGCTGTTAATCAGATGGCATAAGACTGATAATAATGTATATCTAAGACCGCGTGACCGTCATCACGCGGTTTTTTTCATATAAGCGGGACTTAATCTGCTCTGAGTCAGAGAAACCGATCCGCAACTAAAGATTTTTGATCCGAATATGCTTGACACAGAGCGTGTCCATATGCTACAGTGTCAGCGTCGAAAACTTTTCAGACCGATTTCAGGTCATTTTTCACATTGATCACAATACAGATATCATGCACTTTTTGGAGGTGGCTTATGTATTCTTCTGTTCTGTCGGGAGGACTGAATGGGATTGAGAGCTATATCGCCAATGTCGAAGTTGATGTCAGCAGAGCATTACCGGGCTTTGACATGGTGGGCAGACTCTCCAATGAATCAAAGGAAGCAAGAGAAAGGGTTAAAGTGGCACTTAAAAACTGCGGGACAGAGCTTCCGCCGGTACACATCACCGTCAATATATCTCCGGCCGATCTGAAAAAGACCGGTACTGCATTCGACCTGCCCATAGCCATGGGTATCATGAATGCTTTGGGCTATATACCTGATGAGCGACTAAGCGATACACTGATACTGGGAGAACTGGGACTGATGGGTGATATATGCAGGATAAGCGGCGTATTGCCCATATTGCTTAAAGCAAAGAAAGAAGGGATATCCAGATGCGTGGTGCCTTTTGACAATGCATCAGAGGCCTCATATGTCGAGGGAATGGAGATCATTTCCGTGAAAAATATGGGCGACGCACTTAACTTTTTTACGTCGTCAAAGGAGAACCCGTATACACTGCAGGAGTCCGCAGAAGACAGCCACATGGCGCATGAAGAGTCATACGGGTTTGATTTTGCGGATGTGATAGGGCAGGATGCCTGTATACGAGCGGCCATGGTAGCTGCGGCAGGCTTTCATCACATGCTGATCATGGGACCGCCGGGTTCGGGCAAGACCATGATAGCAGAGCGGATGTATACCATCATGCCTGAGCTGACTTCTGCCGAGAGCATGGAGATATCCACGATATACAGTGCGGCGGGCCTGCTTGACAAAGACAGGCCTTTTATCAGGCAAAGACCGTTTATGGCGCCGCATCATACGGCTTCTGTTCGTGCGCTGACAGGAGGAGGGGGCGATCCGAGACCGGGGGCGATATCTTTAAGTCATAAGGGGATACTGTTTTTGGATGAATTGCCTGAATTTGACAGAGATTGTATAGAGGTGCTCAGAGAGCCGTTGGAGAATAAGAAGATACAAGTCTCGCGCGCCATGCATACCTATACCTATCCGGCGGATATCATGCTCGTAGCTGCAGCCAATCCATGTCCGTGCGGATTCTATCCGGACCGTAATCTGTGCAACTGCAGTGATCATATGATAAGCAGATACCGCAGCCGCATATCCGGTCCTATAAGAGACCGTATAGACATCATCGTATCAGCCTCCGGGATAGATGCCGACAGGATAGTGGTATCCCGCAAGAGAGGTTCGGATAATGCTGCGGGTACGGGGAGAGGAGCATTATGCAGTGCCTCCATCAAAGAGAAAGTACTCCGGGCCGTGGATATGCAGAGGGAACGTTTTGAGGGGACAAACCTTGATCATAACAGTGATATACCGTCAGGAGAGATAGGCAGATACTGCGTCTTGGGAGAGACTGAGAGGGACTATATGAGGGACATATATGATGCCATGAATCTGACAGCCAGATCCTACCACAAGATTCTCAGAGTGGCCAGGACGATAGCGGATATCGAAGGTGAGAGTCTGATAGGCATCCCGCATCTGAATGAGGCCATATGCTACAGGGGATGATGGGGAAAACGATGGTGACATATAGGTTTACATAACACAATATATGATGAGGACAGACAATGAACAAAGAATACGCTGAAAAAGAATCGCTTTGCTTTTTGCAGATGCTGCCTGAATATACGGGGCATGATATAAGCCTTCTGCACAGTCGTTTCGGCTCGTATACGGAGGCTGCGTGCGCTGATGAAAAGAGTCTTAAGAAGATACTGACACCGGATAAAGTCACGGGATTGATCGCAGAGAGGGAACTTAAAGGCATAGCATCGGCATATGCGTTTTTAAAGAGCAGAAATATAGGATACGCTATCCCGTCAGATCCGGATTACCCGAGACGGTTGTTGCATATAAAGGGTATGCCCAGATCTGTTTTTTATATTGGGAAGCTTCCTGATGACGAGTTACCGAGTGTGGCGATCATAGGGGCAAGGAACTGTTCGGGGTACGGCAGGCAGATGGCGAGAGAATTTGCAAGAGAGATCGCGGGAGCGGGCATACAGGTGATAAGCGGTATGGCATCCGGCGTGGACGGGATCGCACAAAAGGCAGCCCTGGCGGTAGGAGGTGCGACATTTGGGGTACTGGGATGTGGCGTTGATATATGCTATCCACCGGAGAATAAGGAGCTGTACGAGGATCTGAAGGAAAAGGGCGGATTGATCAGTGAATACATACCGGGAACCAAGCCCATAGCCAGACAGTTTCCGTCAAGAAACAGGATCATTTCGGGATTATCCGATGCCATACTGGTAATAGAAGCCAGGGAAAGGAGCGGTACGCTGATCACGGTGGGTATGGCTCTTGACCAGGGAAGGGAGGTTTATGCTCTTCCCGGACGGGTAACGGATTCTTTAAGCTGCGGCTGCAATAAACTGATATGGGAAGGGGCGGTTCCTTTGACCAAACCATACGAATTTGTGGATGAATTTTTGGAAAAATGCCGCTCACTGCGCCAGGTTGGATGCAAAACCCCTGTACAAAGAACCATAGTCTCCGCCTGTGATTCCACTGCATCATCGGAGAAAACGACAGATGACATTCGGGATAAAGGGGCATTGGCAGACAGCGTACATGGCAGATTGATGTCTGCGGATGAAGAACTGATAATGTCGGTGTTGGATTATAATCCCAAGAGTGCAGGTGAGATAATCTATGAGCTGGGGGATGAGAGCAAGATGTCGATATCCGAAGTGCTTTCACTTTTGACACAGATGACGGTAAAGCATCTGATATCATGTATAGACGGATCAAATTATGCGATCAGGGCATAAAAAAACAGGGTTGCATCGGCAACCCTGTAATATACGAAGATGTCAGTCGAAATCTGTCAGTGTATTCTCTTTTTCCCTGCTTGCCATCTCTTCGGGCGAAGGATAGACGCGATCCTTCAGACGCTTTACAAATGTGTTGAGAGGAAGCGGTCTGTCGAAATAATAGCCCTGAATAAGATAGCAGCCCACACTATTGATGAACTCAAGCTGGTCGGGACGTTCCACGCCTTCGGTGATGACTTCGACGTTAAGAGCGTTGGCCATATGTATGATATCCGACAGGATGATCTCGTCGTTTTTGGAGATCACGTCGTTGTTTATGAACGATCTGTCTATCTTAAGTGTATTGATCTTGAAGTTACGCAGAGTGCTTAGTGACGAATATCCTGAACCGAAGTCGTCTATGGCGGTAGATATACCCATCTCATAGAGCATGTCAAGGAATACCGTCATGATGCCGTGTTCGGTCTCGTCCATGGTCTCGGTGACTTCGATCTGTATGTACTTACGATCTATGCCGAATCTGTCTATGATATCTGCGATCCTGTATGGAAGAGTGTGATCCTCGAGGTCTTTGCGGGATATATTGACGGATATCTGCACAGGCTCTATGCCTGCATCGACCCATTCACGAATATCTGCACAGGCATGTTCAAGCACGTACAGATCCAATGCGCTTATGGCACCTTCTCTCTCGAGTACGGGGATAAAAGCACCGGGACGGATCATCTCG
>JAEEGL013547992.1_pt1 | contig 11479 bp, 5 predicted proteins | sample 9134231 | NCBI WGS metagenome assembly JAEEGL01 (sample SAMN16246548, study PRJNA631951) | gut metagenome | biome: gut microbiome; feature: rumen; material: fiber-attached | host: Bos | place: Iran: Karaj | collected 2018-10
GTTTCTTGAATTTTTGCGTACATAGCCTATAATGTTTTCGTTAAACTTATCTTCCTGCTCCAGCATGAATCGTATGTGGATAGGAAGCGAATAGATGTTTTGTCTTACTTCGGTGCTCAGCCCTTCCAAGGCCACAAGGCGTGCCGCGTCTTTCTCGGTGGTGACAATGCACTTGGGCGAGGGCATGGCGGCAAAGGCCTCATTGATGTGCGCCACGTCCTTCGACCGGAAAGCGTGGTGGTCGGGGAAGGAGAGGTGGAAAATATGTGAGGCCAGCGGCGCGAGGTCTTCTTTGATTTGCCGGGGCGAAGCGATGCCCGTGAGAAGGAGGACGTTACAGTTACTAAGAGAGTCGGGGGTTCCGGGGGTTCCGGGATTTCCGGGGGTTCTGGGTTTTCCGGACTTTCCGGACTTTCCGGCTTTCGGGAATATCGGCGTGAGCCGTCCGTACTCCAGTGTGGTGAAATAGAGTTGCTGATAGGGGTAGAGGTCCATGGCCTTGGTGATGACACGGTACTCCATGGGCTTCAGGTTCTTAGGACACTTGGTCACGATGACGATGTCGGCCCTGTTCTTGCCTTTCAGCGGCTCGCGCAGGCGACCAGCGGGCAGCAAGCGGTCGTAGATGATAAGACGGTGATAGTCTACCAGCAGGATGTTGATGCCCGGCTTTACGTAGCGATGCTGGAAGGCATCATCGAGCAGAATGACGTCGATGTCTTTGTCCTGGCTGGTCAAGTTCTCGATGCCGTGTACCCTTTTCTTATCTACGGCCACGATGGCTTTCGGGTATTTCTGCTTCATCTGGAAGGGCTCGTCGCCGATGTCGCGTGCCGTCATCGACTTGTCTGCAATCAGGAATCCGTGTTTCTTGCGCTTATAGCCTCGGCTCAACACGGCGAGGCGAGCTTTGTCTTGCAGCAGCCTTATCAGGTATTCCACGTGGGGCGTCTTGCCAGTGCCGCCCACGGTGAGGTTTCCCACCGAGATGACGGGCACGTCGAACGCCCTGCTCTTCAGTATGCCTGTGTCGAACAGCATATTCCTGAAGCGCACGCCCAGCCCGTAGCACCAACTCAAGGGCAGCAGCCAGCGGTTAATTTTGATAAAGTCGCCTTCCAATTTTACAATTTACAATTCGTGTAATTCGTGCAATTCGTTGTCGTTATCTGATTGTTGTTGAGAACGGCAGTCGGGCCTGCAGGCGGTTGCGCTGGCGGTCCTTGCGCAGTTCGATGAACGGCTCGTACATCTCGCCCAGCGTCTCGCGCATCTGCTCGTCCAGGTAACTATCTTTCGAATCCTCGGTCGATTTCAGCAGAGCATCCAACCAGTCGGTCTTTCCGGGGTAGGGCTCCGTATAATATTCCGTCACGCTTGCCAATTCGGCTGCCTTCTTCACAGCATCGTCGAGCGAGCCAAGACTGTCGACCAACTTGATGGGCAGTGCGTCGGGAGCCAGCCACACGCGACCCTGTGCTATCTCATGTACCTGTTCCTTGGTCATGCCGCGCCCTTCGGCCACAATGCCGAGGAAGGTGTCATAGCCACGGTCTACATAGGCCTGCATATACTGCAGTTCCTTCTCGTTGTCCTTGCCAAACACCAGGTTGGTCTCATAGTCGGTGTTCTTGTTGGTCTGCACGCCGTCCCATGTCACGCCCAGTTTGTCGGACACCAGTTCGCTGAGATTGGGGATGAGTCCGAAGATGCCGATGGAGCCCGTCACGGTAGTAGGCTCGGCAACGATATAACTGGCGGGTGCGCTGATCATATAGCCGCCCGAGGCAGCATAGCCGCCCATCGACACGACCACGGGCTTCTTCTCCTTCAGCAACTTGATGGCATGCCATATCTGCTCGCTGGCCACGGCACTGCCGCCGGGCGAGTTGACGCGCATCACCACGGCCTTCACCTTATCGTCCTTGGCCAGTTCCTTCAGGTCGTTCACCGTCTCGCTGCCCACAATGGCATGCTCAGAGGAGAAACCGCTCAGTGGTGAGTCGATAATCTCGCCGTATGCATAGTAGATGGCAATCTTCTCGCCCTCTTCCTTCTTGTCAGCCTTCAGGTCAATCATCTCCTTCAGAGTCACTTGGTTAATCTCCTCGTCGTCGGCTATGCCCAGTTTGTTTTTGATAACCGTCTTGATTTCGTCGGGATACATAGTGCCGTCAATCAGTTTGGCCTTCTTATAGTCGTCCACACTGGCAAAGACCATGATGCTGTCGTCGGCCAGTTGGTTGAGTTGTTCGGCACTCACCTGGCGGCTCTTGGCCATATCCTTCAGCCAGTATTGCCAGATGCCCTGATACAAGGCCATGCGCTGCTCGCGGTCGTTCTCGCTCATTTCCTTGCGGGTAACGCTCTCCACGGCACTCTTGTATTTGCCTACGCGCGTACACTGATATTTCACGCCAATTTTCTCATAGAGGCCGGTCAAGTAGTAGCCCTTGCCGCCCATGCCCTTGAAGTCGATCATGCCGGTCTTGTTCAGGAAGATGCTGTCGGCCACAGATGCCACATAGTAACTGCCTTGCATATACTCGTCGGCGTAGGCAATTACCCATTTTCCGCTCTGCTTGAAGTCCTGCAGCGCATCGCGCACCTGCTGGGCCGTAGCGGGCGAGTCGAATACGGTGGTACCGCCCTCGATGTAAATACCCTTGATGTCATCGTTGTCCTTGGCCTTGGCAATGGCACTGATGATGTCGTCGAGTCCCATGGCCGACATATCGGCCTCGCCCAGCAATGCATCGAAGGGCGTATCACCCTCTGTCCTTTCGTCTACGGTGCCGTCCATTTTCAGCACAAACACGGTGTTACTCTTGATGTCGGTGGTAGCACTACCGCTTGCAATCATGCCTGCAAATGAAATCATAAACATGATGCCAGCCAGTATAGCCAGAATCACGATGCCACAGATTGTGGCCAATGTGTACTTGAAAAACTCTTTCATTTTTTCTTTCGTTTAAGTTATTTTGCGCAAAGGTACGAAAAAAAAATGTATCTACGTATAAAAAAAACATAAAATGTAATATTTCTTTTGTTTTTCTCTCCTTTTTCGTCGCTCAGCCCGCAGGAATACTTGCTTTAGGCAAGAACAATCGTTCTTACAAAGTAGTTGTCATTTCTTTTGGTATTTTGCAAGTTTTTTCGTACCTTTGCGTCGCAAACGAACTACAACATAATCTATGAACTACAAAATAATGGCTATGGCTTTAGCCACTGTGCTAAGCCTGGCGGCTATGGCGCAGCAGAAGAGTCAGACGGTAAAGCCTTGGGAGCACGGCCGTCTGCGGGTGTCGGACAATCAACGCTTTCTGCAACACGAGGACGGTACGCCCTTCTTCTGGCTCGGAGAGACGGCTTGGCTCATGCCCCAGCGGCTCAATCGCGACGAGGTGCAGTATTATCTGCAGAAATGTCACGAGGCAGAGTACAACATGGTGCAGATACAACTGATGAACGAAGTGCCCTCGTATAATGTCTATGGCCAGAAGTCGCTCACTGTGGGTGCCGACGGCAGTTGGCAGATGGGCGAGGGCTACTGGGAACATGTGGACCATATCGTAAGTATGGCCGAGCGTCATGGCATCTATGTCGGCATGGTATGCATCTGGGGTAGTCCTGTCAAGGCGGGGAAGATGGACGTCAGTCAGGCTAAGGCCTACGGCACCTTCCTGGCCAACCGCTACAAGGACTGCAAGAACATTATCTGGATTATCGGCGGCGACATTCAGGGCGACGTTAAGCCTGAGGTGTGGGAAGCGCTTGCTACTACCATTAAGTCGATAGACAAGAACCACTTGATGACCTTCCATCCCCGTGGGCGTACTACGTCGGCCCGTTGGTGGAGCAAGGCTTCGTGGATAGACCTACACGCCTTCCAGAGCGGTCACCGCAAGTACGGGCAGCGCATGGGGACCGTGGACTATCCCATTCCCGACAACACCGAGGAAGACAACTGGCAGTACGTGGACTCCGTATGGAAGTACCAGCCACTCAAGCCCGTCATCGACGACGAGCCCGTCTATGAGGAAATACCCAAGGGACTGCACACGCCGACAGAAGGCTATTGGCACGCGCCAGACGTGCGCCGATATGCCTACTGGAGCGTGTTTGCCGGCAGTTGTGGCCATACCTACGGCCATAATGCCATTATGCAGTTCTACCGCGAAGGTCTGCCGCCTGCCTACCACTGTACGAAGCCATGGACAGAGGCGCTGTACGCCCCTGGCTTCAACCAGATGAAGCATTTGAAACGGCTGATGCTGTCGTTGCCCTACTTCGAACGTGTGCCCGACCAGAGTATCATCGTGGAAAACGGCTCTCAGTATAATCGCCTTATCGCCACCCGAGGCGAAGACTATCTATTGGTCTATAACTACACGTGCCGCGATATGACCATCGACCTGCGTAAAATCTCAGGCGACAGGCAGCGCGTGTGGTGGATGGATGCCGCCACGGGACGCTTTACCTTCTTGGGCGAGTTTGACAGCAAGGTGTACACTTTCCGTCCCCAAAAGACCATTGATGGCATTGAGGATGGCGTGCTCATCGCTGTTGATGCCAGTAAAGACTACCTGAACAACTAACTTATCAGTTCTACGCTTCGCTGCAAGAACTTGTCGAGTGCTTCACCCTTGAGCATGCCGTTTTGCAGCAGCGCGAGGTCGATGAGTTGGTGTACGATGCTGTTCTTCTGGGCATAGTCGCTGATGAGTTTCTGCTTCTTGTCCTTCTGCTCGTCGATGGCTTTCTGCGTGGCATCCTTGTCGTCCTTCTCTTCCTGGGTTATTTCCTCGGGCTTCTTTTTATCCGTCTTCTGGTTCAAGGCAGCCAGACGAGCCTCCTGACCCTTAATCTCGCCTTCGATAGGCTTCAACTGGTCGCTAAGGGCCGTCTTGGCATCATCGAGTACGCGCTTGACAAGGGCGTGGTCGCTGTTGAGCACGAGGTTAAACGAGTCGGGCATCTGTCCGTAGAAGTTCATACCCGTCTGGTAGCGGCTCATCTCTTTCATGCGGCGCATCCATTCATTCTGCGTGATGACCACGGGGCGCTGCTCGCTGCCGAGGGCGTTGACCTCAACGATAAACTCGGCCTTGTCGAGTTTTGGCATCTGGCTTTGGAACACGGCTGACAGATTGTCACGTTCTGTGTCACTCAGGTCACTCTTGGGCTTGTCGTCTTTCTGTATGAGATGATCTACGGTGTCGGCATCCACGCGGGTGAAGCGGCTCTTCTCGAACTTCTGCTCCAGCGTCTGGATGCAGGGTACGTCAAGTTGTCCGTCGAACAGCAGCACCGAGTAGCCCTTGTCCTGTGCAGCCTTGATATAGGAATACTGGTCGTCCTTGTTGGTGGCATAGAGGTAGACGAGATTGCCGTCCTTGTCCTTCTGTGCGGCCTCAATCAGGGTCTTGTATTCATCGAAGGTGAAGTATTTGCCTTCGGTGTCCTTGAACAGTGAAAAATCCTTAGCACGGTCGTAGAAGTTCTCTTCGGTCAGTATACCATAATTAATAAAGAGTTTCAGGTCGTCCCATTTCTCCTCATAGGCCTTGCGGTCTTCGTTGAAGATAGCCTTCAGGCGGTCGCTCACCTTCTTGGTGATATAAGTCGATATTTTCTTCACCTCGCGGTCGCTCTGCAGGTATGAACGGCTGACGTTCAGGGGAATGTCGGGTGAGTCGATAACACCGTGGAGCAGGGTGAGGAACTCAGGAACGATGCCCTCTACCTGATCGGTCACAAACACCTGATTGCAGTAGAGTTGGATCTTGTTCTTCTGCAACTCTATCGAGTTCTTGATGCGCGGGAAGTAGAGTATGCCCGTGAGGTTGAAGGGATAGTCTACGTTGAGATGGATCCAGAACAGGGGCTCGTCCTGCATGGGATAGAGCGTGCGATAGAACGACTTGTAGTCCTCGTCCTTCAGCGTCGACGGGGTCTTGGTCCAAAGCGGCTCCACATTATTTATAATATTGTCCTCCTGGGTGTCCACCATCTTGCTCTCGTCCTTGCTCCACTCCTGCTTCTTGCCGAAGGCCACGGGCACTGGCAGGAACTTGCAGTATTTGTTAAGCAACTGCTCGAGTTTGTACTTGTCGAGGAACTCTTTCGATTCGTCGTCGATATAGAGGATGATGTCCGAGCCGTGGTCGGCACGCTCGGCTTCGTCAATCTCGTAGGCAGGGCTGCCGTCGCAACTCCACTTCACGGCCTTGGCATCGTCTTTGTAACTCTTGGTAATGATTTCCACCCTCTTCGACACCATGAAGGCCGAGTAGAAACCGAGTCCGAAGTGTCCGATAATGTTGTTGGCATTGTCCTTGTATTTCTCAAGGAAGTCGGTAACGCCCGAGAAGGCAATCTGGTTGATATACTTGTCGATCTCCTCCTCGGTCATACCGATGCCATGGTCGCTGATGGTGATGGTGCCCTTGTCGGCATTAAGGCTGACGCGCACAGTGAGGTCGCCCAGTTCGCCTTTGAAGTCGCCCTTCTCCTGTAGGGTCTTCATCTTCTGTGTGGCATCGATAGCATTACTTACCATTTCGCGCAGGAATATCTCCTGGTCGCTATAGAGAAACTTTTTGATGACGGGGAAAATGTTCTCGGTTGTAACCCCGATGTTGCCTTTTTGCATATCTTTTTCTTTATAAATATATAATGTTTGTTATAAGTATCGCAAATTTCGTGCCAATATTTTGCCATTCGGAAAAATATGAGTAATTTTGCAAACTATAATCAAAAAGTACACATCTTTAATATTAATTCATTTAACTGAAATGAGAAAACTATTTCTTTCATTGTCGCTCATGGCAATGGCCCTGACGGCAACTGCAATACCCGCAAAACGCGGACAGTGGAAGACCTTAACGCTGGCCGACGGCACAGAGGTGAGAGCCGAACTGGTGGGCGACGAGCACGGACACTACTGGAGGACAGAAGATGGCAAGGCCTACGCAGAGGTGGCCGATGCCGACTATTTCATGCCTGTTGACGCAGAAAAGGTGGCAGCAAAGGCTAAGGTGCGCCGCAACAACCTGCAGAAGAGCCACAAGGCCATGCGCAAGGTGAGCATTGGCGAGCAGACCCACTATACGGGCCAGAAAAAAGGTATTGTCATCCTGATGAACTTTAAGGACACAAAGTTCAACACGGCCAACAATCTTGCAAAATACAAGGACATACTGAACAAGGAGAACTACAACGTCAGTCCGTTCAAGGGTTCTGTGGCCGACTATTTCAAGGCTCAGAGCAAGGATGCAGAGGGGGTGAGCCAGTTTGAGTTGACTTTCGATGTCGTTGGACCCTTTACGGCAGCAAAGAATGCTTCTTACTATGGTAGCAACGACGACAATGGCGATGACAAGCATCCTGACGAACTCATTGTAGAAGCCGTGAAGGCCGCCGATGCCGAAGTAAACTTCCAAGACTACGACTGGGACAATGACGGCGAGGTAGACCAGGTATTCATTCTCTATGCTGGCAAGGGCGAGGCCGACGGTGGATCTGCCAGTACCATCTGGCCACACATGTATTATCTTAGCGCAACTGGCAAGCAACTGACACTCGACGGCGTGCTTATCGATACCTATGCCTGCTCCAACGAGGTTGACTCCTCAGGAAGTATAGAAGGTATCGGCTGCTTCTGCCATGAGTTCTCCCACTGCATGGGCTTCCCCGACTTCTACGACACCAGTTACAGCGGCTGGCATGGCACTGGCAGTTACGACCTGATGTGCAGCGGCTCGTACAACGGCAACACTTTCCAACCCTCTGGCTATAACGCCTACGAGAAGTGGATGTCGGGATGGCTGGAGCCGAAGGTGCTGACCACAGACGTGAAGGTAGAGAACCTGAAGCCTATCAGCGATGGCGGCGATGCCTATATCCTGTATAACAGCGGCAATAGCAACGAGTATTACATAATAGAGAACCGCCAGAAGGTGGGCTGGGATGCCTCGCTGTCCGGTCGCGGCCTGAGTTTCATCCACGTAGACTTCGACAAGACCATTTGGGAAGAGAATAATCCCAATACAAAGGTGACCCAGCAGGATGTGAACAATGCATTAGCGTATGGCATTACACTTCACAAGAACGACCACCAGCGCTTTGCGCTTGTCTGTGCCGACAACAAAGCCGATGATTATTCGGAAGCGAATGACCTCTATCCTTATAGTTCCAATAAGAGTCTGACGGCTACTTCTACTCCCAAGGCGTCGTTGTTCAATACCAATGCTGCCGGCAAAAAGTATCTGGAGAAAGGCTTCACCGAGATTAAGCAAAACAGCGACAAGACCATGTCGTTTATCTATGGTGACCCATCGGCAACGCCCGAACCCGGCCCCGGCCCCGATGATCCTGATCCACAACCACAGCCCGTCTACGCCTTGCCTTTCTATGAGTCGTTCGACAAAAATGCTGGCACGGGCGGCAACGATGGCAAGTGGAGCGGCAACATTGCTATTTCCAGTTTGCTGTTTGACAATGAGGGATGGACTGTGGAACAGAATAAGGGCTATGGTGCCAGCAAGTGTGCAAAATTCGGCATAAGCACCGTATCAGGCAAGACCACCACGCCGTCGATAACTGTCAGCGGCAAGGCCACACTGACCTTCCAGGCCGGGGCATGGAATGCTGCTAATGATATGGAAAAATTGAATCTTTCTGTGTCAGACGGTACTATCGAACCCTCTTCCGTCACCATGACCAAGGGTGCATTCTCCGACTACGAGGCAACGATTACCGCCACGGGCGATGTGAAGGTGACGTTTGCCGCGCTGAAGGGACGCTTCTTCCTCGACGAGGTGAATATTCAGGACGCCGCCACCACCGCTATCAAGACGATGGCTACGGGCAGCACCAATGCCGGGCGTATCTATACCCTTGACGGCCGCTACGTGGGCAACGACTTCAACGCCCTGAACCATGGGCTGTACATTATCAATGGCAGAAAGGTGGTGAAGTAACTGCTGACACTATGCCACAGAATCAATCGCAGATTCGCGAAAGGCCTCGCGCAGGAATGAGACAACACTCAGACCTGCGCGAGCCGCCGCGTTATAAGGTAATCATCCACAACGATGACTTTACACCCATGGACTTCGTTGTGAAGGTGCTGACTGAGGTGTTTTTCAAACAGCCGGCCGAGGCCGAACGCCTCATGCTCCAAGTACACCACGCCGACAAGGCCGTTGTGGGTATCTATAGTTACGACATCGCCGTATCCAAGGCACACAAGGCCACCAGCATGGCGCGTGAGCAGAACTATCCGCTCAGACTGACCATTGAACCGGAAGAATGATAAAGGAAAAGAGAAAAAGAAAAGAATGTCAGAGATAAAACAAACAGACCGCGCGCAGAAGATGCTCAACCAGGCATTAGAAAACTGCAAAGCCTACCGACATGAGTTTATCATGCCAGAACACCTGCTGCTGGCACTAATCCAGGACTTCAACTTCAATTCAGCACTGAACATATTCTATAGTTCATATCAATTTGAAGATCGCCTCAAAAAATATCTGGAAACAGTAGAGACTGTGCCGGAAAAGTTACAGGAAGGAGAGCAAAGCCAGGAACCGGCAACGGATTATATGCCAGAGCCATCCGTACAGATGATGAAGGTAATAGAACTGGCTGTGCAGGCGGTGACTTCGAGCAGTGCGGAAGCATTAGACATACCACATCTGACAAAAGGCATACTCGCGCTTGAAGACTCATGGGCGGCATACTTGCTCAAAGATTGTCTTTATGGCAAGGAAGCCAACTTCTTGAGCCAGCTGATCAATTACTATGAATTCGACGATGACCTTCAGGAACTGGAAGATAATGCAGAGGAATACGGAAGCAAGGCATCATGGAAACGCCTGGTGACATGCATGAACGACCTCTACAAACAGCAGAATCCACTCATCGGAAGGGAACAGGAACTGAAGCGAACCATACAGGTGCTATGCCGCAAGGACAAGAACAACCCGCTGCATGTGGGTGAACCCGGTGTGGGAAAGACGGCACTCGTATGGGGATTGGCACGAATGATAGAGGAAGGCAAGGTGCCGGAGCGACTCATGGGCTGCAAGATATACCAACTCGACATGGGCACGCTGATTGCAGGAACCCAGTATCGGGGCGACTTCGAGAACCGTATCAAGCAGGTGATGGACGGAGTGGCGGCCGACCAGGAATATCCGGACGAACCAGTAGCAAATATTGTTTATATTGACGAGATACACACACTCGTTGGGGCGGGAGCCACCAGCGATAGTTCACTGGATGCATCGAACATGCTGAAACCATACCTGGAATCAGGCACCATACGCTTTATCGGTTCTACAACCTACGAGGAATACAACCGCTATTTTGCCCGTTCAAAAGGAATGATCAGAAGGTTCCAACAAATAGATATTGCCGAGCCAACCATCAATGAGGCAAAGCATATCCTGAGGCAGTTAAAGCCCAGTTACGAGGAATTCCACGAAGTAAAGTATGACGATGAGGCCATAGATTTTGCAGTAGAAGCCAGTGCGAAATATGTGAACGACCACTTTCTGCCCGACAAGGCCATCGACCTGATTGACGAGGCAGGAGCGGCTATGCAAAGCGAAAAGCATGGAGGGGATTGTGTAGTGACTAAGTCACTTATTGCCCAAGTGCTGGCCAAGACCTGCAAGGTAGATACTGTGGCCGACAAGGACGATGAAAGCGAACGCCTCTCAACACTCAACACTCAACTCTTATCACAGATCTACGGTCAGGACGAAGCCATCCGTCAGGTCACCGAGGCCGTGCAGATGGCGAAGGCCGGACTGCTCGACGAGGACAAGCCCACGGCCGCGCTGCTCTTCGTAGGGCCTACGGGCGTAGGCAAGACCGAGGTGGCGCGCGTGCTGGCCAAGGAACTGGGCATCGAATTGGTGCGCTTCGACATGAGCGAATATACAGAGAAGCACGCTGTGGCTAAACTGATAGGCTCGCCCGCCGGCTATGTGGGCTACGAGGACGGTGGCCTGCTGACCGACGCCATCCGCAAGACTCCCCACTGCGTGCTGCTGCTCGACGAAATAGAGAAAGCCCATCAGGACATCTACAACATCCTGCTGCAGGTGATGGACTACGCCCGCCTGACCGACAACAAGGGTCACAAGGCCGACTTCCGCAACGTGATACTCATCATGACATCAAATGCCGGCGCACAATATGCCGGCCAAGCCTCCATCGGCTTCCAGGGAGGCGTGAGCCGCGGCGAGGCCATGCTGAGGCAGGTGAAGAAGACCTTCAAGCCCGAGTTTATCAACCGTCTGAGCGGCACCGTAGTGTTCAACGACATGGACCGGCAGATGGCTACGCTCATCCTGCGAAAGAAACTGCGCGAACTACAGGCAAAACTCACACCGAAGAATATCACCATGACGCTGAGCGACGAAACCTTTGAAAGCCTGCTCAACGAGGGTTTCACCCACGAATA
>JAEEGL014483126.1_pt1 | contig 11479 bp, 4 predicted proteins | sample 9134231 | NCBI WGS metagenome assembly JAEEGL01 (sample SAMN16246548, study PRJNA631951) | gut metagenome | biome: gut microbiome; feature: rumen; material: fiber-attached | host: Bos | place: Iran: Karaj | collected 2018-10
CCGGCTCATTTATGAGCTCAAGCTCCGGTTCATTACCGCTTAATCTTTCAAAGGCATGTGTCTTCATAAGAAAAGCACAGATATTTGCCGCGCATCTGACCATATGGCCTCTTGTGATCTCCCCGCATTCAAGCGAAGAAAGAAGATTATCATCGGTAGAATTAACGGCCGCATCCGGACAAACGGCATAGAAATCATTCTGTGCAAGGACACATCTTGCGAAATCATTGCGGCTTATCCTTCCTCCGACATCGCCGATCTTTGCCCACCAGTCCGTCATAACTATGCCCTTGAAGCCCCACTCTTTTCTGAGTATCTCCGTGAGCAGGTCATGGCGTCCGTTAGTCCATGTGCCGTTTACCGCACCGTAGGTGGTCATTACAGAGTCTGCGCCGCCCTCTTTTATCGCTATCTCAAAGCCCTTAAGGTAGATCTCCCTTAGTGCTCTCTCCGAGATAACACTGTCTATGTCGTGGCGGTGTGTCTCCTGATTGTTTCCGCAGAAATGCTTAAGCGTTCCGCTTACTCCCGCACTCTTGAGCCCTCTGAACTGGGCCGCCGCCATCTTTCCCGTAACCAATGGATCTTCACTGAAATACTCGAAATTCCTTCCGTTAAGGGGATGCCTGTGAATATTGATACCCGGTCCGAGCAGCACATCTATTTTATTCTTTGTCATCTCAACTCCGAGCATTGAAAAAAGCTTTTCGTTAAGATCTATGTTCCAGGTGCATGCAAGACAGGTTCCGTTGGGAAGTGAAAAGGCTCTGGTTCCGCAGTCCATTCTCATTCCGGAAGGGCCATCCGAGCAGCAACCACAGGGAATTCCAAATTCCTTAAGCGACTGACTCACTCCACCGAAAGCTGCGGCTGTGCCGGCCGTAACCTTGGGGCTTCCCATTCCTTCTCCGCGGACAATTGCCGAGAGGTCCTCATCAGAAAGCTGTGCGAGAAACTCATCCATAAGAACCTTTCCGTTCTTTACATCCGAGAGCTTATAACCCTTATCACCCGTATACTCTAAATATACAGGCTTATCGGCATGAGCTAAATCTATGTCTTTGACTGTTGCCAAAGGAACCTGCTCATATTCCGGAGTGTATAAAGCTCCCTCTTTCTTATCTGCCGGGTGAAGCCTCTTAAACTCCTTTATCGGAGCCATCTGAGAAGTCAGTTTTTCAATAATGACCGTCTCATCAAGCATAAAGCTTCCCGCAGCTGTGAGATCAGCGGAACAGTCTCCCGCAAGGAATTCATATTTTCCTGCCTCAAGTATGTAAGAAAACTCCGTATCGGAGCCTCCCTTATCATCATAGGAAGCGATGGAATAAGGCTCAAATTCTATGCTTACCTTCTCACTCTCACCCGGAGAAAGAACGCCGGTCTTTGTAAATCCCGCAAGAGTGATAGCTGGTTTTCCGAGCTTTCCCTGAGGCGCGCTCAAATATAACTGAACCACTTCTTTTCCTGCTGCTTTTCCGGTATTTTTAACTTCAAAGGTGAAGCAGAAAACCGCTCCCTTATCATCGATAACCTTCTTGACAAAGAGCTCGTCGGTAACCGAAATGATCTTTCCCAGTGAATCCTTTAATACAAATTCACAGGGCTTAATCTCAAACTCCGTATAGGACAGTCCGAAGCCGAAAGGATAAAGCACCGCATCTTTATTGAATGTGGAATAATAGCGATATCCTACATAGATATCCTCTCCGTAGCAGTTGTAGTCGATCCTTCCGAAATTAGGGTATGCCGGTGTTTCTTCAATCTTTTTTGCGATCGTGTCCGTGAGCTTGCCCGAGGGACATACCTTTCCGACAATGACATCCGCAGTACCAAGGGCACCGACTTCTCCTCCCTGCCATGCATAAAGAATTGCATCGGGATCAGCCGCCTCGATATCGGTCATGTCAAGGACTGCGCTGACATTCATAAGGACTATCATCTTAGGGAAAGCTTTTCTGACAACCAGGAGATTCTCCCTCTCTGTCTTTGAAAGCCTGTATGCGCCTTCTGCATCGCGGTAATCCTGCTCTTCCCCGGCAGTTCTTCCGATCAGCACTATTGCCGTATCGGACCAGAGGGATGCCTCTTTTGCAAGGCTTTCCGAAACCTCCATCTCCTCCTGGGACCAGGGCTCACTTCCGAAGCCCGCTCCCATATCATAGGGGTGAGCCTCATCAAACTCCGCATACGTCTTTACAAGTCCGGGATTCAGCTCTATCCCGGCATCCGTAAGAGCCTCGGGAACAGTCCATACCTTTCCGGCATTTACCATTCCTCCGCTTCCGGTTCCGCTCTTATAATAGTGGCTTTGGATACGTCCGAAAAGAGATATCCTGCTGCCTGAAGAAAGGGGCAGAACGTTATCTCTGTTCTTAAGGAGAACCACTCCCTCAGCGACCGCAGCTCTTGCAGTATTCTCATATTCTTTAAAATCAAGCTTCATATATCAATACCCCATTATGCCTTGCTTCCAGCATGTCTATTTATCCCTGATCTCCGAATGCAGTGTCTGAAGCGACTTGATCTCGTTCTTCTTTCCCTGCTCCATATAGGCTATTCCGTCAGCCGCAGCCATTGCCGCCGCAATCGTGGTGATATAAGGGATCTTCTTTCTCACGGCAGCCTTTCTTAAGTAGCTGTCATCATTTACACTATCCTTTCCGACAGGTGAATTTATGATAAGATCGATCTCACCGTTTTCGATAGCATCAAGTACATTCGGACGTCCCTCGTAAAGCTTCTTGATCTTGGTAGCCTTTATTCCGGCTTCGGTGACAAGATCGAAGGTTCCGCCGGTAGCGAGTATGTTGAAACCATCAGCCTCAAATTTCTTTGCAACTTCGACGATCTCAGCCTTATCCTTTCTGTTTACCGAAAGAAGAACCGTACCCTCCATGGGAAGAGGCGACTGTACGGCTTCCTGAGCCTTTACAAACGCTTCACCGTATGAGGGTGAAAGACCCAAAACCTCACCGGTCGAACGCATCTCAGGTCCGAGTATGGGATCTACCTCCTGGAACATATTGAACGGGAATGCAGCTTCCTTTACTCCGTAGTAAGGAATGTGCTGTTCTTTAAGAGCGGGTACAGGTGAAGGCTTTCCGGTGATCTCTGAGGTGATGATCTCAGTGGCAAGAGGTACCATTCTAATATTGCATACCTTTGACACAAGAGGAACTGTACGTGATGCTCTCGGGTTTGCCTCAAGCACGAATACCTTTCCGTTCTCAATGGCATACTGCATATTCATAAGACCGCGAACATGCATTTCTTCTGCGATCTTTCTTGTATATTCCTTGATGGTCTCCACATTCTCCGCAGGAATATGTGCGGAAGGGATGATGCAGGCCGAATCTCCTGAGTGAACACCTGCAAGCTCGATATGCTCCATAACCGCAGGAACAAACGCATGGGTTCCGTCGCAGATCGCGTCGGACTCACACTCAAGCGCATGGTTCAAAAATCTGTCAATAAGGATCGGTCTGTCCGGTGTAACACCTACTGCGGCACGCATATAATCAGCCATCTGCTCATCATCATAGACAACTTCCATTCCTCGTCCGCCAAGTACATAAGAAGGACGAACCATAACGGGATAGCCGATCTTCTTTGCGATGGCGACAGCCTCTTCAACAGTGGTAGCCATTCCCGACTCCGGCATGGGAATACCAAGCTTGTCCATCATGGCTCTGAACTGATCACGGTCCTCGGCAAGATCGATGACTTCGGGTGAAGTGCCGAGTATGTTTACACCGTATTTCTTAAGATCGGCCGCAAGATTAAGCGGTGTCTGTCCGCCGAACTGAGCGATCACTCCCAGAGGCTTTTCCTTCTCGTAGATACTGAGAACATCCTCAAGTGTAAGGGGCTCAAAATACAGCTTGTCGGAAGTATCATAGTCAGTGGATACCGTCTCGGGATTGCAGTTTACGATGATCGTCTCGAATCCCATCTTCTTAAGAGCCATTGCAGCGTGTACGCAGCAGTAGTCGAACTCGATACCCTGACCTATACGGTTAGGTCCGCCGCCTAAGATCATGATCTTCTGCTTGTCAGAAACGGGATCCTTATCCTCTGAATTATAGGTCGAATAGTAATATGCGCTGTCCTTGGTTCCGCTAACGTGAACGCCTTCCCAATTCTCCACGACGCCGATAGCTTTTCTTCTGTTTCTGATCTCCTCTTCTGAAACCTCAAGAAGCTGGCTTAAATACTTATCCGAGAAGCCATCCTTCTTTGCTTTTGTAAGGATCTCGTCGGAAGGAAGGCTGCCCTTTATCTTAAGCAGTGCTTCTTCCTCTTCAACAAGCTCCTTCATCTGCTCAAGGAAATAGTGCTTAACCTTGGTGATATCAAATATTTCTTCGGGAGTAGCACCCTTTCTGAGTGCCTCGTAAATGAGGAAATATCTCTCACTTGAAGGAACCGAAAGCTTATTTAGAAGCTGCTCCTTAGTAAGCTCCCCGAAATTCTTTACATGGCCGAGTCCGTATCTTCCGGTCTCTAATGAGCGGATAGCCTTCTGGAACGCTTCCTTGAAATTCTTTCCGATGCTCATTACTTCGCCGACCGCACGCATCTGAGTTCCGAGCTTGTCCTCAACGCCCTTGAACTTTTCAAATGCCCAGCGCGCGAATTTGATAACAACATAATCTCCGTCGGGAACATATTTATCGAGCGTCCCGTACTTTCCACAGGGAATATCGCGAAGTGTAAGTCCGCATGCAAGCATAGCGGATACAAGGGCAATAGGGAATCCCGTTGCCTTTGATGCAAGTGCGGATGAGCGCGAAGTGCGGGGATTGATCTCAATAACAATGATTCTGTCCGAAACCGGATCGTGTGCAAACTGCACATTGGTTCCGCCTATTACCTGAACCTTGTCAACAATCTTGTATGCCTGCTCCTGAAGCTTTGCCTGACATTCTTCCGAAATCGTAAGCATCGGTGCGGCGCAGAATGAATCTCCGGTATGAACACCGAGGGGATCGATATTCTCGATAAAGCAGACGGTGATCATGTTGCCTTCGCTGTCTCTTACAACCTCGAGCTCAAGCTCTTCCCAGCCCAGGATCGATTCTTCCACAAGAACCTGTCCGACAAGTGAAGCCTGAAGGCCTCTTGCGCAGACAGTCTTTAATTCTTCTTTGTTGTAGACAAGACCGCCGCCGGCTCCACCCATTGTATACGCGGGGCGGAGTACTACGGGATATCCGAGTTTTTCGGCTATGCCAAGCGCCTCATCAACAGAATAAGCAACCTCTGAGCGTGCCATTTCGATTCCGAGCTCATTCATTGTCTCCTTGAATTCGATGCGGTCCTCACCGCGCTCAATGGCATCCACCTGTACACCGATAACTTTGACTCCGTATTTGTCAAGTACTCCGGCTTTGTTAAGTTCGGCGCAGAGATTAAGTCCCGACTGTCCTCCGAGATTGGGAAGAAGTGCATCAGGTCTCTCCTTTGCGATTATCTGTTCAAGTCTCTTTACATTGAGCGGCTCGATGTATGTAACATCCGCCGTCTCGGGATCTGTCATGATCGTTGCGGGGTTTGAGTTGACAAGAACGATCTCATAGCCCAGCTTCTTTAAAGCTTTGCAGGCCTGGGTTCCCGAGTAGTCAAACTCGCAGGCCTGACCGATGATGATGGGGCCTGATCCGATGATAAGTACTTTTTTAATGTCTTCGCGCTTTGGCATTTTCATTTCCTCTCTGTAATTAATAATACAACAATATCCCAGTGGAAGATGTCCGCTGAGATATTGATTAATTCCGGTATGTTTACTCTTCTTCCGGTGCTTTCTTTAAGATAAGGTTTGTAAGGATACCGAGAATAAGTGCACATGCAACTTCGGTGATCGTAACTGAGCCGAAGTTCAGGGTAAGTCCTCCGATACCTGCGATAAGGATAACAGATACAACGAAGAGATTTTTATTCTTGTTGAGATTAACGTTCTGGATCATCTTGAGACCGGATACTGCGATGAATCCGTAAAGTGCCATACATACACCGCCCATTACACAGCTGGGTATCGAATTAACGAAGGCAATGAAGGGTGAGATGAATGAAATGATGATCGCACCGCAAGCGGCAGTGATGATAGTGTAAACGGAAGCGTTCTTTGTGATCGCAACGCAGCCGATGGACTCGCCGTATGTGGTGTTGGGACAGCCGCCGAAGAATGCTCCCACCATTGATCCGACACCGTCTCCGAGAAGAGTCCTGTGAAGACCGGGCTGCTTTAAGAGATCCTTCTCAATGATGGATGAGATATTCTTGTGGTCGGCAATATGCTCTGCAAATACAACGAATGCAACAGGAATATACGCTGCAGCGATGGTTCCGATGTATGATGCATTTAATTCGCCGAATCCGGCGCCGGCCTTAAGGAATGTAAAATCGGGAACCGAGAAGAAGGTTCCGATCGTAACTCCTCCGGCTGTAAGGCTCTTGAATGAGTCGAAGGAAAGAAGCTTGATCGCGTCGATGCCTGCTGCATTTCCGATGAGTGTCATCACAAGGCAGAAGGCATATCCCGCAAGGATACCGAAAATGAAGGGAATGAGCTTTGCGGTCTTCTTTCCGTATGTTGAGCAGAGCATCGTGACAGCCAGTGTAACAAGTCCTGCGATGAGTGCTGCAACGGGTGTTGCAACTGCCACGCCTCCCGCATCCTTAACGCCGCCGGTGAGGATATCTCCAACCGCATTTCCCGCAAGTGAAAGTCCGATGATCGCAACCGTAGGTCCGATAACTACTGCCGGCATAAGCTTGTTGATCCAGTCAACACCGACAAACTTTACGATAAGAGCGATGACTACATATACAAGACCTGCAAAAACCGCACCGAAGATCAGCCCCAGATAACCAAGGGACATTGAAACGCCTCCGGCGAATGCCGCACACATGGATCCGATGAATGCAAATGAAGATCCGAGGAAAACAGGGCTCTTTCTTTTTGTAAAAAGCACATAGATGAGAGTGCCGACACCGGCACCGAAAAGAGCTGCCGCAGGACTCATATCGTTTCCGATAATGATCGGAACGACCAGCGTCGCTGTCATAATAGCGAGCAGCTGCTGAAGTGCAAATACGACGAGTGGTCCGAATTTCACTTTGTCATCAACCTGATAGATAAGTTTCATGATGTCTCTCCTTGGAAAAAAAACAATTATATTATTTTGTCGGTATATAGGTGCTCCGGAATATGCCACATACTATATATAGTATAGAAGTTGACATAATTTTCCTTGTGACCACTATATACCGACATACATAATATCATAGGATATATCAAAATGTAAATTCAAAAATAAGTATTTTTTAAAGTCTGAATATAGGAATAATTTCATTCCGAATTCAGTATTTTTTTCCCCTCTTCAGCCCCTCGTAGAGCTGCCTGTAATTCTCGTATCTCTCCTTTGCTATTCTGCCTGTTTCTACCGCCTCCTTGACTCCGCAGTCGGGTTCGCTCATATGAGCGCATCCCGCAAATCTGCAGGAAGGCTCTTCGGGAACAAATTCCGGATAGCACTTCCAGAGGTCTTCTTTTTCTATGCCGCAAACAGAAAGCTCAAGGCTGGAAAAGCCTGGAGTATCGCATATATATGTATCGTCATCCCAGAGCGAAAAAAGCTCCGAATGCCTTGTGGTATGTTTTCCTCGCTCGATCTTCTCCGAGATATCCCCGGTCTCCATTACAGTCCTTCCGGCAAGGAGATTTATCAGCGAGGATTTACCCACTCCCGACGGTCCCGCAACCGTAGTCGTCTTTCCCGTCAGATACTCACGAAGTTCCTCTATGCCTTTATTCTCCCTTGCGCTCACAAGAAAAACCTTATAACCCGCAAGCTCATATATTTTCCTAAACTGCTCTCCCGCACTGTTCTTATCAAGATCCGACTTGTTAAAAGCGATTGCGCAGGGAAGTCCCTGATTCTCCAAAATGATCAGCATCCTGTCAACCAGATTTAAGGGTGGCTGAGGACTTGCAACCGCAAAAATGACGAGCGCCTGATCCACATTTGCGACAGCGGGCCTTATCAGTTCACTTTTCCTGTCATATATCTCTATGACATTTCCGATACTCTTTTCGGCATCTATCACTTCGACAAGGCAGTCGTCACCTACGAGGGGTTTTTTCCTGTCTTTTCTGAAAACACCTCTCGCCTTGCATTCATATATGCGCTCGGCGGTCTTTACATAGTAAAAACCGCCGATCCCTTTGATGATCTTTCCGCTTATGGGCATATAAATCATTCCTGTATAAATTCTACGCTTCTTGTAAAGCTCTTAGTTTCGGTTCCTCCCTGTGAAACGACCTTCTCGTTTCCGTCCGCATCCCTCTCGATAACGGGATCAGACTGAACATCATATGACATTGTTATCGTTCCGGTAGAAGTTGAAAGACCGTAATATGTTCCTCCCGAATAAGGGAAGTTGGTCTCTGAAGTCTCTATTATGACATTCCCTGCCGCATCCTTGACAACGATCTTGACGCTCATACCCGTCCTGTAATCCGGCGCTTCCTCTGCACTTGGAGATGAAATATATGCTTCGAATCTGTAGGAAACCGCTGTAGCTCCGATGCTGATAGCGATATCCACGGTCGTGCCCTTCTCGACATATTCTCCCGCCGCAACACTCTGCTGGCATACACGCTCTGCAGCAACAGTATCACTGTTAACGGAAGTCTGGGTTCCGATTGACAAGCCTGCCTCGACAAGCCTCGACAGTGCATCCTCTGCAGTAAGTCCCACGAGATTGGGAACCTTGACATTTGTATCATCAGGTCCTTTGCTTACGATTATCTGGATCGTGCTTCCCTTGGGAACCGTTGTTCCCGATTCGGGTACTACACCGATAACGCAGCCCTCGTCAACCTCATTGTCAAACTGTTCAACCTTCGATACCTTGAAGCCTTCCTTGGTAAGTGCGTTGGCCGCCGACTCATAGGTGACTCCGGCAACCGCGGGGATCTCCACGCCGCTGACTCCACTGCTGACACGCAGCGTGACCGCGCTTCCCTTGGGAATCTCCTTACCTTCAGTCAGGATATTTCCGGCTTCGTCCTTCGCCTCGATGACAAGTCCCGCCTCAACACTGTCGGATTCCTCATACACAGGATTTACGGTAATTCCGAGAGCAAAGAGGGCGTTCCTTACTGTGTCGATATCGCCGCCCGCCATGGCAGGAAGCTTTACCGATTCGATGACAAGATTATTGAGATCAGTCTCATCTTCTCCTATGACGGGACTGGTGTTCTCGGTCTCGGTTTGCGGAATCTTAGCTGTATTGTTCATCTTTCCGATGATAGTTATGGCAAGAGCTATGATGATACCGACAATTATCACACCGGCAGCGATCGCAATGATGGTGGTTATCTTTTCCATCTTGGGATTGTAGTCTTCCTCGTTCTCCAATCCGCTCTGTCTGTTGTAATTATTATATCTTTCATTATAGTCTTCGTTATATGTGTTTTCGGAATATCCTCCCTCCTGATAGCCCTGAGGATCATTTTCGGATTCGTAGCCTTCACTGCTGTATCCATCCTCATACTCGGGATAAGTACCTTCATCGTATCCGCCTTCCTGATATTCGGCTTCGTAAGCTTCCTGAGGGTTTTCAGCATATTCCCCGGGATAGTTCTCCGCATACTCTTCGCCCGAGATCTGGGAAGTATTTGCACCGGGAGCGAGTTTCATTAGATGCTCCGAAACATTTTCCGCCGCTTTTGCGTTCTGTACGTCCTTGATCTTCGCAACATCCTCCTCTGAAACCACTCTGGTCCCGCCCAAAGCATTCTGATCGTCGCGCACCACAAAATCAACATCCGGAGTGAGCAGAGCCTGCTTTAAGTCCGCTATAAGCTCCGGCATGCTCTGGTATCTGCGGTCGGGAGATTTCTCACAGCATTTATAAATGATCGACTCAACACACTGGGGGATTTCGGGTACATACTCCCTCGGCGAAGGCATTGCCTCCTGAATATGCTTGATTGCTATGGCAACGGTAGTCTCTCCGTTAAACGGAACTCTTCCGGTAAGCATCTCAAACATGGTGATGCCAAGTGAATAGATATCACTCTTTTCATCGGAGTATCCGCCCCTTGCCTGCTCGGGTGATGTATAGTGCACCGAGCCCATAACATTTGATGTGATTGTATTGCTTGTGGCAGCCTTTGCAATACCGAAATCGGTCACCTTGACCTTGCCGTCTCTTGAAATGATGATGTTCTGCGGCTTGATATCGCGGTGAATTATATGATTAGCGTGCGCAGACTCGATACCTAAGCTCACCTGAATAGCGATGCTCACAGCCTCTTTATATGTAAGCCTCGCCTTCTTCTCAATATATTTCTTTAAAGTGATACCCTCCACAAGCTCCATGACTATATAGTGGATATCATTTTCTTCACCGACATCATATACATTTACGATATTCGAATGCATCAGACCGGCTGCAGCCTGGGCCTCAACCCTGAACTTCGAGACAAAATTCTCGTTTTCACCGAATTCCGCCTTGAGCACCTTGATCGCAACATTTCTGTTGAGCTTGTTGTCAAGTGCCTTATAGACATCTGACATTCCGCCCGTTCCGATCTTTTCGATGATCTCATATCTGTCGTTTATTACCATTCCTATCTTAACCATGTTCTACCTACATTTCTTCGTATTTAACGAGCACTACTGAAATATTGTCCTTGCCGCCCTGCTCGTTAGCAGAATCTATCAGCGTCTCAACTGCTGCTTTAAGGTCTTCGGCTTCACTGATCATCCTGCTTATATCACGGTCATCAAGCATATTTGTAAGTCCATCGGAGCAGAGCATGATAATATCTCCGTCTCTGAGTTCCTCAGTGTAGATATCACACTCGACATAATCCTTCACGCCCACGGCTCTGGTTATAATATTCTTGTCCGGGTGATTCTTAGCCTGTTCCCGCGTAATGCCGCCGCTTCGGATCATATCCTCCACCAGCGAGTTATCAACGCTGATCTGGCGAAGTGAACCGTTCCTTTGAATGTAGATCCTGCTGTCGCCCACATTTACAGCCTGAAGAAATCTCCCCACAAAAGTAGCAGCCACAACGGTCGTTCCCATTCCCTGATACTGCCTGTCGGCATTTGCCCGGGTGAAAACTTCGCTGTTGGCTGACTCTACCGCTTTTACCAAAAGAGTCTGCGAATTCTTCTCAAATGAAGTCTCGATAAAGCTCTCCATGACATCCACCGCCGTTCGCGATGCATAATCGCCTGCCGCATGTCCTCCCATACCGTCGGCGACGATAAAGAGGTTTGAGAGATTGCCTATCTTTTCGGTATATGCATATACATAATCCTGATTTATTTTTCTTTTCTTTCCAATATCTGTTCTGGAAAAACAAGTAAGCACTGTTAATTCTCCTGCATGACTTTCCTTCGCAGCTGCCCGCAGGCACCGTCGATATCCCGTCCCATTTCCCTTCTTATAG
>JAEEGL014568898.1_pt1 | contig 11479 bp, 8 predicted proteins | sample 9134231 | NCBI WGS metagenome assembly JAEEGL01 (sample SAMN16246548, study PRJNA631951) | gut metagenome | biome: gut microbiome; feature: rumen; material: fiber-attached | host: Bos | place: Iran: Karaj | collected 2018-10
CCTGTTTCAGTAGTATGCGTATCTTGCTGCTGTCTGTGTGGCTTGCAATCATAGCATCAAGGTATTCTTGCTTGTCTATTTTGCTCCAATCCACACACAACTTCAGACGTTTCTTGAAAATCAAATCAAGCCAGATGCGGGTCGAACGACCATTGCCTTCCATGAAAGGATGAGCAGCATTCATCTCCACATATTTATCGACAATCTGGTCGAAAGTTGTCTCCGGCATTTGCTCCACAGTTTTAAGAAAGCCATGCAAATGCTCCGCCAAACAGAACAGGGTATTGCCTTTGGCAATTGTCTTGGTGCGTATCTTGCCGGCAAAGTCGTAGAGACCGCCGAAAAGGTAGGCGTGGATTTGTTGTAGTGATTTTACCTTGCCAACGTCCCGGCTTGATACGAGATTGCTCTCCCATAGTGTGTAGGCTTTTTTTCTACTTTGTCCGTCTATTGTGTTTTCGCTATATTTAAACCAATCGAGGAAAGCCATCGCCTGGCTGTTAGGTATCGCTTTCGCAAGTTTTTCGACACCCGACTGGCTGATTACGTCGGTGTTATACTTCTTTCCGTCGGCGGCAGTGAGTTTCAGTTGGGTAGTGTCACTAACCACCTCGCTCTGTTCTTTCTTTAGTTTGGCCTTGAGGTATTTCCAATAGTTTCGGTTCTTCTCGTGGTCTTCCTGTTCATTGATGGCCCCAACAACATCGAGAACCGAAAACCACCATTGGTTTTGTTTTTCGTCCCAGATTGCGCGAACCTTGTGGTCTTTATAGAATCGTATGGAGCTCTTAGTGGTCATTGTCCATTTAATAATACCAATACACCGAACATTTATTCTTCGGTATTGTAATACACCTTATAGTATTTGCCTTTTTCGTCTTCACCCTGTTCCACGTGGTCACGGTTGCCGTCTATAATGATTTGGATTTTCTTATCGAGGCGGATGATGCGTTTATAGCTTCGTTGCTGCTTTTTGAAAGCGTGTTGTGAAATAGTGAAACTGTCATCTATCTCTGTCGCATGTTCCTCCTCAAAAGATTTCTTGTAGTTCTTGAAACTTTCGATTACTTCGGGTTGCTCAATTACTTCGTTGGCAAAGTCTTCGATGTCAAATGTATCTTTTTCCTTAAAGAACTGTAGCGAACGGTTCAGCAAGTCAATCTGGTCTGCCTTGGGCACCTCGAACTCCTTGGGCAGTTCCTTGGTGATAAACTGCTTGGCCATAGCCATGACATTCTCTGTGTTGGCATACTCGTCCTTGCGTTGCCGCACATGCAGGAAGTCGTCAATCCAGTACTGCGCATCTACACCCCGATTGGTGTTATCCACCACGGCAACTACATAGCCGTTTTCGCGGTCTTTATTGAAGATAAGGCAGCCTTTATCGAGTTTCTTGATATTGATTCCCTGCTCACTTTCGAGGTTAAAATTGCCTCCTTCGCGCAGCACTTTCAAAAAAGTGTCCTTGTTCTCCGACTTGAACAGCCCCACAGCATCCACTGCCTCGCCGTCAAGCAAACAATCTTTGAAATATACGGTGTAAAACTCTCCACCTTTGATTTTTGGGTGTGTACTTTGTTCATACAGATGCTTGGCAAGATTCACCGACTGCTCATACAAAGCCTTTGGGTTGTCAAAGATTACATTTGCAGCGCCATACACTACATTATATTCGATGCCGCTATCATGGTAAAGTTGGAAGTATTCTTCGGAGGTGAAAGAGGAGAGAAAAAAATTTAATAGCACTATGCGTAACCCTTTGTTTTCTGTATTCAAAAATGAAGATGAAAGAAGAAGGTTTTCAGCTTCACCTCTGTTGCCGACATAATGAGTCGTTGCGACTTCTAAATTACATTTTACTATATCTATCATAATACTAACACCATAAAGTTTGTATTGCAATTAATTCATCATCATCAAAACACCAATTATCCGTGATGGAAAACTGTCTGTATGTTAATCCCCAAAAAATAACAAATATTTCTGGTTGAGTAAGAAATGATATCTCTGCATAACGATTTCTATTGTCATCATAAATATGTTGAATCTTTGTATTGTTTTCTTTAATAAAGTCTTCTATCTCGTTTTCTATCTTAATTTGTTCTTCTGATGTGAAAAAATTTAAGATTGATTTCATTTGTTTGACAGATAACTCTCTGTCAAAATCCGTAAGAGCATATTTATACACCTTTCCTTCTAATTTTCGCAATAACGCATAGACAATGTCGTTTTTGTGCGATTTCAAATACTCATTTACTTTGGAAAACTCTTCATCGGCTAATTCGTATAATGACAATAGACGATATATCCGATGCTTCATTTCATCAGGAAGTTCGATATCTTGTTTATAATATAATATATGAGCTGAATTTGCCCAAGCATGCTGATTCATAGTTCTGACCTGGATTTCAAAAATAAAATCAGAATCATCAAAGTCTATAATATCAGTCTTGATCGATACGTCATAATGGTTTGATTGGTAATCTAATCGGTTAAAATCAATCTGTTCTTTCTTTTTTTCGATTTTTCTTACTGTAAATGAGGTGCCTATTATACTATCAACAATATCTAAATCTGATAAAAAAGGACACACGACTCTTACACCTAATTTGTCTCTCAAATCATCATAAGTATAAGGTCTCTCTTTTGATTTTCGCTGTATTTTTTTGATAATGCTTTGAATCTCTTTTGTCCTAAAAGATATTTCGGGATGCATTTCTTTTTTATACAAAGCATCTTTTAAGAAAGAAACAACCTTTTCTCCCAAATTTATTAATTTGGGTTCTTCTTCTTTCCATTTTGTTGCAATTTGTGACGCATCCATTATTTTATCTTCTTTATTCTTGATTCTATAGTGGCTGTACAGATGTCCGTTTGCTCATCTCGTTGCAAATTAACCTTGCCTTCCAATGAACCATTTGATCCCATAATTGAAATGCCGTTCTCAAATTGCAATAATATCTTCTCTACATGGGAATTGACCAAAGTGTTATCTTTTGTGTATGTCTCAAAAGCAAAGTTTTTACTTGTTAAGAATAGCTCGTATTGATTTTTGTGCTCTGTGCAAATCAAATAATTATTTGCAAATTCTCTCGGACTAATTGTGTTCTGATTCATTTGAAGATATGAATTCAAATCCTGGACATATTTGGCGCGAGTTAAGACATCAGGTATGCTATCAATAAATTCTCTTGTATGGTTATAGAAATTCTTTGTGGCTATCTTAGGATCGTTGTAAGGAAAACAACCCAGAAAATCGAGGAAAAACGAGTTTGTCCCTTTTTTATCTTTAATATTAATTTGATAATCCATCAAAATTCCATCATAATCAATAGAAAACGTACTTCTTTCAACGATTAGTGCTACCTTAAACACCTTCGTTTTATTTGTAAGCATTAAATCTCGTACTTCTGCAACATTGAAAGTTCGTGTTGTTTGGTCTAAAACGAGTTGAGCCCCGTTATCTCTTTCTAATTTTAATATTACGCATACCTGACGAGTAACAATAGTTCCTTTGATGATTAATAGTATTCCGGCGGAATTACTTCCGATTTGTTTGTCAAAAAGACTTTGGGCAATTCGCTTTGATGACTCTATAAAAACATCATCTGACCCTAACAATTCTCTTACACAATCAGGAACTGGAGATGTTGTTTCATCTTTAAAGCAAACTTTAAAGGCTTGATCGCTATTTAAAGCTGATTTTACTTTGTCTTGAAAAAAGAGTCGTAATCCGTCTGTGATTGTGCTCTCATTTTCACTACAATAAGGGGTGCCTTCTTCGTTTTTCTTGTGTTTTGGAATATCATGAATAATAAGTCGTTCAATGATAAGTTGAGAATAGTCAATTCTTGCCATAATCCTTATTTTATATTGTTAATAATGCCGTTCATTATTGTTATTGCATCTTGCTCTTTCAGATATGCTTGGTATCGGAGTTCGTTTGCTTGTAATACCTTGTCGTTTATTTCTTTTTGCTTCATTTCGTTTTTGAGTAATGGAATCTCAATATTTTGAACTTGGGTAGTGTCTATCTCGTCAACCACAGCACCAAATGTATTACGTTTGATCAGCTGCAAAGCATACTCTGTACTCAACCAGCAATAAAGGTATCCAGCAATTTGGTCGCTGGCAGGAATAATTCTGATGATATGGTCGCTACCTATCCAGTTAGTCCAATGTTTAGGAACAATTGTTGTTTTCCCTATTGTACCACTACGTGTGATTAAAATGCTGTTTTCTTTTAGTTTCAGTTCTTCATCTATGTCAGAATGAGCAAGATATTTTTCCGAGGATGGATTGAGTTCATTAATCTGTTTTCCACCAATTAGTTTTGTTCCATGTGTTGCCTCAACATACGTTCTTTTGAAACGTGTGGGAAGTGCTACATCCTTTGTAATATTACTATCCCCACAATAGCGGATTTCGTTCGCGTTTTTCTTTAGCAAATTGAGGATTGTTGTACAAATAGGTGTATGATACGAGCAATCCAATCGCAGTTTTAGTTCGCTTAATTTGGTGGTGTAGTTTCGCAGGTCAACGTCTTTGTCAAAGTATGTTGGTTTCAGTTGCTCAATAGGTGGCAACTGTAGTTCTTCGTATAGAATTTGTTCGGCTTCGTCTATTAGTTCATTGGACTTGTCTCGAAGGTCGTATGATTCAACAACTAGATTGTGAATCTTTCTCTTTGTTGGGTCTGGTGCATTAGGAATGATGATGTTCTTAAGATGTTCTGGCTCTATATGCTGTACAACTGCTCCATAATTGTTGGTCTGCAGCATTTGCTGACCTATTGGTGTACAGAAATAGGCATACACATAGCCCAAATCACAATCTGAACGGAAGAAAACCCTAATTACATCGTCCGAATAGACTTTTCCGATTGTGGTCCTTGAAGATATAGCACACTTGCCTATTGTTCCAGAGCGGGATAGAAGCAATGAATTAGGCTTTATTTCAATACCTTTGATACTTTTGTAGGTCTTCCCTGAGATAAACTTTGAAGGTTTGGGCTGTATTTCACCTAACTGGGAAGGGAGAAAAAAGGGGATGCCATCTTCTTTCTCTACATAAATACGTTTAAATCGACCAGGATAAGAGGCCTCTGATACTAAACCATCTTTGCCCCATAAATGTACATACCCATATTGGCAATGCGCTACTTTGTATTTCGCCGCTTTGGCTTCGAGATTGAAGGCGCTGGCCTCAAAACGAGTGTTGTTGGAGTATATCTCCGAGAGTGCCACTGAGGTATATTTCAGTGGATCCGGCGCAAGGGGATCGATTATATCAATCTTTTCTGGTTGCAGCTTGCGGGCAAGATTACCTGTTACCATGCTATACCCTCCTGCTTTTTCCATTTAGCAAATACGTCGGCAACCAATACCGTCTGGTCGTTGATACCTCTCTCCTGACGAGTCTCCTTTCTGTAAACAAGGTTGCCATCTGCGTCTTTCTCTGCAACCAAGTCTTCTTTCTCCGTCATGATAATGTTGCCCTTTTCGTCACGTTTGTACAAGATATTGCCACGCTTGTCGTGACCGATATGGTCAATCATTGTCATGAAGATGTTGTAGTCAATAATCTGTCTGGACTTTTCCTCTTCGTCTATTTCATATTTGGTTTTCTTCAGAAGGAAAAGAATAGAACATTGCGTGCCGTTGTGAGGTTGAAAAGCATCGGCATGCAAATCAATGCTGGCTACAATTCTGGTCTTTTTAATCAACCAGTAGCGAATGTATTCCAACCCTGGAGAGCCCAATATGCTGTCTGGTAGTACAATGGCAGTTCTGCCTCCCTCCTTCAGTAATTGCAGGATTCTTTCTATGAAGAGTTGCTCGGGTGGCACACTGCTTTGCAGCCGTTCCGTCATATGCCAACTGCCGTTGCTGTCTTTCTGCCAGATGTGCCCCAAGTCGAACTGTTCAAGTATTTGCGTGTCGCGTATGGGAATTTTTGAGCCAAAAGGTGGGTTGGTGACAATTACGTCAAAGAATCCTAAAGTATTATGATTCTTGATGCTGCCATTGTCAATATGGAGGGCATCCTCCAGATGAGCTCTGACGCCACTGTCCCATTCTTGGGGCGGAAGCAGGGTGTTCATCTGGAATATGTTGCCATTACCGTCATTGTTCATCACCATATTCATCTTGGTGGCCTTAACCAAAGATGGATCAATGTCGAATCCAAAGAAGTTCTCTTTTGCCGTTTCTGATATTTTATCGGTGTAAGCCTGCTGTATGTCGCTGCTCCACGATGCCTGTTCACCATATAATTTTTCGAAGCGTTCTTTCAAACGCTCAATTGCCTTGTTCATGGCGGTTACAACAAAGCCTCCTGTTCCGCAGCTGCTGTCAAGAACTTTCTCGTTGTCTTTCGGGTTAATCATATCCACGGCCATTTTCATCACATTGCGCGGAGTGAAAAACTGCCCTCTGTCTCCTCGTAAATTGGCACCGACTATTTCTTCATATGCCTTACCTTTAATATCAATATTAGTTTTAAGTAAGGCATATTTCTGAAGTTCTGCGACAACAAACGTCAATGTTCTTGGATGAAGATTCAATGTGTCGTTGGCAGCAAAAATCTGGGAATTCTTTTTCTTTACAGCCTCAAAAATGTTGCTTATACGCCTATAAACAGACGCTTGACCATCCTTATAGTTACGCTCCTTGCTGGTGGTATAGAACTGGATGGGGTCAAGTACTTGATGCTCGTCGTGAATCTTGCAGAATATCACCTTTAAGAACTCGAAGAAAGCTTCGTTTGGCTGTAGTCCTTCGTTGCTATATATGATGTTGTGGCAGGTACGAAATACAAACAGCAGGTTGTCATCGTAGGCTTTTTTCAGAGTGTTTCTATTGGGGCGTTCATTCTCATCGGTTGAACCGTCAGCTGAAGGGATATCGTTAAATTCACTAAAAACAAAATGGCCTTTTTCATCGACGGACTTTCGGTACACCGTCTTGTGCAGTCCGTTTGTCCACATACCCCATTCGCAATTGTTGCAAGCCGACATATAGGTCTTGAGTTGTTCAATGCCATTGTCTTTGTCTGACGGTTTGACAGCCTCTTTCTTGCATTCAATAATAATTTTGATGCGGTGCTGGTCTTTTTTGTCCACCTCAGTCAATACATCATCAGAGAAAACTACTATATCTGCACGTTTACGACCGGAACCCATCTGGATGGGATATTCAACCGCAATTTTTTCTTTAGGGTACTTATGCTCGTTCACCAAGCGTTTTTCAACTGTTTGACGAACGTACTCTTCTGGCGTATCATTGCGGATGGTGCCGTCTACATAATCGCGGATTTTGCCTTCAGGAATGACTATAACTTTATCTATTTCTGCCATTTTATATTTTCCTCTATATTATTCTGCAAAAATACGATTTATTTGCGACATGGCAAAATGTTTTTTTTCAACTGCTGTTGAAAATGATAGTGGCGCTATAAAATGGTCGCAGAGAGACCGCCGAAGGATCACCGAAGGGTTGTCGGCTGAAAATCAAGGAATTGCTGTGGTTTGTGATTCTTGTATGCAATGCATTGGTTATCAGGAGATATGTAATTGCCACAAAGAAGGCATATATAACCCACAAAGAAGGGGAAGAGAATACGTGAATGTGTTAATGTGTTAATGTGTTAATGCGTTAGTGGCTGTGTAAGAATGCGGGAATGCGTTTGCTCCTCAAGGTCGCAGGCCGTGTCTCCAATGGAGCCAGGCAGAATGTGGGAATGTGTTGGATGGTACTATAATCCCTTGATGGCGGTCTTTACTTCGTCGATGATTTGAAGACAGCGTTCGCGGGACATCTTGGTGTCTTTTTCGGATAAGTATTTGGTTGCTTAATGTTGTTTCAAAGGGGGTAAAGAGGAAGTAAGCACCAAGTAGGCAGGGAGTATCTTGATGGGTAAAAAAAGAACCTCAAGATGAGGCTCTTTTATGGTAGAAGGGGAGGGCGTCAGTCTTTGTGGACGGGTTGGCCTTCGGCCCACCTGTTAGTGCCTCGGGAGAATAAGCGTGCTACTTCTCCGTTCGGCTTTTGAACGGGTTCCGAGGTGAGGCCGTCGCTGTGGGTCAAATAGTGTGGGTTAACGAATGTTCATTGTGGCTTTTATGCTGTCAAGATGGGCTTTGTAGGTGGAGACGGTAGTGATGCTGTCCGGTGAGAGGAGTGGGGTGTAGTAATCGGCAGCCATGGGTGCGGGAGCGTCAATGACGATCTCCCGTCGGGATTCTTCAATGAAATTATGAAGCTCTTCTTCGCTGATACCGATTACAGCCATATTTTTTTTGTTCATGTATAGCAGATGGTTGGCATTGAATTTCATGTAGCATATCTTGTTATGCTTCAGTCCTAAGGATTCGCGCATTGCCGGGTTGCGCAACACTTTCGAGCAACGGTATTTACCTGGATATTGGTCGGGATTCTTGAGTATCATGTCTTCCTGCGCTCCGTCTTCGTCTATCCATTTGTTCCATTCATCAGCCATGACACGCATATAGTCGAAGCAGTATTCCACATTGTTGATAAACTGGAAGCTTCCCATGTTTTTCCAAGTCTCGAGGGTACTGGAGAAGATACTTTCCGCCGCACGGTCATATACGATTTGGAAGTTAAAAGAGGCTGTTCTCATCAGCATACTTAATTCGTTCTCAGGCAACAATTCCAGTTCATCGACTGGCACACTCAAGAGCCATGTGCAAACAGAATCGGCTTGTTCCAGTCTCTCGATTCCGTCGAGCTGATCGTTGGCGAAATTCTCGATGCTTGCCATCACCATCAGTGCCGACAGACGACGGTCTTTGGCCCGCTGATGACTTTCGAGTAGCTGGGCGGCCACGATGGTGAACACCAGCGAGATGGTGGTACCAATAATGATCATGCCAATTTGGGACCAGAAACTTTTTCCTTTCCCGTCTACTTTGATTTTCGGAGGGCGGATAATATTGATAGATGCCATGAGTAATAATATTTTACTTGAATGCTATTCAATCATTATTTATGATTGCAAAGATACGCACTTTCCCCGACATGGCAAAATCTTATTTCCATACCTACTGCCTTAGGGGCTGGTGTTTTTACATCATTCTTGCCATTGATCGCTTAGCTGCTCGAATAGCACAGGTATTCTTGTAGGTCCGCTGTTGCTCCAGCCGATGCGCACGATGACAAGGTTCTTGTGAGGGTTGACGTAAAGCACCTGCTCGCAGATGCCAAGGGCGTAGTAGCCGGAATATTGTGGACGGATGTAGCCTTCGTAGTTGATGTTGTACCAGTTGAAATGGTAGCCGTGATAGCTGGTGTCGCAGTCGGCGGTCTGGTGTATCCAATCCTCGCTCACGATACGTTTGCCGTCCCATTGCCCATTATTCAAGTAGAGCCGGCCAATCTTGGCAAGGTCGTGGATGGTGAGCGTGATGCCGCCGAAGGAGTGGGCAAAATCGTGCTTGCGGCTGTCGATGTTGACCAGCGCCGGATGCTCCATGCCGAGCGGCTTCCACACGCGCTCGCCGAGGTAGTCGGCATAGCGTTTGCCCGAGGCGCGCTCGATGACCGCGCCGAGAATGGCTGACGTCATGCTCTCGTAGCGGAACTGAGTGCCCGGCTCACAGCGGAACTTCAACCCGCGGATTTGCCGCATGATGTTGTCTCCGTAGTTCAGCCTCGCCATCGCGTTGATCATCTTCAAGTCCTTCAGCGTGGTGAACTCGTAGGTGTCGTCGAAATCCAGCCCGCTCTTCATGTCCAACAGATGGCGTATGGTGAGCTTCTGCCACATGGGGTCTTTCTTCTTCAGCTCGGGCAGGTAATCGGTCACTGGGTCGTCGATGCTGTGGATATGGCCGTCGTCGACGGCGATGCCGCAGAGGAGCGACGTGATGGATTTGGAAATGGAGAAGATGGTGGCCATGCGGTCGGCCGAGAAGTCGCCCCAGTAACGCTCATACACGATACTGTCGTTGTGGATGATGACAATGCCCTGCGTCGAGCCTTCCTTGGCGAAGGCCTCCCCGAAGGTCATAGGCTCGCAAGGATGTGCCTTATTATTGAAATATGCAGTGTCAAACCAGTCGATTTGCTTCTGGGCAACAGGGAAGTGGAAAACTACGTCGCCAGTGGCGATGGTGTCGTGTTCCTGCTTCTCGAAACTGAAGATGTTCGGGCCGTTCTTGCCATCGGCGCTCAGCCCTCTCACGATTGAGCAAGATGAGAGAATGCATATACAGGTGACGAGTGCCAGTATTCTGACTATAGTTTTCATATTTTTTAATACCAATGCAATGATTGGTCGTTCCCTTATTGCTCCTCTTTTGGGTAACATATACTACCCCTTCACATGGCAAAACTTAATTCACCAGGTGACATGTTCTCGCGAGCGTCGTTCAATCCCAGAAGCTGGAGCTGTTGTCTTCGTTCCAGGTACTGTGGACGTTGAAGGTTTCCGTCTCGCGAATGCTACTTGGGACAGGCATTTCATCGCCGAAAAGTAGTTCCAGGAAGGTTAGTTTTGGAATTCCAATGGGGTTACTGGCAGAGTAACCCCGTTCGTTGGGGAATTTGAGGACGGATAGTCTCGGAGGGGTATATGTCTTTTTATTCATATATTTGAATTCAGTCCTGTTCTTGCTTTTGGATTACATCTTCTCTCAGTCTTTACGAACAGGTTCAGAGGTGAGGCCGACGCCGAGTTTCTTGAAGATCTTACGGTCTACTTCACTGGTCATGACGGTGGTGTGCATCTGGCACCCATCGAGCAAGGGGAGGCAGTCGAGTGCACGGCGGCAGTTGTCGTCGAGGAGGCTGAGGATGGAGAGTGTGACCAGTACCTCGTCGGTGTGCAGACGCGGGTTGCTTCCGTGCAGCATAGAGACCTTGGTGTGCTGGATGGGTTCTATCATCTTCTGAGAAATGAGTTTGACACTGTGGTCGATGCCGGCAAGGTGTTTGAGGGCGTTGAGTAGCAGGGCTGCGCAGGCTCCGAGCAGGTCGCTGGTCGTGGAGGTGATGATGGTGCCGTCGGCCAGTTCGATGGCGGCCGAGGGTACCCCTTCACGGTCGCGGCGTTCCTTGGCAGCCACGGTGGTGCGGCGGTTATCAGTCGAAATCTTGGCCTGTTTCATAAGCAGGGCTATCTTGTTGATTTCGCTGTCGGTGGCCTTGCCGTTGGCGTAGTCGCAGAGGGCGGTGTAGTAGCGGCGGATGATCTCGTCCTTGGATGCCTGGCAGCAGACATCGTCGTCGCAGATGCAGAAGCCGGCCATGTTGACACCCATGTCGGTGGGCGACTTGTAGGGGTTCTCGCCATAGATGCCGTCGAAGATGGCATTCAGGACGGGAAATATCTCGATGTCGCGGTTGTAGTTGACAGCGGTCTTGCCGTAGGCTTCGAGGTGGAACGGATCGATCATGTTGACGTCGTTGAGGTCGGCGGTGGCGGCCTCGTAGGCGATGTTGACGGGGTGCTTCAG
>JAEEGL014937022.1_pt1 | contig 11479 bp, 12 predicted proteins | sample 9134231 | NCBI WGS metagenome assembly JAEEGL01 (sample SAMN16246548, study PRJNA631951) | gut metagenome | biome: gut microbiome; feature: rumen; material: fiber-attached | host: Bos | place: Iran: Karaj | collected 2018-10
AAACGCCGTGATGCCGTTCAACAAGTACGGGTGCTTCTTCCAGTGTGATTTCCGTTGCATTCGTCAGATAATCCTGCTCGAATCCGATGACTTCGTCGTCTCCGTTCATGATCAACTGCTCTCCGAAGATGTCTGGCCGGTTCGGGAAGCGCACCCGTCGCTTATCGACTTCTTCATTGAACGCCATCGCGTCCTCCAGCGTCGGGAAAAGGCAAACGACATGGATCTCTTCTGCGGTCGTCAGTTCCATTCCTGGAATCGGAACGATTCCGTACCGCTTGCATGCCGTAAAGAAAGCCGGGCAGTTCTTTGTCGTATTGTGATCTGTCAGGGCAAGAATCTGAATGTTATTCAGGACCGCCATTCCTGCCAGATTGTTTGGCGTATTATCCTCATCGCCACACGGCGACAGGCACGAATGCACATGAAGATCATACGTGTACAGGCTCATGACAGCACCTTGTACAGTTCCACCGCAGCCTCATAAGAAGTGCCTTCGAATGAAAGCACGTTGATCTCCTTATCCTCCGCGAGCGTTTGAAGCTCGTTCGGAAGCTGAACGCCCTCAGACAGGATTATGCAGGAAACGTTGACAAGCGAGGCAACGGCTATCACGTTCGTATTCGACATGATCGTGATCCAAGCCTGATCCTCAAATGCCCTGCCCATAACCCAGGACAACAAGTCGCCCATATAAACACCGTCGATCTCGCGCTCAGGATCGGGCAAGACGACCGGCTTCATAATGTTCAGTTCAGCCAATTCGGAAACTCTCATTCCGCTCCTTTTTTAATCAGCGGACAGTTGACGCTGGACAGTCCGGCCTTGACTGCGTCTTCCGCATTCGCACGGCAACTCGGAGCGCCGCAAGCGCCGCAGTCAATACCGGGAAGTGTTTCGCGCAGTTTCTGGATCTTCGACATCATACGCATCGACTCAGCCATTGAATTACCGAGTTTGCCGGCCGGTACGTATGCTGGAAGCGTCTCGAAAAACAGGTCGTCAGGGATATCCTCGTCAGGACTAACGTTATACATTGAAACCGGCAGATATCGTTTCAGCGATTGAAGCCGTGCTCGTGCGATAAACGGATTCTGCACTGTCAATACCCCACCGACGCAACCGCCTGGGCAAGCATTCAGTTCAATGAACTTAACCTGCGAGATGTTGCCATCCTCAATCTGGTTCAGGACATGAATCACATTTTCGATTCCGTCTGCAGCCAGGTAATCGTCGTTCAGAATTGCTGCTGACTCACCGCCTGAAGCTGCCCAACCGATACCCACCATACCGGAATCCAGCAACGGTTCCAGCTGCTCATCGCGCTTCATCGCATTGATCAGTTCAAAATATATGTCTGCTATCGACAGGACTTCGTCAACATTCAAGCCGTAGAAGTCTTTATAGTTGTGGACATAGGAAGCCTTCGCGGGACACGGAGAAATGAAAAATATCCCGATATCTTCGCTCTTTAATTCCGGATGCTCATCCATCGCTTTACGGCGCGCCAGTTTTGCCGCAACCTCTATCGGTGGAAGAAGATGCATAATGTGGCTGCTCAATGACGGATACAACAGACCGATCAGACGCACAACCACCGGACACGCCGAAGAGATGATCGGCATCGGAATACCTTCTGTCTTGATGTATTGCCGAGTATGCGCCGTAACGATCTCGGCCGCTTTTGCGACCTCAAAGACCTCATCGAAACCAATCTTTTTGAGTCCGTTCAGAATGTAGTCGATATCGTCTAAATTCTCAAACTGCCCGTAAAGCGTCGGGGCAGGCAATGCGATCTTGTACCTGTAGTTTTTGATCTCTGAGAGTCTCGACATGACTGAATGCTTCGCATGATGGGGGCATCTTCGGATACATTCTCCACAGTCGATACATCTGGCGGCATCAATGACCGCATGTCCATCCCGAATCCGGATTGCTTCGGTCGGGCAATGCTGAAGGCAGGTAGTACATCCCCTGCACTTACTTTGGTCCAACAAAACGGAATGCTGATAGGAATCCATGGCATTCCTCCTCTTATGCAAGACGGATGACCATCGTGATCTTCGTTCCGACACCAACCGTCGTATCAATGTGCATCTCGTCTGTATAGCGCTTCATATTCGGCAGACCCATGCCTGCACCGAAGCCCAGCGACTGGATCGTGCTCGTAGCCGTCGAAAAGCCCTCCTGCATCGCTTTTTCCACATCAGCTATACCCGGGCCGTGGTCTTCGAGCACGATCGTGATCGCTTCTTCCGAAACGATGACATCCGCAGTACCGCCATCTGCATGAATGACCATGTTGATCTCGCCTTCATACATTGCGATTGCAACGCGACGTATCAGTTCCGATGGTAACCCAAGTTCGCGCAAACGCTTTTTCACCTTCACGGACGCCTGTCCGGCAGAAGTGAAATCATTCCCATCGACATCAAAATGGAATACCAGCGGTTCAGACATCGGAGTGCTCTCCTCCGTTCAGTCCATGTGCATAAAGTGTTCCACAAGCCGGAAACATCCGCATAGGCGTTGTCATAACAACGAGTCCGGATGCATCCGCAAGTTCGATCATTTCCGGCGTGGGCTTCTTATCGCGAACAAAGACGATACAGACCATATCCATCATTTCCGCGGTCCTGACAGTCTGCGAATTCACAAGTCCCGTTAACAGAACCGCCTGATCTTTAACATAGCGGAGCACGTCACTCATCATGTCAGAACCGCAAGCCGAATAAACATGGTTTTCCATGTTCTCTTCACCGCAGACGACTTCAGCGTTCAATAATTCCTTAACGGTAGTGAGTTTCATCTGTTTCGCCTTCCTGACAAATCCGTCAGTCCGTATATTTCGCGAGGATACCTTCGACCTGGTCGACGGTCATGCGGCCATAGACGTCATCATTGATGACCATGACCGGTGCTAGTCCGCAAGCGCCAACGCAGCGCGACGCAGACAGTGCCCACTTGCCATCCGCCGTGCACTCATCAGGTCCAATACCGAGAACTTCCTGAAGTTTGTCCAGGATATTTCCAGAACCCTTAACGTAACAGGCCGTGCCAAGGCAGACCGAAACATTGTATCTGCCCTTCGGGGAAAGCGCGAACTGTGCATAGAACGTGGCAACGCCATAGATCTTCTCAAGCGGAACTTCCATGCCTTCAGCGATCATGTTCTGAACTTCGAACGGCAAATAACCATAGATGTCCTGTGCTTTCTGCATCACGACCATCAGGTTGGATTTGTCCGACTTGTTCTCTTCAATGACGGCCTTCAGGCGAGCTTCCTGCTCTGCAGTTCCGTTGAACGGAACTCTGCTGATCTTCTTTTTCATGGCGAAAAACCTCCTCTTCCTGTACGGAATCTCAATAATGCTGCTTCTGATCGGGACGGTCGCCCCTGTTATCTTCTTTTATAGCCAGCGCCTTGCGCCATAAGCCAAAATGTATCATAACATAAGAAGGCGCTTTTGAAAAGGTTTTTATGTGATTTTTTTAACACATTCCTGCACCCTTTGCGCCCTGTCAAAACAACTTCCAGCCCCATTTAGCGAAGTACTGAAGCATTGATTTGAAATGGATTCGAAATAGAGCCCTGTCGCGGTATGAAGACCGCTCCCAGCCGTGGATAACACAAGCATCCGGGAAATACAGGAGTCTCGACGCTTCATTGACCCGCCTGCATAAATCGGCGTCTTCCATATACAGGAAAAAACGCTCGTCAAATCCTTGCAGTCGTCGAAACAATTCTGTTCGAATCACAAGAAAACTGCCCTGCCCAAAAGGCACCTCAAACGGTTTCGTGCGATCCATATCCTGCATCGTATGCCACGCCTGACGTTTTTTAAAGCCGTCCGGAAACAAGTAGCGTATCAACAGATCGCAAACGGTCAGTTCTCTCCTGTATGCTTGCTGTATGTTTCCGGTCTCGTCGGTGAGGCGCGGAATGACCATCCCGCAGTCAGGAATCTCGCACATAAACTTTATTATCTTCGAAAAAGCATCATCGCAAAGAACAATATCCGGGTTCAGAATCGCGTGGAAATCAGAATCCAGTTCCGGCATGACAAGGTTATTAGCTGCGCCGTAGCCAAGGTTGTGCGATGCAGGCACATATTTCACGTCTGGATATTGAGCCAAAAACGCGAAAAAACCCTCCCTGTCTCCGGCAAACTCGGCTGCACCGTTATCGATGACATAGAGGGTTTTCGTCACGGAAGCAGCAGTCTGCTCTTCGATGGAACGGACTGCTTTTTCTGCCGCTTTCGCGTCGCGGTAAATAACAATGGATACCGAAAGATCGGTGTGCATATTGGGATCTCCCCGTTTACATGGCGCCCTTGCGGGTGAACCAGGCAACGATCGTCTTAAAGAAAATCTTGATGTCCAAACGAATCGAGAAATGTGTGATGTAATAAGTGTCCAGTTTCACCACTTCTTCGAAATCCGTGATCTCGGAACGTCCCGAAACCTGCCACATGCCCGTCAGCCCGGGGCGCATGGACATTCTGGCCCTGTGATGATAGGAATAGCGATTCCATTCGTCGACTGTCGGCGGACGCGTGCCGATCACCGACATATCACCCTTCAGGATATTAAAGAACTGGGGGAATTCGTCAATCGACCACTTGCGAATGAACTCTCCCAAACCGGTCTTGTGCGTACCGTCCGGAAGGATCTCGTTCCCGATCACACGCGGATCAAATTCGACCTTGAACATCAGGCCGTCTTGTACCCTGTTCTCTTTCTCCAGCTCCTTCTTGCGCTGCTCCGCATCCGGAACCATTGTCCGTAGCTTGTACAGTTTAAATTTTTTGCCGTTTGTACCGACACGCTCCTGTTTGAAGATGACAGACCCCGGCGATTTAAGATAAACAATGGGCCCAAAGATCAACAGAAAAAGGCCGGCGAAAACAGAACCGACCAGCCCGCAGACAATATCGAAAGCTCGCTTGATCACAGCCTGCTTCGCAGTCAGATAGTTGACCGAAGTCGTCATGACTGTATGCCCGCACATGGATTCGATGAATCGTTTTCCGGGAATATCATCCTGCATACCGAGCACAGCGTGGACCGTCATGCCCATTTCTCGACAACTGCGAATGAACGGATATGCATCAATATTGTTCTCGGGCAAATAGACCATGACTTCGTCAATCCATTTGTCCACCACATAATCCGCGCCGGTCTGCAGCGTTGCGACGATAGGCACGCCGTCGATCTCCTGCTCCTCTCCCGTGCCGTCAGTCAGGATCAGCCCGCTTATCTCGAGCGGTTCGCCGATGTCCTTCCGGATATCCGCTATGATCGTTGAGGCAAGCGTCCGGTTCGATACGACCAATAGCGACCGGGTATTACCGGACCGATGCTTTGCCTGACGCCGGATATTCCAGAGAATCATGCTTTTCCAGAACGTCCTGAGCAGTAATGCCAGAAGCGCAAAAAGAACTGCCGTCAAACCAAGCACTATACGCGAGTAGTACTCGGTCAGGTGCAGCACGAACATGAACAAGATCAGAAGCGCAAACGAAATAACCGTATCCGCGAACAATGTGCGGATCTCTCTAAAGAACGAACGCTTCAGAATCTTGTTATAGCTGTTCAGCATGAAGCCGGTCAACAGCAGGCAGACCATATAGACAATGATGACCTGCCGGTAATGCGTGTTCACATAGGGAAGCCCCTGGCCGGGGAATCGTATCGCATATGCGATGATATAGGCCAGGTTCAATGCGATAATATCGAAAAACATAAAGTCCAGATGCTTAAGCCATGTGGACCGTTTTCGTCTGTACATGAGAAACCTCTCAGCGGATAATAATGATACTATACCCTATCCGGCTGTCCCGGACAAGTCTTTTTCTTCCGCAGGTGGAAGCATCCTTACGGGTGTTCAGCCCTGTAAGAGTCGATGAACAAACTTATGCCGTTTACCGTCTGTGTAGGCTTGTAGTCTTTCGTGCCATAAAGAACTTCGTGAAGTTCGGAAACGTTGGAGACCAGTGTGTCACAATAGACATAGGATGGCCCGAGGTCCTTTTGCCCGATGTACTTAAACGGAAACATACGGGATTCATCCAGTTTCATTCCGATCAGATCGAAGGTCATCAATGTCAAACTGAGCGCACTGAGATTCGTCGATATATCGGGCAGCATCTGATCAATCACTGAATTCAGTGTTTTAAGGTCTTTTGCCTTCGCGGAAGCAAACAAAGCCGACAAGACCTGCCGCTGACGCTCCGCACGGCTGATATCATCACGGCCGACTGCTCTGTTCGAGCAATGGCAAACTACCTGCACACCGTTCAGACGGTATACGCCATCTCCCTTATTCTCCAGATATGTGACAGGGACACCCAGAACAGGTGCGGTGTATTCGATGCGGAAATTGATGAAGTCGACCTCAGCGGACGTCAGAAACAGATTGACCCCGTTCAAAAGGTCCGCTGCCTTAGCCAGTGAAAACCAGTTTACCGCAACGTAGTCCGTTACGTGCAGATCCAGCGACCGGTTAATCGTATCCATGCTTTCCTTGATACCGTAACCGGCGTAGATATCAGTCAGTTTGCCACTGCCTCCGGATGCACGCTCGGTGAACATATCACGGTGAATGCTGACCAGCTGCACTCGGTGTGTCAGATTGTCGATCACCAGCAGGATCGCGGTATCAGCATTCGTGTTTTTCAGCAGATCGACCGAATTCCTGGCATCAACACCGTAGATCAGGATAGACTGAAAGCGGATGTCCGTCTTTTTTAGGTAGGCGCCGGCCTCCTGATTACTGTAAACATCAGCTTTCCGGAAGACATCGCTTCCGGTGCCCTGATACATTTTATTCAGTTTGATCTGAAAGAAAGCAAACAGACCGCCAAAGGCCAGGATCACGAGGATCAGCAGGATCTTCAGAAGCGTGCCGAAGAAGGAATGCTTTTTCTTCTTTTTTACAGGGGTTGCCTCACTCTTGCCGCCATCAGCCTCATCATCCGGAAACGGAATGCTTTCAATGACGGTGTCATCCGGGATGTTTTTATCGTTCGTCATGTTTTACCTCAGAAATAGACCAGTTCATCCGCCGGCGGATTCGCAAGTTTCAGGTCTTCAACATAAAAGACCGGTCCCTCCTGCTGATAGCCCTCGTGGAATTCCCACTTAAAGACTGCCGTAACGTATGCCCACGACTGGCCGGCAATGCTCTTCGCCTTATCGTAAATGTAAATGAACGGCAGAAAACGAATATCCGCCTCGCAGCATGTCATTGCCCGACGCCCCCCGACGAACACATTCTTCGGGAATGTACGGTTCTGCATAACCTGAATAAGCGATGTGATGTGTTTGTCCACATAACGTTCAGGATGTTCCGATACGTCCAGATAGAACGTTGCGTAATCCTTGTCCGTGATCGTCAGTTCACGTCCCTCAACAGAATACGGGAGGTCTGGTTCCGGACACTCCATCTCATTGCCGTTCTTATCTTCGAAGACCAACTCGCATCGCTGATTCACGGAACGCACGGTCCTCTGGTACAGCACCAGATCCGTATTCTCATCGCAGCGGTTGAAGATGACCATATCTGTCGATGTCAGCAGCGTCATCGCAGCCATCTTGATATTATTCAGATAGAGTTTGAAGCTCGGTCCGTCAAACACCGAAATGATCTGATAAACGAGCCAATGCTCCGGCAGCTGCATTCCGATGAACTTCGTGATGTCCCACATGCCGTTGTATTCGATCAGGACGCGATCCGGCCGGTACTCGGCCTGCACATTCTCAAAAAACTCCGGCGTCATGTCCTCCTCGTTTTCAAGAAGCACTTTTTTCGTACGCGTCTTTTTCAGGAACACGTCCTCATATTCTTCTTCGCCTTCCTCGCAAAGGATCAGAACAGTCCTCGAACCGTCGTTAAAATAATCCTCTGCCATCGTAAATTTGAGAAAATTCGTTTTTCCGCCGTCCAGAAAGCCGGTCAGTACATATACCGGGACTGTAGGGTCGTTTTTCATATTATTTACCTCCGGTCAGCTGCGCAAATCCCGCGCCCGGACTATCATTTTCATAAGCCGAACAGTTCGGCCAGCTTGCCTTCCCTTAATTCAGAACCGATCACGCACAATCTGCCGGTGTAATCGGCAGCGCCCTCACGGATCTCGTATTCTCCCGGTACCAGGTCGAAATGTACCCATGTCCCGTCTGTCAGCGGAACGATGCCTTTAGCCCGCAGAATGATACCGCAGGACTCAGAGGAAGACAGAACGGCCAGCGCATTCTCCAGTACGGCACGTTCAAACTTCTTAGGACCTTCTTTGCCCCATGATGTGAAGATCTCGTCAGCATCGTGATCACCGTCATGATGGTGGTGATGATGGTGGTGATGGTGCCCATCTTCGTCATGATGGTGATGATGGTGTTCATGTTCATGTTCATCTTCATCATCGTCATCATGATGATGCTCGTGTTCGTCATCATCGTCGTCATGCCCGGGTTCTTCTTCGTCATGATGATGATGATGCTCGTGTTCGTCATCATGATGATGGTGATGATGCTCATGTTCGTCATCGTCATCATCGTCGTCATGCTCTTCCGCTTCATAAGCAGCGTGCGCCGCTTCCATCAATTCAAGAGTAAGATCCTGAGCTTCTTCCATGGCGTTAAGAATACGGGCGCCATCCAGTTCGTCCCATGGTGTTGTCAGAATCCGTGCCTGCGGGTTCTTTTCACGCAGTAATTGAAGCGCCGCGTCCAGTTTTTCCTCCGACACGTTCTGTGTTCTGGACAAAACGATCGCTCCGGCATTCTCGATCTGGTCATTATAAAACTCGCCGAAATTCTTCATATAGATTCTGGCTTTTGACGCATCAGCAACGGTCGTTGCCGAGTTCAGTTCAAGTTCGCATTCATCGGAAACGCGTTTCACCGCCGCCATAACATCCGACAGTTTGCCGACGCCTGACGGCTCGATGATGACACGGTCCGGATGGTACGTCGTGATCACTTCATTAAGCGCCTTGCCGAAATCACCGACCAGCGAGCAACAGATGCAGCCCTGGCTCATTTCTGTGATCTGCACGCCGGCATCCTTCAAAAAGCCGCCGTCAATACCAATCTCACCGAATTCATTTTCGATAAGGACAACCTGTTCCCCTGTCAGGGCTTCTTCAAGCAGTTTTTTGATCAACGTAGTCTTCCCGGCTCCCAAAAAGCCCGAGATCACATCAACCTTTGTCATTTTCTTTCCTCCCACAGCGGTTCAGATAAGCCATGACGGCTGCGACCGTCTTGGCGTCCTGCAGCTGCCCGCCATAAATCATCTGCTGCAGGGTCTCAGTATCAAATGCCTGTACGTCAATGAACTCGTCCTCATCCAGATGCTGTCCGACAGGCTGGAGTTCCTCGGCGACGTAAATGTCAATTGTCTCACTGCAATATGCGATAGCTGTGATCAGTTTGATCAGCAGGGTCATCCTTCCTGCTTTGTAACCAGTCTCCTCCTGCAGTTCCCGTTCAGCACAGGCCAGACCGCTTTCTTCGATCTGATCCTTTTTTCCTGCCGGTATCTCTAGCGAATACCGGTCCACGGCATTCCGGTACTGGCGAACGAGCAGTATCTTCCCGTCATCCGTCACCGGCACTACGGCTGCCGCCCCGTTATGTTTTAAAAAGTCCCAGTAGGCAACTCGTCCGGAGTCCGTCATCATCGTATCCTCATAAAGATCGAACACGTGACATTTCCGCACGAGTCTCCTGTCTGTCCTTCTAATCTCCTCACCCATTACAATACGCCTTCTTCGTTAACATGGCCCGTGTTTTACCACGGGCCACGTATGTGTTACTTTGCATAATCCGTCACACGGGATTCCCGAATGACATTGACCTTGATCTGACCCGGATACTGCATCTCGTCTTCAATCTGTTTAGAGATGCTTCGCGCCATCAAAACCATGTCAGCATCGGAAACTTTTTCCGGAACGACCATTACTCGAACTTCGCGTCCTGCCTGAACGGCATAAGATCTTTCAACACCTGCATATGAATTTGTGATCTCTTCAAGCTGTTTCAATCGGTTGATGTATGTCTCAATCGTCTCGCGGCGTGCACCGGGACGTGCTGCCGAGATCGTGTCCGCCGCCTGCACGATGCAGGAGATCAGGCTCGTCGGCTCCACGTCGCCATGATGCGACTCAACCGCGTTGATGACGATGGCGTTCTCTTTGTATTTCTTACAAAGATCTGCGCCGAGCTGTACATGCGAGCCTTCCATCTCATGATCAACAGCCTTGCCGATGTCATGCAGTAGACCCGCCCGCTTCGCCATGCGGACATCCATCCGCAGTTCGGAAGCCATCAACCCTGAGAGAAGGGAAACTTCGATGGAATGACGCAGCGCATTCTGGCCGTAACTCGTACGGTAGTACATACGGCCAAGAAGCTTGACTAGCTCGGGATGAATCCCATGCACGCCAACTTCCTGAAGCGCTTTCTCGCCTTCCTCTTTCGTCTTCTGATCGACCTCTTTACGTGCCTTCTCGACCATCTCCTCGATGCGTGCCGGATGAATGCGGCCGTCATTGATGAGTTTCTCGAGAGCGATACGCGCGATCTCGCGGCGTACTGGGTCGAAAGCCGACAACACGACTGCATCCGGTGTATCGTCAATGATCAGTTCCACGCCTGTCGCGGTCTCCAATGTCCGGATGTTTCTTCCTTCTCGGCCGATAATACGGCCCTTCATTTCATCGGAAGGGATCTGCACGACAGTGATCGTGCTCTCGGCCACATGATCGGCAGCACACCGCTGAATCGCGGTGACCAAGATCTCCTGCGCCTTCTTCTGGGCTTCTTCCTTTGCGCGTGTCTCGTACTCGCGTACGATCTTCGCGGAATCCGCCTTGACGTCGTCTTCCAATGATCTGAGCAAGTGTTCTTTTGCCTGTTCGGAGGTGAAGCCGGAAATGCGCTCCAGTTCCCGTGTGATTTCAGCCGTCTTCGCATCAGCTTCCTGATGCTTGCGCTGAAGGTTCTCTTCGCGTGCGCTCAGACTCTGCTCGCGCCGCTCGAAGGTCTCAGCCTTCTTGTCTAAAGCCTCCTCTTTATTGAGGATCCGTTTTTCGTTCTTCGAGATTTCTGCCCGTCTTTCCCGGATCTCCTTCTCCAGTTCGTTCCTGGAACGTAAAGATTCTTCCTTGACTTCTAAGAGAGCCTCCCTTTTCTTTGACTCGGCCTGCTTCAGCGCATCGTCAATGATCTCCCGTGACTTCTTCTCGGCGGAGCCCACCTTTTCCTCGAAGACTTTCTTCTGGTGGTTTTCTCCGACTCTGAACATCACAAAGGAAGCCACCGCAATGAGCAGAACAGCCGCAATCAGGATAATAATCGTGACTGTATCCACAGGAGTACCTCCTAATAATATTCGATAGTGCACAAAATAACATAATAATAATACCCCCAAAAAGCCGTTTTGTCAACTTAAAGGGGGTACAATACATTG